>Ga0272442_10002307_pt1 | contig 27882 bp, 27 predicted proteins | sample SSMForm2O_FD_200262 | JGI IMG/M metagenome (GOLD analysis project Ga0272442, IMG submission 200262) | Marine sediment archaeal communities from Little Sippewissett salt marsh, Falmouth, MA, United States - SSM-Form-2O | ecosystem: Environmental > Aquatic > Marine > Wetlands > Sediment ...
CTTTGTCAAACCCCCAGACTTCCGTCAGTAATTGCCACCCCCAACGGATTGCCTCTTCTTTGAAATAATCACCGAAAGACCAGTTGCCCAGCATTTCAAAAAAGGTGTGATGATAGGTATCCTTGCCTACTTCCTCCAGGTCGTTGTGCTTGCCGCTCACCCGGATACACTTCTGCGAGTTGACGGCCCGCGGATGTTTGGGCTTTTTTATGTCCAGAAAGATATCCTTAAACTGGTTCATCCCTGCATTGGTGAAAAGTAGCGTAGGATCATCTAAAGGAACAACAGATGAACTGGGGATGAACTCATGTTCGTGTGAGCAAAAGAAATCAATAAATTCCTGTCGTATTTGATGAGCCTTTTTCACTATAGCTTGGTCCTTAATGTAATTATGTCGGCTGAAAACTGGCGCCTCAGCTCTGCCTTGTCTTATACAGCATCACTTTTTAGGAGCAATTCCGTGCAGGGCTAGTATTTTTTCCCGTAATTCCTTGCATAGATCGGTATTTTCCCGTAGAAACTCCCTGGCCTTTTCCATCCCGCGACCGATAGTAAGATCGCCATAGCGTATGAACGCACCACTTTTTTCCATGATCTCATTTTTGATAGCTAACTCGATCAGATCCCCTTCCACGCTGATACCTTGATCAAACATAATATCAAATTCGCTGTCCCGGAAGGGGGGGGCAATTTTATTTTTTACCACCCGGGCCCGGACATGTGTCCCTATCGCCCCGCGAGAATCCTTGAGCGTACTTACTCTTCGCACGTCAATTCGGACGGAACTGTAAAACTTAAGAGCACGACCGCCCGGTGTGGTTTCCGGATTACCGAACATCACTCCGATCTTCTCACGAATTTGATTAATAAAGATAACGCTGGTACGACTTTTATTGACGGCCCCCGTTAGTTTACGCATTGCCTGACTCATCATCCGGGCCTGCAGACCCACGTGAGTGTCCCCAATTTCGCCTTGTAGTTCGGCCTGGGGAATCAGGGCCGCCACCGAATCGACAACAATAATATCCACGGCATCACTGCGGACCAGCATTTCCACGATGTTCAATGCCTGCTCACCGCTGTCCGGCTGAGAAAACAATAGTTCATCCAGGTTCACCCCTATCCGTCTGGCCCACGATGGATCCAGGGCATGCTCGGCGTCGATAAAAGCTGCAACTCCCCCTGCTTTTTGCGCCTGGGCCACCACATGCAACGCCAGAGTCGTTTTACCGCCGGATTCCGGTCCATATAGTTCGGTGACGCGCCCGCGGGGAATACCATTGCCGCCCAAGGCAAGATCCAGAGATAATGCTCCCGTGCTGATACCATCTACCTGCGCGATGCTTTCCTCATCCAGGTGCATGATTGTACCTTTGCCGAATTGTTTTTCGATCTGAGTCAGGGCCTGCTCCAGCGCCGCCGGTCCTTTTTCAGTCTTTTTTGGTGTTTCGGCCTTTGCCTTAGCCTTTGCTTTCGCCATTTATTTCTCCTTATTTATCTGATTTTGCGTATCCTTGTTCGCATTATGGCACTTCTGTTTTCAGTATGTTACTTATCGAGGTAAACTGGGGTACCTTCATTGCGCGCTATTTCAATGATCTCGCTCGAAGTGTTGTTTTCCCATTGCCTTTTACCGCAGGGTATTGGTTCAATCCGGCTGTCCGTCCGGGCGGCGATACGCCACAATGTATTAATATTTTCACGGGTGATGGTTTTATCGAATTGTGGAGAAACAACCACTAGGTCGATATCACTCCACTGGTGAGCGTGTCCGCTGGCATATGAACCGAATACTATTCCGAAGCTTATCTCTATACCTTGTTCTGCCAGACGAAGTAAATAATTGCGGACATCATTTACAATCGACTTTTCAACCATTGATATACCTCTTTTGCCTGTTGAAAATATTGTTTTGCTTCCGAAGGAGTGGGTGGCTCGACTATTGCAGAAGGATATCTCCCCTCAAGATTGAATTCATTCATTTCTGCTAGTATATCTATATATTTTTCTTCAAGGTTAAGCTTTGTCAGTTCTGACAATCTGACGAGATTATGAATTCGTGGAGCTAGATTTTGGGTATGGTGACATACATGAGCCTTTAAAACCTTCTCCAAAGCCAGGTGAGCGAAAAAAAGCCCGTGCCTATGTTTATCACCTTCGATTAATTGCTCAGCAACTTCCCAGTCTTCTTCAGCTCCACATTGCCAATATTTAATTATTTTGGAGATATCTATCATAACAAAGCAACACAGTTATTAATATAGCACAAAATAATATAGTGATTTTCTACATAAAAGCGGAAATATCCAGTGAAATTTTAGAATTTCCCCCGGTTTAGGGCTGTGTAAACAGGTCCTTTGGGTGTAAGTTCACTTTGAAAAACCGTCACCTCTCCCACGTTTTGCCTGCCCAGGCTCACCGGCTCCAGGGATTCGACCCTTTCGCTTACTTTCCTGCCGGTTTGCATGTTCTTTATGCGCGCCAGCGTCAGATGGGCGCTGAACTTGCGGTTCTCCGGAGCAAACCCGAGTTTTTCCATAGACTTCTCAACTTCTCCTTGTAATTTCTCCAGTTCCTTTTGACCTTCTTTCACGCCGATCCATAATACCCTCGCTGCCCCTCGGGGCGGAAAACACCCGCAATCAGCCACCTCAAACTCGAACGGCTCAAAATTCCCGGCCGCCTCCGCCACCCCCGAGCAAATCTCCGGGATCAGATTGTCTTCCACCTCCCCCAGAAACTTCAGTGTCAGATGAATATTCTCCGGCCGTACCCATTTAAAACCTTTATCTTCTATCGATAACTTCCGCTGCAATTTATCCTGTAAGTGTGCGATCTCCTTCCGCAGCCACTCCTCCAACTCAATCGCAATAAAACATCTTATACTCATAATATCTTCCCATAATAGAACACGGATGACACGGATATTACGATTTTACGCGGATTTTGTTGGTTTTTTGTCATTGGTAAAGATTGCTCGTTTGAATTCTGGAGTTTTGCCGAAATTAAGTAATAGGCCGACTTCCATATTCGTTGCTTTGAGGTAGTTAATTAATTGTGTTTTATGTTCATCAATTAATTTCTCAACTGCTTTGAGTTCCAAAATTATCAGATTGTTAACTGTTAAATCTGCAAAATATTCTCCAACCTTCTTTTTTTCATAAAATACTTCTATCTTTTGCTGGGGAGTGACAGTTAGGCCGGATTTATTTAATTCAATTACTAGAGCATTCTCATATACTTTTTCTAAAAAGCCATATCCCAGGGTGTTATAAACTTTGTAAAAAGCTGCTATGATTTTATCTGTAATCGCCTCGTGTAGCATTCTATTAATATTTTATTTGATTATTATTTTAATTCGTGTAGATCCGTTGTATCTGTGCTATCCGTGTTCTATTCTTAAAATTGTATCATTGTACGCAACTGCTTAAATCTTCGTTCTATATCTACCATGCCGGCTTTTTGCCAACGATTAAGTGAAAAATCTTCTATAGCCAGTGACGCCGCCGCAGTACCGTAGGCTATTGACTGTCTTATAGCACATTTAGTTTTCGGACAGGATTCCTGCCCGGCCAGATACCCCATCATTCCCCCTGCAAAGGTATCCCCCGCCCCGGTCGGATCCTTAACGTCCTCAGTTGGATAGGCCGGCAACACAAAAAAATCACCATCATCTGTCACCAGCAAAGTGCCGTGCTCCCCCTTTTTCACTACCACAAAGCTCGGCCCCATCTTGATAATATCTTTGGCCGCTGTTAAAAGGTTCTGTTTTCCGGTCAGCAATTTTGCTTCACTGTCATTCAGCACCAGCCCGTCAATCTTAGCCAAAAGCCCCTTAAGCGCCGCCGGTTCGTTTTCAATCCAGAGATTCATCGTATCTGCCACCACCAGTTTTGGTTCACTCATTTGCCCCAGTAGCTCGATCTGTAATCCTGGATGCGTATTGGCCAAAAACACATATTTGCTGTCCTGAAACTGTGCCGGAATTTTCGGCGGCGCCTCGGCCAACACGTTTAGTTCCACATTGTCCGTGGTTCGTTCATTGATATCCTCATGATACGTGCCGGCCCAGCGAAATGTCTTACTCCCTTTGCGTACCTCCAACCCGGCCAGATCGACATCCCGCCCCAGAAAAACCTCTTTTAAGTCAAAAGGACAGTCTTCTCCTACTACTCCCACAAATCGCACCGGCGTAAAAAAACTCGCTGCCATACTGAAATAGACCACCGAACCCCCCAGACAATCCTCCCTCACCCCAAACGGCGTCTTTACTGTATCAATCCCAATCGAACCGGTTACCAATAAATTCATTTTTATTAACCTTACTTATATGCGTCTTCTATTCTTTCAACATGTCCAAAGTCTCATCAATTCTTTTAATAGTTTTCTCTTTCCCCAGCAGAATAAGAGAATCATCGATAGGGGGGCTGATGGTTGTGCCCGTCACGGCCACTCGCAGCGGCTGAGCGACTTTCCCCATCCCTACCTCATGTTTCTGGCACAATTGCTCGATAACTTTATGTAAGGATTCCTTATCCCATTCTTGCAGATTAAACAGTTCATTCCGTGTCTGAGCCAGCAGATCAGCCGCCCCTGGTTTTTGTAAAACCTTTTTGACTGCCTTGGGATCGAACTCGATCTTCTCCACGTGTAAAAATTCACACTTGCCGGCAATCTGTTCGAACGTCTGAGCACCCTGATTCGCCTGCAGGATATAAGCCAAAATTTCATCATCGAACTTTGCCAGAGCTAATTCATTGATCGCCAGATAATTCTTAAAATACTCCAGCAATTTTCCTGGATCAACCATCCGCATATGCTCGGTATTGAACGCGATAAGTTTTTGCCTGTCAAACAGACTGTTGGTTTTCGTCAGACGCTGAATATCAAAGGCCTCGATCAATTCTTCTTTCGACATTATCTCTCGATTTTCACCGGGCGACCATCCTAAAAGGGCGATAAAGTTGACCATCGCTTCCGGCAGGTAGCCGCTTTTCAGAAAATCCACCACATTAATCTCCGGCAGATGTACGTCCAGATATTCTGCCATCTTCGATATCACCGGTGCGTCCGGACTGCTTTCCCCCGCCAGAAACGATTCGATCTCTTCCGTGGTTAATCCTGAAACTTCCGCCAGCTTATCCTTATCCAATTCAGGCCTGGCCTGAATGGTTTTAAGTAACGTCTTCGCCCGGTCGCGTTTCGACAATTTCCCTCCCCCTTCACTGACCGTCACCGACATATGAGCATATACCGGTCTGCGAAATCCCAATGCCTCTTGCAGCAACTGATGATTGGGTGTATTCATCAGGTGTTCTTGACCTCGGATAATATGCGTCACCCCCATCAGCTCATCATCTATCACGCAGCCGAAATGATAAGTTGGAAACCCGTCCGATTTCATAATGATAAAGTCGCTGATCTCACTGGCCGGAAATCTTACCTGCCCCCGCACCACATCCTCTACTACAATCGCCTCCAGTTCCGGCACCACGAACCGTACTGCCACCGGCCTGCCTTGTGCCCGCGCCTTTGCCACTGCCTCAGCATCGGGCAAAATATCCGGCCGCGGATAGATAAAGGTTTTTTTCTCCCCGATGGCTTTTTCCCGCATCACTTGCAATTCTTCCAGCGTCTCGAAGCAGTAATATGCCTTACCCTCTGCGATTAGTTTGTTGGCATAATCCTGATAGATTTCCCGCCGCTGCGATTGTAAATAGGGCCCATTCTTCCCCTTGCTGCCTCCTGTCGGATCATTTACATCCGGTCCTTCGTCCCAATCTATCCCCAGCCACAGCAGATCCTTCATTACCTGCTGGGCCGCCGTGGGCGTATTACGCTTCTGATCCGTGTCCTCAATCCGCAGGATCAGCTTACCCCCATCATGCCTCGCCAGTAGCCAGCAGAACAAGGCCGTCCTCGCTCCTCCCACATGTAAATAACCCGTCGGTGACGGCGCAAATCTAGTAATAATCATAAGTTATAACTCCATTCGACATAAGCCCCCTAAGCCGGTAAGATAATTACTATCGCTTATACTGTCAATGATAAAAGTGTTTATGGAAGATTAAACTATATGTGTCCTACACCTTGACAGTCTCTATAGAGTTCGATATGATCTAGATAGAGGATTTATTTGTGGACAGTGGAGTTCCCATGCAAGATCATATTTTAATCGCTGATGAGAAATATGAAGGCAAATATGTTGCCTTGAGATCCGTGGTAGAACAGGAAGTAGTTGCCTTTGGTGATAATCCCGTTACCGTAGTAGATGAGGCAAAAAAAGATGGAGCGACAAGTCCTTTGCTGATTTATGTCCCTAAAAAAGACGAGTCATTTGTTTTCTAATGCCGATCGACAGATATCCATTTCTTAAATTAGGGAAAAATTCTCCTTATCGTCCAATCCTATATATTCGCGTGACAAATCCCCATACAAGTTTATATATTGATATACCTGGACTCATTGACACCGGAGCCGATCATTGTGCCCTGCCCGCCGGCTTTGCCGATCTTCTGGGGCATAATCTTCAATCCGGACAATCAAGAGAAATTAGTACTGCTAATGGTGTTACTCTGGCTTATGCCCATACTTGTAGGATGGAAATTTTTGACACCATTTCCCTGTTGAATGGAAAACAGAAATTCATCTATACCTTAGACCATACACCCATTGATTTTATGCCCAATTTGCACTGTGCTCTGCTGGGTGTGAGTAATTTTTTGAATCGGTTTACTTTAAGCTTAGATTATCCCAAACAGGTATTTTCCCTACGGAAATAATTCTCATAACTTCTTCAGATAGCTGGGTTATATCAGGAAGTAATAATATCAGTTGACAATGGGGGTGTAGGTATTTATGTTGATTGCATTTATGTGTTTATGTAGATTCTTAAGGTTTTGAGAAATGGCAGATAATATAAATGTTCCGCTGGACTTTGTTCGCTCGATCGTGGCCGAAGATTGCAAGACCGGCAAATGGGACGGTAGGGTTATAACTCGCTTTCCTCCCGAACCCAACGGTTACCTGCACATCGGCCATGCCAAGAGTATCTGTCTGAATTTCGGTATTGCCCAAGAGTTTGGTGGCTCTTGTAATCTTCGTTTTGACGACACCAATCCGGTCAAGGAGGAAGAAGAATACATCCGTTCTATAATAGAGGACGTTCGTTGGCTGGGCTTCGACTGGCAAGATCGCCTTTACTACGCCTCCGACTATTTCGAGCAGATGTATGATTATGCCCTCCAGCTCATCCGCTCCGGTCAGGCCTATGTTTGTGACCTTACCGCCGACGAGACCCGCCAACATCGCGGCACCCTCACCGCCCCCGGCCAAAACAGTCCCTTTAGAGATCGTCCCATCGAGGAAAATCTGGACCTGTTTGAGCGCATGAAGGCTGGCGAATTCCCCGACGGTTCCCGCACCCTAAAGGCCAGGATCGATATGGCCCATCCCAACCTTAACATGCGCGACCCCGTCATGTACCGCATCCTCCACGCCACCCACCCTCGTACCTCCGATGCTTGGTGCATCTATCCTATGTACGACTGGGCCCACGGCCTGGAGGATTCCATCGAGCAGGTCACTCATTCAATCTGCACCTTGGAATTTGAGAATCATCGTCCTTTATACGACTGGTTTCTGGACGCATTGAGCGTATATCATCCCCGGCAAATTGAGTTTGCCCGTTTGAATCTGACTTATACCGTGATGAGCAAGCGTAAACTCCTGCTCTTGGTAAAGGAACAGCACGTACACGGGTGGGACGATCCCCGGCTGCCCACCATCAGCGGCCTCCGCCGCCGCGGCTACTCACCTGCTGCCATTAGAAATTTCTCTAAGGTGATCGGCGTCAACAAGTTCAATAGTACCATCGATTTTGCCCTGCTCGAACACTGCCTCCGCGAGGACCTTAATAAAACTTCACCTCGAGTCATGGCCGTCTTGCATCCGTTGAAGGTGATTATTGACAACTATCCCGAATCTCAGGTTGAAGACTTGGAAGCCGTCAACAATCCCGAAGACCCCAACGCCGGTACCAGAAACGTACCTTTTTCCCGGGAACTTTATATCGAGCGCGATGACTTTATGGAAGATCCTCCTAAGAAATTTTTCCGCTTGGCCCCGGGCCGGGAAGTACGTCTTCGTTATGCCTATTTCATCACCTGCGTCAGCGTCGTTAAGGATGAAAAAGGAAATGTTATTGAGTTGCACTGTACCTATGACCCCGCCACCCGCGGCGGCGATGCCCCCGACGGCCGCAAGGTCAAGGCCACCCTCCACTGGGTCTGTGCCCAAAGCGCCCTTAATGCCGAAGTACGTTTATACAATCATCTTTTCTCTCAGGAAAATCCCGACCAGACCGAACCGGGCCAGGATTTCAAATCCAACTTGAATCCCGATTCTCTCGAAGTCCTTCATAATTGTAAAGTGGAACCTTCACTGGCCCAAACCACCCCTCTAAGCCGCTATCAGTTCGAGCGCCTCGGTTATTTCTGCGCCGATCCTGACACTTCTGCCGACCAACTCGTATTCAACCGCACCGTCACCCTTAAAGACACCTGGGCCAAAATCCAAAAACAGCAGCAAAATAAATAATAAGGCAACCTCTAATAATTCCCTGTAGGATGGGCTTTAGCCCATGCGGCCCTTATTTATTTGTGCCACGGCCGTCTCGGCCGTGCCTTTCCATTTCGTATTACGTATTGCGTATTATGTATTTAGTATTTCTTAGCCCCTGATGTAAAATCGGGGGGTAAGTAGGCAGTTCTGTTGGAGTCTCTTTCTTTATTATGCGGATTATATTTTGCGCAGATTTTCCACAAACTCCTGGATAATCCAATCGGGTGTGGATGCCCCTGCGGTAACCCCTGCACTTATTTTATTTTTAACGTAATCAGGTTTGAATTCGTTCCAGTCCTGCAGGTGATATGTTTGCACTCCCTGCCGGCTGCACAATTCGGCCAACTCCTTCGTATTCGCGCTGTGATGTGACCCCAGTACAAACATTACTTCAACCTCTCGGCACAGTTCTACTGCCGACGCCTGCCTCCTGGCCGTCTCCCGGCAGATCGTATTGACCACTTTCATTTCTTCATACCCTTTGGTCGCGATCATGCCGACTATCTTACCGAAATCTTCTGCTGAGTGTGTAGTCTGGGATATAACTGCCAGTTTCCCTTTGCTCGGCAGTTTCTCCAGATCATCTGGCCCATCCACTACTGTCACCTCTGGTGCATATCCTACCAGCCCTTTTACCTCCGGATGGTCCGGATCGCCCACGATCACCACCTGATACCCCTGCTCATGCAGTTCCCTCACCAGCTTTTGGGCCCTTTTGACCAGGATACAGGTCGCATCCGCTACTTTCAAACCCTCATGCTGGATCTGTTCAATAAGTTCTGGCCGACACCCATGTGAACGAATCAATACCGTCGGTACTTCTTCGCTTTCTGTTTGTGGTAACGGTCCAATTTGATTCAGGTCCTCCACCACTGTCAAACCCGCCTCGGCCAGCCTCTGTACCACCTGGCTGTTATGGATCAAAAACCCCAGACAATATACTTTTTCTTTTTCTTCCAGCAGCTTCTCAGCCATCTCGATGGCGTGTTCCACTCCGAAACAAAATCCTCGTTTTTCTGCTATCAATACTTTCATTCTTAAATTATAAACCCCATCCACCTTCCCGTAAATAAAGATGTTGCTAACAAAAAGATGTGAAAATAGCCCCCGATGTAAAATCGGGGGGGGCTCTTTTATTATTTAGCCCCTTGCGTTAGCAGGGGGTTTCTTTTTATATTTAGCCCCTGCGGTTGGGGAAATCCACTGCCTGCCCTTTTTTTTAAAAATTTATAGTAATAATTGCTATTTTTTCACGACTATCTATAATAGGACAAAGTTAGGTTAAAATTGTTCGTAATATAAGAAAGGTTGCAACTATGAGTGAAGGAAAGCGCCCCGGCGGATTGACTGCACTGGCGGTCCTTAACTTTGTATTCTCAGGCTTAAGCATCCTGAGCCTGTTGGGTATGATCGCATTTTTTGCTCTAATCGGGAAGATACCCACCGAAGACATGAATGAGCAGAACCGTGTCCAGATTGAGGCTTTGCAGGAATTGGGAACACCTGTTCTTGTTCTCAGCTTCGCTTTATCGGCTCTGGGATGTCTTTTCTTGTTTTTGTCGGGTATTGGTTATCTTAAGCAAAAGAAATTTTTGGGCCGGGGAATGGGCAATGCCTATGGAATATTTGCCCTGATTAGCAGTGTTATAACCGGGTTATTATTTTCTCCCGATCTAGGCGGAGGGTTTAGTATTGGTACCATCATCGGCCTGATATATCCCCTTCTTACCCTTATTCTGATTAACACAACCTTCAAGGATGATCTGGTGAATTAGGATCATAACAAAATCCGCCTCGTATCTCGGACGGTTCTTCATGAGCTTAAAATCACTACGCCTGCGCCATATACGCCTTAACTGCTTTCATTGGATCAGATCTTCCCTGCGCGGCGGGGCCGGTATATCATATCTGCTCATCGCCTTGTTTTGTGGCCTGGGTATTGCCCATTCGGTTATCACCCCCATCGAATTACGCATGAAACAGATGAATGCTCAGGGCCAGGAAGTTACCCAGGAGGCTTTTATCAAACAAGTTGTTGAACACGGACGCCCGATTGTCCTTTGGGCCTTAGGCGACAAATCTAAGCATAATCAAACCTGCTCGTCCGGGGTGCAATCCCCACATCCATCGATGTCGCCCCAGCCTCCTCAAAACCGCCCAACGGACCCTGCTGAAACCTGGGCCTCATTCCTCCTCGACAAACGCCCCGCTCTTCTTTCCGTCATAATCATTATCATGATGTGTTCTATACCTTTATTGGTTCCCATTGCTGCTTTCAACCAAATCTCCGCCGATGTCCAAAGTCTCGGTATGCGCTACATTCTTTTACGCACCGCTCGTGTCAATATCTTCTTTGGTCGTTTCCTCGGTACAATTATTTTTTCTACCCTTGTTATGCTTCTTATCATTGCCACAATCACTTTATACCTGGGGGCAAAGATTAAAATTTATCCCGCCGCAGACCTGTTCCTCTGGTCTCTGCACGGCTTCTTGGCCCTGACGATCCTGATGATTCCCTATATCGCCCTGTGCTCCTGTATCTCTGCTTTGGTGGATTCTCCCTTTTTCTCTTTGGCTCTGGCCAACCTTGTTATCGGGGGGGTTGTATTTTTTGCTTTTCTGGGCAGCTTGACCTGGAAGCCTCTCATTTATCTCAAGTACGCCCTGCCTTGGGGGCTTCAAAATCAGTTGCTCCACCCCCAGCTTTCCCATTCACTCGGCACGGCCTTAGCCTGTCTGGGCTATACCGCTGTTTTTTTATTACTTGGTTATTTGCGTTTTCAGACTCGTGACCTTTAGGAATACTTCGTGACTGCTGCTATCCGATATCATAAAATTTCCAAACGCTTCGGCCGCATTAAGGCCTTGGATTCCGTTACCTTCGAGGTACCGGAGCATTCGATTTTTGGCCTGCTCGGTCCCAATGGCGCCGGAAAAACTACGCTCTTATCTATTACTACTAATTTCCTCAAGGCCCACGCCGGCTCTGTCGAAGTGCTTGGTATTAATGTCTGTGCTATTTCCCGGCTTCAGGGTCGCCTCAGCGTCTTTCCCCAGGATGCCCAGTTCCAGCGTAATATGCCGATTTTGGATCAACTCATTTTCTTCCGTCTGCTCGACGGCCGCAGCCGTTCGCAGGCCCGCTCGGACGTCTTAAACACGTTGGAGATGGTAGGTCTCGGCTCCATGGCCAAGCGACGCGTCGGTACTCTCTCCCATGGCATGATAAAACGGCTTGGTATTGCCCAGGCTTTCTTGGGACAACCAGAAGTAATCCTGCTCGACGAACCAACTGCTGGTCTTGACCCTGCCAATGCCCGTCAAATCCGGGACCTCATAAAAAAATTACAGTTCCAGGCCACCATCATGATCAGCTCCCACAACCTCGCTGAAATTCAGGAACTCTGCGACCACATTGCTATTCTCGATAACGGCAGGCTCATCAAGTCTGATTCCGTAGATGCCCTCACCCGTTCCGGTCGCGAATTCTATATAACGTTATCACGTCCCCTCCAGGATGAGCAGCACAATCGCCTCTTGTCCCTTGCTGGCATACGCAGTTTCAAGCCCATCCCCTCACCCCCATCCCTGACTAAAGAATCATTCGAGTATCTGGTCTTATTGGATCTTTCTCAGGCGGACCAAAATGCTGTTATTAATGCCCTTTTACATGCACTGCTTGATATGCAAATCACTCCATGCAAGTTTACCCCGGGCCGCAGCCTAGAAACTCACTTCCTCGAAATTACCGGCGGCGCGAACAATAAATAGATCGTTTCCCCCCCGGCTGCCATGCCTAAACGTACTTGCATCCCGACCCCTCGGGGCAGCTTAGGTATGCTCTTGTAAATATTTCTTTTGTTTTGAACCTTTGAGATTCGAAAATTTGATATTGTTTAGGATTTAGTCCCGGCGCGCCAGGATTAGTGCTTAGTGCTTTTTAAATACATACAATGGTCAACGGCCTACTGTCCATGGTCAACAATTCTTTATCCCCTTCCCTATACCCGAGACCCGAAACCCTGGACCCGATTCTAATCCGCGAAACTTCTCCGCTATAGCTTTATGCGAAGGCGGATCTGTGATTAAATTTATGATCGGAACAATCATTCCATGAAAAGTAAAATCAACGCCGTGGCTATAACAGAAATGATCATTGTTACTACCCCCGCCAGCCCTAAAATATTTTTCAAGCCTTCCGATACCCCCTCAAACGGCTTGTTTACTGCTTTGAGCGAATGAATCAACGTTAATTGCAGCAGGTTGAAATGGGAATAATCTATCTTCTCCTCCTCAGCCTCCTCGTCACCTTCCTTGGCCTTTCTTTCGACCTCTGCCAGCTCCTCAATCACGATTTTGTCATCTTCGTCAACTTCTTCATTGCTCTCATCTTTGTCGTCCGCATCGGCCTCGTCTGATTCCTCCTCCTCAGCAGTATCGTCATCGCTGGAGTCGGTTGCTTCGCTGCTCTTGGCCTCCTGCTCATCAGCTTTTACTTCCTGCTCCTTACCGCTTTCCTTATCCTTGCTGGCATCCTCTTCTTCCGTTGTCGCCTCGGCAGCTTGTTCTTCATCCTTTTCTTCAGCAGCCTCCTGCTCGTCCTCTTTCAACTCCTCATTTTGCCCATCCTCTTTTGCTTCAGCATCTTTTTCATCTTCTTCTTCTGCTGAGGCGTCATCTGTCGTCTCGGTAGGGGGGTGCTTTTCTTCCTCCCTGCTCTCAACTTGCTCCGCTTCGCTCACCGGTTCTGTAATTTCTTTGGTTCCGACTGGTTCCATTGAGACGGATGATTCCGTTTGGGCGTCTTCATCTTCTGCCTTTACCTGGGCAACATCTTCTACCTCTATTGGCTGGTCATTTTCCTCTGCTCTTACCGGTGCAGAGCTCTCAATATTCGTCTCTGTTTCCGCCTCAGCCTGTTCTTCCCTATTTTCAACTTCTATCTCGTCCACCGAATCCGTATCTTCGTTAACTTCCTTATTCAGGGTATCGAGTTCTTTGTCGATTTCATTGAGCGTACTGTTTAGGGTTCGCCCCTTTACTACACCGGTGCTACCTTTGGACTCGACAGTTTCTATTGCTGGCCTTTCCTCTTCTTCCTCAGTTGGTCCTAACTGCCCATCCAAATCATCTAGAGAATCCGCCGCATCTGCTAGCAGACTGTCAATATCGTCTATTTCCCCTTCGGCTGAAGGTTCTGTGTCCTCAGCCGGTTCATCCTTGTTTACTGGCTCATTTATATCAGTGGGATTGGTTTCGCTGGTTTTTTCTTCCGGATTTGTTTGCTCAGTCTTATCCACAAGTTTTTCGTTTTGCTCACTATCTTTATTGTTTTCAGCTTCTTCTGCCATTCTGCTGCTTCCTGTCTATATTCTTTCTTGCTTTATAGAGTATTACGTATTATTCTTATCGACCGAAAACCTCGCTGATATAGTGACCGATTATAATGATTCTATATCTGCACCTTGGGAGACGATATGAATCTACCCCGTTTTTATTGTAGTCCTATAAATACCGGTTCCGTGACCCTCTCTCCCGACCAGGCCCACCATTTGGCTCATGTCCTGCGCCTCTCCCCCGGTGCTCTGGTCGAGCTCTTTGACGGCCTTGGTACCCTGGCCCCGGCCCGACTAACCGCCCTCCGCCCACACGTTACCCTGCAGGTCGATCAGCTCCAAACCGCCTCACCTCCCGCTAACGGCCGGATCATCATCGCCGCTTCTCTCGCCAAGGCAGACCGTTTCGATTGGCTCATAGCAAAATGTACTGAACTGGGCGCCGACCATATCGCCCCCACAATCTTTCAGCGTACCATCAAGCTTTCCCGCAATCCCCGCACTTTTGAGCGTTGGAACAAATTAATCCTTTCCGCCGCCAGGCAGTGCCGCCGCCTTTTCCTTCCCTCTATTAATCCGCCCACCCCCTTAGACCAGACCTTGGAATCCCTGAAAAACGATTACCCCCAGGCTCAATTATTACTCGGTAGCTTAAATCCCGATACCCCTTCACTGATCGAACAAAAATTTTCAGATACCGACGTCATCGCTTTCGTCGGCCCCGAAGGCGGCCTGACCGACGACGAAGAATCACTCTTAAAAAACCAGGGTGCGCTCCCCACACGCTTAACCGACACCACCCTCCGCATCGAAACCGCCGCCGTAACCTTCACCGCCGTTCTCGCTTGTCAGCGTCACCCGCAGCAATTTTCCTCTGGATAGCTCCTTTGCCGGATAATTAGAAGGTTGAATCTGCCTTCCCACCAAGCTACAAACACGGTATAATATAGAATATGTTCTGAATTACGTAAGGAATCTTTGTAAGAGGAAATAATCATGACCGAGCAGGAACAGATTCAATATTTGGCCAATATTTATCACCTGGCCCAGGTAGATGGCCAGGTTGATCGCATCGAAGACAAGCTTCTTGACGAAATGGCCAAGGGTATCGGTGCCGGATATTTTGAGATTGTTAAGGCCAAAGCCCTCACCGAGAAGGAAGATTTTTCTATACAGTATCCCTCCCGTCTCTCGGATCAAATTCGCAATCTCGAGGACATGCTTCTCTTGGCCTATTCCGACCAGAAGCTTCATCACCTGGAAAAGAAAATTATTCTTGAATACGCCGACAACCTGGGCCTGACCAAAAAACAATCCGCCCTCGTCCAGCAGCAGGCCCAATCCCGCCTAAAGACCTTAAAGAAATGATTCCTTGTCATAGGCGGCTTGCATGCCTACGCGTGCTTACATCCCGACTTGTCAGGGTAGCTTAGGCATGTTAAATAGCCCCCGACTCCGATCGGGGGCGGGAATCCAGTATTTCTTTTGTTTTGAACCTTTGAGATTTGAAAATTTGATATTGTTTAGGATTTAGAGATTAGTGCTTAGGATTTTCTTATGCTACCGGATGCCGGAGGATGGTCTTTAATTTTTCCGGTGCGCAGCGCCGCGGATCGCTCAGATAAATCTCATGATGCTTCCCACTCAGCGTATGTCCTTGCTCTTTAATAAAGGCAAACATCTTTTCAATTGTGGCCCGTTCCTCACTGTATGGCCCAACGTGCATAATCTGCGCCGCCTTACCCTCCCGAAAACTCTCCAGCCGTAACTTATCCAGCCCGGGCAGGTCCTTTTTGCCCCGCAGTTTCTTTTGCGCTTCCGCCAGTGTCTTTTTGCTAAACCACTTCGGCTGCAATATCATCAGCGTCCACAGCCATTCATCTTTTCTTCCCCCCTCAAACGCTTCCATATCCTCCGCCCACCACAACCCCTCCAGCGGCGGCACCACATAATCCGGCACCTCTTCATCTTCCTTGAACATGAACTTGGCCGTATATGCCACACTATAGAGCGCCTCAACCGCCTCTGAGAACGATTTTTCCTTGTTTGGATCTCCCCGCCCATCGACCATCAGAAAGCTGAACTTCGGCACCTCCACCATCTTCGCCTTCGCCGCCTTCGCCGAATATAATTCCTTATACTCTTTCTTGAAATCTATCTTTTCCATACCTTATCTTCCAATTGGATTATTGGTTTCTCAAATACACCATGTTTTATTCTTTAACCAGTATCTGTATCTCCGTTAGATACTTCTTGGGATTCCCTTTGAGAATCATCCCCGGCCCCTTGAGATACACCTCCCGGCTGGGTAGATTGGTCTCATATCTTTTCTCCCGGATGTAATACAGGATTTTGGCGTATGATCTCCCTAACTCATCATAAGGCCCCTGATGCAGCAGGCACACACATTTGCCCCCTGCAAGTTCCCTCACAGATATCCCTTCAACTTCCATTTTCTTCCGTAGCGGCACACACGGCTCCAGGTCCGCATCTTTTTCCTTGTACTCCCCATCGTAGTACAGATTCAGCGGTTTCCCGCACGTATGCCGTCCTAGCTTTTTAAATAGTTGTGCAAATCCCTTACCGCAATCACTATATTTACCTTTCATCCGTATCCCGGCAATCAGCATCGGTTCTAAAACCTTTTCTCCCACTTCAAAACTCGATTCTGTCATGGCTCGCATCGCCTCCTTCTCACTCGCTATCAAATTATCCAGAGAAACCATGATATTGCGATGATGAAGAACCTTGGCCTCGATCACCTGCTTTTGCCGTTCGAGATACTCCAGAATATCCGCTTGATCGTCATAGTTATCCAGAATCTCCTTAATTTCTTTCAGGGAAAATTCCAGCTCCCGCAATCGGGTAATAATCCGGGCCTTTTCCACGTTCTGATGGTCGTAATACCGATACCCGCTCGACGAATCCACACAAGAGGGGACCAGCAGTTCCTTCTCGTGATAAAACCGCAGCGTCTTGATTGAAAGACCGGTTATCCTGGAAAACTCACCAATACTGAACAACTTTGCTTTCCTTTTCCTCAGCGTTGATCACTTTATAGATTTTCGGCAAAGATCATTATAATTAAATAATAACCCATCCAGTAAGGGGAGAGTCAAATGATAAAAGCGAAAAAAATAAAAATATCCAAATTTCTAAATATGGATTCCCATAAAGTTCCCCCTTACCGCTTGGCATTTTTATGCTTGCCGCCGCCTTTTGCCCAATAGCACCAGGTCCCTAAGCGCCTCGATCCCCTTCGCCGCCCGCCATTTCTCTTCGAATCCTTCTTCCTGTGCAATTTGCACAATCGCCGCCAGGCTCGTCAGATGAAAAGGCCTCTCATCCTTCGTCCCGATCAGCACAAACACCGTATTTATCTTCGGTGCCTCCTCGGAAAACACGATTCCCTCTTTGCATCGTGCCATCAGAATATCGAAATGATGTTCCCCCTTGATAATAATATGTGGTATCGCCAGTTCATCGGTCAATACTGTTGTACTTTCTTCTTCCCGCTCGACCAGTAGATTATATATGTGTTTACTTTTCATTTTAAGATCCACCGCCAGCACTTCCGCCGCCTGCCGGAAAAATTCCTCCCTGGAAATCGTCCCTGCAATATCCAGTACCGGACACTTTTCGATCAGATGGTCGAACCGGTCTTTAAGAATATCGTCACGCTGATGAATAATTTCTTTCAATTCTGCCTCCAGCCTATGTGTAGTTAACTCTTTTGCTGTTATCCGCTCGATCAGGTGCAGCAGTGCATATTCCTGCCTTGCCCGCCGGCGCCCGTAGAACCAGTATGTCAAAAATCCCACCAACGCCAACCCGCAGCAGATCAGCGCCGCCTCCATCCCTATTTCAAACAATAGTGCCACCAGCCCTATCAGCCCCGCCAACTGCACCCACGGATAAAGCGGACATCGAAACGCCGGCCTATAGTTCTGCACCCGCGACTCTCGCAATATCAGCACCGCTAGGCACGTAAATATGTATGTCAAAATCAGCACACTTGACGCCGCCTTCACCAGCAGCTCCACCTTGACAAAGATCACCGCCACGATCACCAGCCCCGTCATCATAATCGACCAGTGTGGCGTCTGAAATTTCTTATGCACTCGCCCCAGCCAGCCCGGCAGCATCTCATCTCGCGCCAGCGCCAGCGGATACCGCGACGCCGCCATTATCCCCGCGTTCGCCGAACACAAAACCGCCAAAATTCCTGCTAGTGCAAACCCGATCCTTCCCCCATTTCCCAGAAACACCATCCCCGCCTCGCACACCGGCACTTCCGACCCTGCCAATTTCCCTCCTAACACCGCCACCGCCACAAACACCACCGCCGCGTATAGCATCATCACCACCATAAATGAAAGTATCATCCCCAGCGGTATAAGTTTCCCCGGCTGTTTTATCTCCTCCGCCACACTTGCTACTTTAAGTAGCCCCCCAAAACCGATAAACACCAACGCCGCCCCCGCCAGTATCCCATCCGATCCATAAGGTGCAAAAGGCTTGAAGTTCGCCGCATCCAAAGCCTCCCACGAACACCCACAGAAAAACCCCAATATTACCAGTATCCCGAACACCAGATATACTTGCAGACGTCCCGCCAACGTTACCCCACGAAGATTAATTAGCAGAAAGAACCCGCAAAGCAGCACCGCCAGCCCTTTGATCGGCACATCGGCCAGCACATTCACGAAGATCGCCATAAACACCAGTTCATACGCCGTTTTCAATACCAGCGACAGCCACGTTATTAATCCATACACTGTTCCCGTCGCCGACCCCATCGATCTTGTTACGTAGAAGTATGTCCCACCCGCCTTCGGCATCGCCGTCGCCAACTCCGCCTGACTCAATAGCCCCGCCAGCGCCAATACCCCCGCTACCCCAAACGACACCAGCGCCGCCGGCCCCGCCAGCCCATACGCCAATCCTGGTAAAACAAACACCCCCGCCATCATCGCTCCGGTGCAGATGCCGAACACATGCAAGAGATTTAAATCTTTTTTTAGCTCCATACCCCGAATTATATAATTTTCTTCCCCCCATTACTACCTTATTCCCTTACCTTCATATCTTCTTGAGTCTTAGGTCTTGGGCCTTAGGTCTTTTTATCTTTTCCGTATTTCGTATTACGTATTTTGTATTACGTATTAACTGGGTGGCATGCTTTCGCGTGCTTGCATCCCGACTTGTCGGGGCAGCGTAAGCATGTTCTTATTCATATATTCTATTCTGTGTTTTGTACATTGGGAATTTGGTAATTTAAATTTGTTTCGGATTTAGAGATTCGTGCTTAGGATTTCTTTTAAATACGGCCCACGGTCAACGGTCAACGGTCCACATTTTTCCTCCTCCTGCCTCCTTCCATTTCGTATTACGTATTTCGTATTACGTATTAACTGGGTGGCATGCTTTCGCGTGCTTGCATCCCGACTTGTCGGGGCAGCGTATGCATGTTCTTATTCATTTATTCTATTCTGTGTTTTGTACATTGGGATTTTGGTAATTAAGTATTGTTTAGGATTTAGAGATTCGTGCTTAGGATTTCTTTTAAATACCGTCCACTGTCCACTTCCCACGGCCTACGGTCCACTTTTTCCAACTCCTGATTTCCGACCACGTTCTGGGGGGGGCTGCTATATTTTGCTTAATATTGTAGGATGTATTCTTTACCTATGCGAGTTGTTGAATTTTTATTGATAATAGGCCACTACTGAAAGTGTTTTTTGACTTGAATTTATGTATATCAATTCCTTATCAACATTGAAATTGTTCCAATTCTCACCATTTACAGTAACTTTTTTGAATCGTTTTTCTTGTGGATGTCTTAACCGTAAGATAATAACTCTCGCTGTTGAACGCTGGGGTGTGTGGATCGTGGCTTCAATCATGTTATGGTTAATTCTTGAGGTAACTTCATAGCTTACCGGGCCGAATTTTGTCGGAGCATTTTTAATTGATATTTTCATTCCGTCTTTAAGCCAGTTATTTGTCACGAAAGGAGCCAGCCAAAGTTCATTTCCTTTTTCATAAACAAACATGTCATGGGTCTGAACCAGAAACCAACCGGTTTCATGTGTTTTATTCCAGCATCCGGGCATAAAATGCTCCCAGAATGCCAGTGTTTCGCTGCTGAGAGTCGGAGGAATCGAATTGAAATAAGAGCGAATAAACGGCTTTACATCATCCATCTTAGCATATATATCAGGGGTTCTGGTATAGTACTGTTGCAATTTTGAAAAACCGCCGAAATTAAACCAATCCCCTTTCATTGTCTCTGCAGGATAATTTATAAGGAGATCGGGTCTAAGGTACCAAACATCTTCCATATAGTTTGTCATATATCGAGCATCAGGTGACTCGGGTGAAATTATCCCTTGCAAAATCAAGTGATTTGATCCTACCTCAACATCATGCCCGATAGCACTCAGACCTTTATAAAAATACCGGGTCAGTCCGAAACAATACAAACTTGATGGATAGGCCGGTACCCACATGCCGTTCGATAACGGCCGTACAGGCATGCGGGCTTGGTTCCAATTAAATGCCCGTAAAATTTCATTTTTAAAATCTTGGGCCTCATTTGATAACTCTTTTGACAATTGGGTGTTTATATCCCCAAATGCCTGTGATACTAAATTAAGACCTGCATAATAGTAACCTTGTCCGTAAAAATAGTACGCATAGCGGTTCCAGTCGGCCAGGACGCCCGGAGGAACTAATCCGTATTCAGGCATTTTTTGGCCATTCGGCCCCAGCCTTTTTGTCTTATCCCGCTGTGATATTATCCACCGGCAGACCTTCTCTAAAACGGGCGCTGACTTCTTGAGCCAAGCCTTATCTCTCGTATTCAAATAATGGTTCCCCAGCGCCCACAAATTTTGTCCCGTACCTATAATTGTATAGCCGTTTGCCAGCATTCCCTGTTGGTTATAACGACTGAGGTAATAATCTAGACAGCGACGAACAAAATCTTTATGCCCCAGCTTATCCATTCCCATAATGACGGCCTGTGCCTCCGTGTCTAGAGGTCCGTAATACATAGACCCCACCCACGGTTCCACAAAATCACCGTTATTGCTATTGCGGGCCGCCAGAAAACAGTGGACTTGTGAAGCTTTAATAATATTCTCTAAGAAATTATCAGGTATATCAATCTGCATCCCTGACGACATAATTGCTTGCCAGTATTTCTTCGTCTTTTGCTGAAGGTTCTCACTCCCTGCAAATATTTTGTATTCTGAAGGTTTCATATTCCACGCCGGAATAAATAAGCGAAGCCTGATATTTGTCTTGGCGGGAACAAGCCCGCTTAGTACAAACTCTCCCTTTTTTATCTCTGTTTTCAAAGTGGAACTGCTGGTAAATTGCAGATAAGCCAGTAATTTATTGCCGTCCACAAAAACGAGCCCGTCTGGACATGAGTTTAGGGGGCACGTAAAATTTTGATCCCAATCCCTGTCTTTACCCCTATTGAGATATTTTTGAAATTTCAGCGTCATTTGGGCGTTTACCGCCTGGGTCTCCGGATTTTGAATTTCATATTCTGCTACACATAACGGCTTTTCGTTATACCACGAAAATTTTTCCTGCTTATCATGTTTTTGGTATCCTGCCACAAATGTTCTCTGGCGATACTTCAGGTTTCCCTGACGGACAATTGTTACGGGAATAGGTAACCATCCATCCGTAAGAGTTCGTTGAACCGACACCTTCTCTTCCTGGAATCCAAAAACAGGGACCACCCTGAATAGATTTTGTTTCGGCTTCGAATAATTGGGATTAACAACAATATTGGGATCAACAACAATAATCTCTCCGTCACGATTAACCTGGAATTTATTGTTGTCACATGCCAGGGATAAAAGTATGGGATCATTATCCTTTGTCTTGCGAAATAAACGGTCCATTGCTTGGCTAAAAGTTTGATCGGGCATTCGCCTTACTTTTTCCAATGAGGTCTCTTTGCCCGCAATATTCCGTAAATATTGGGCCAGGGGATATTCTTGCGGCTGGTCTGTAATGTAAAACCTGTAATCTTTTACATATATATGATGAGTTCGAATTACATCTTCCACTGCTACCGCAAACTTACCTTGCGGCAAACTGAAACGAAGCAGCGTACGATCATTTTGTTCCGGCAAAGCCGTATATTTTATTTTTAAAGTCAATGCTTTAGATAAATCCCAGTTCCTGGTCGTTAAGTTGTTCCCCTTGTCATCAATAATATAGCCATTATACATCACAATCTGACCCGTCTCTGGCAGGGATGGCTCAATTTGCATATATAATTCGGTATTTTTACTTCCGATTCCGCAACTGCTCATCGCCCTTAGTTCCTCAACAACCATCGCTCCGCTTGCCGGAAATATCCAACGAACTTTTTGAGTTCCGCTGCCATCAGCAAACTCGGGAACCTTATTGGATGTAATCGAAAACTGCAATAAGTTACCATTAATATTCAATGTTCCCGGCAACGGTTCCCAACGTCCCTGCCAAAGTGTTTGTCCTATGCTCGCCCAATTTGGACTGCCGTCCACCCTTCCTTCAGAAGACCAGTATTCAACCATAACCTCATCTGTAGCGAAAGTTACAGCTTTCGAAAATTTAAGAGAAAGTGTTTTAAGTACCCTTCGTTCGGCCCATTGCAGACCTATACATCCCTGTTCACCATGTATGGGTACATCGTAATATCCTTGCGGATTTTGTTTTATTGGCTCTTCCGGAAAAATGTCTTCCGCGGGAAATTCTTCCAGTCGCGTCGCCTCGGTCCCGTTTTTCCTGGAAGGATTAGAATCTACCACTCTGGCAAATTTAGCTATATCCATATTCTCAATATCCCCAACGATGTCAGTTCCCTTCGTTGCTGTCAACATCGCATTGCCCCAGGCTGCAGAATCATGGGCATATCCATTACCTGCGTCATTAACTATCAATGTCAAAACGGATACATTCTTAACGGGTAATTTTATATGGATAGGAGATGTAGCCGTCGTCATAATCTCACTCTTGTATATGATTTCGCCGTCTGCTAACACCTCAAACACTACCGTTCCTTTATTTTTCGAGGCACCAATATCGGACTCGAAAAAATCAAATTCCTTATTCAACCCGACTTTGGTAGTAGCGTTAGCATGTACACCCAGCCCCTTTGCATATTCTTTTCCTGCTATAACTAACTTCGGCGTATTTTTCACATCCCTGCACACACCCTGATCATAACCAATGTTGCCCCATGACTGACGATGGTGGAACACCCTTCTTCGTAAATCGCTTAAATAATACGATTGGCTGTTTGTGATGATTTTATTTTTAGTTGGTATTTCTGCTGCCCCTGCTGCCCAATTAAACATTAAAAAGCTAAGTAGAATAATCCTTGTATGCATGCGTTCGGCTCTCTTTACTTGTTGTAACTGATATTTTCGATATACACGGTTAAAATTCACCATCTTTTTAAACATACATGTTTTTACCAAAAGCTTTATTGCCGGCCAATAATATAAAAATTACCGGCTAGGCTGCGCTCTGCCTGTGGCGAGCTTGTCGAATCCACCCACGCGGTCCTTTTAATTTCGTATTTCGTATAGCGTCTTACGTATTTATTGCCCCCTGCACTCCTTTTATCACCATTTGTGTCCCAATCACCGCCAGGATCAGCCCCATCATCCGCGTGATTACTCCCAGCGCACTGGCTCCGATATACGTCACGAATTTCTCTCCCCAGACAAACAGTATATATGTGACCACACAAAGCGCTGCAAACGCACCTATCGTTACCCCCATTTCCATCACCCCGCCTCCCGCTGAGAAGTTCATCGCCGTAGCGATCGTCCCCGGCCCCGCCAGTATCGGCATCGCCAACGGCGACACCGCCACACTTAGCTCCGCCTCCCGCGCTTTCTGCTTATGTTCTTCACTGGGATGCTGCACACTCGAGTGCCCACCTTGCAGCATATGGAACCCGATCACAAATACTATCAGCCCCCCGGTAATTTGAAATGCCGGCAGAGTCACCCCGAACAGCTCAAAGATCACCTTCCCCGCCACCGCAAATAATGTAACGATCACAAATGCCAGCGCTAGCGATCTTAACGCCACCGCCTTGGTTGTCTGTTTATCATCTCCCTTTGTCAGCGCCAGAAATATCGGCACATTTGCAATAGGATTCATTATGGCAAAAAACCCCATAAATACCGCCGCTCCATGTGGCAACATCTCTTCCATTCTATCTCCCCCTTACTTGCGGTGAGCTTGTCGAATCCGCCTGCGCCATCACTATTTTTATCTCCATACCCCAAATTATAACTGTTTTCCTCCCCATTACTACCGTATTTATCTTCTCCCTCGCCCAACTCTTGGTTGGCATGCTCTTATTCTTATTCGTAGGATGGGCTGTGCCCCGTCTGTCATCCTCGCGAACGCGGGGATCCAGTATTTTATTTGTAGGGCGGTCTCTTTAATTTTGTTTGTAGGGTGGAGCTCGCCCCACCATCTTTCCTATGCACTTTCAATAAAATCAATAAACTATGCTCCAAAATGGAGAAAAATCAAGTGGGCCTTGCCAGCAGATTTCAAATAAATGGGTAAAATCGTTTGGGTTATTGTTAATCGTAGAGATGGGAATTAGCATAGATTGTGACCGAATTTCCGATTATTTATGTATTTTTTTTCTGATCTTCGGCATTGCCTAATCGTTTACGATTACGGAATGACCACCAAATAGTCAGAGTATGATTGAGAATCTGAAAGCCGCAAAAAAGCAATTGAAAGGCAAGAATAGCATACAGGACGAAGGCGAGATTCGAATTGTTGTCAAGATATACACCAAACGACCACAGTAATAGCAGATAGCCGATTAGAAATAGTATGCAGACAATCGTCCAGACATGCCAATCAACAATCTTGTCTGCTATACGGGTCACCCTCTTATCCTTTGCCCAGACACCTGCTGCTTGGATGTAGAACAGTAATGCTGCCAGTGCAAATCCAAAAACAATACTGGTTGCACTTAGTAAATCGCCAAAATGCTCACGCACCTTTTCGATTATGGTAGGATCATAGCGAAACCAGAAGAAGGCCGCCGCACCGCCAGCGACTGCCGTCCACAACTCGCCGTCCTTCCAAATAGATTTCTGGAAGATGACCGGACATATAAATCGCCCCAGTTCTTTGTACATCGTTATTCCTCTTGTTCATTTTGCGCTGTCTGTGCTTGCTCGTCCTCCCCTAGGGAATCCATCATTTGCGCTAAGGTTTCCCACGCGCTGCTTTCGCTGATCTGCCCGTCATTGCGTATATCCATGCGAACATAGCGATATTTGCTTAGTTTTTCGGTGGAGAAAGAATCGGACTGACTTCCTCGTTTACCTTCGATCCGGGCCAGATGTAGATCGTTGCGCGAAAACAAATCGCGAATGGCCTGCACTATGCCGCCTGTTTTGGATAAGGAACGATTACGCCGCGCCGACATTGTCACTTCAGTCTTGTGAGAATCCGAGGCTCGCGATTCTCCAGCCAGTTCGGTTTCAAGGTCGTCCCATCCAGGATTCGGGCGAACCGTACGAACTGTTGCTTTGGTGATCCGCTCAAGTGAGTTCATACGTGTAATAAACTCTTCACTCGGGGCCGGCTCCAAGCTAACTGTTACCGGCTCCGGTTCTTCTCCATCTATACCTTCTTCTTCAGCGTTCTGCTCTGGTTGGTGGAACTTATCGATCAACCATTGCAGATAATTCTCTATCTGACGTGGCCATAACCCACCCTGCGTTTTTTCGATAAGAAGGATATATCGCCCGTTGATTTTCCCTCCAAGGGCATGGGTGTATTCAAGTCCCGCCTGGGTTTCGGAGTATGGACTGTCGCTAATGTTATGGGTTTGGATATCGATCACGTCAGGCCGATATCCGCCTTTATAGGTATAAAATCTCAAGCATAACCGATGATTGTGAAAAGCTGCAGACTTCAAGGCATGTGTTTTGTCGCTATGTTTCCATTCAACACTGCCCAAATCTCGGAAACGCTGGCGCACTCCAATAATGAACCGAGCATAGGTTGCCTCTTTCGGCAAGCCTGATATTGTCAGGCAATGGACTTCAACTTTACGTCTCTTTGTTGGCATAATGCTGCTCTCCTTTTCGTTCAGAGGTCCCCTCACAAGGCCTAGCACTAAAAGTACGGGGTTTCATGACAAGAAGAACAATGGAGAGTAAAATTCCATTGAAAATCTTCAATTGAAGAAAAATTGTTTGCATTTGATATTTTACCGACTAATAGAGGATATTGGAGTATAGGCTATCCCTTCTTGGGCAGCTTTTGCCACAATTGCCCTTAAAACATCTTTTAAATCTTGACGGCCTTCAAGAATCTGAATCAGGTGTGTACCATCCATCAGTATTATATTGTCTCCACGCTTGCTGAACTGCTCGATCACTTCCTGTCGAAAGCCTGGAATACTGATGAAAAGACCTCGTGTACTTTCAAGTTTGGTATCTACTTTTTGCTTGAATCCTCCTATTTCTGTTTCCGTGGGCCTATCTTTGCGCCATTTGGCTTCCACAAGATAATCGAATCCCTCGAAGCGGAAATGGCCATCTATTTGCTGAGTCGGTGTCCTGAATGACTTTTTATACTCGATCTCGAACAGTGCAAAAAGGTCTTTGAGTAAATCTTCAAGAAAATAACCGACCTTTTGACGATTATCCGATGTTACCGCTTTGTTGAATATATTTCTGAGCGATTCTAATTTTATATATCGCTGCTGGACAATACGCTGCTTTTCCTCATTGAGGCGAGAACGGTTCTCTTTTTTCTTCTGTTCTTCTTCTACGAATAATTTTTGTTCAATCGCCAATTGCTTTAACTTGCGAAGTGCTTCTAAACCGGCATTGCGATCGGGTGCATCCTTATCTGGCAGATCACGAAGCTTACAGAGTTCCGTTAGAATACGGCGCTGAACCAATTGGCCACTTTCTCTTTCGCCAAGTTCGGTCAAGACCCGTCTTGCCCAAACAAATTTAGCTTGATCCCGATGTTTCTCATTCAACTCGCGGCTTACCCCGCAAGAGAGTAAAAAAGAAGTCATTCCATCTTTGTAGTGAAATGCCCTGCCGAAACACTGAATCATTGCATCCAGAATATCATAAGGAAGATATGCCATTAATACCAGTTTGCCTCTTTTAAAAGACGATCAATTATAATTCTTGCATCCGCTTCGCTACCCATAATCATTTCCCCGGGTATTTGCGCCACCTCTGATAAAACAATCCTTTCTCATGCGATTACCGCCCTCGGCCCGCCGGGGCTGGTGAATACTATATAGTATAAACAAACCGCTCCGCTTTGCAAGGGCCTAAGAGAAAAGGGGGCAGGCTACTTATTTGTCTTTCAAGGTCGTAATAATTTAAGGGGCCAGACAACTTTATTTCACCCCCGCAGTTATTCTTTCTCGTTTACCCGTTTCTCGTTTACTTGTTTACTCATTCTCTTCGCGCCTTCGCGTGAAACTTATTTTCTCGCCACTGACCACTCACAACTTATTAACTTTGTTCCCTTCGTTTCCTTCTGTTTAATTATTTTTGTGCCTTTTGCGCTTTTTGTGGCTTTGATAATCCGTGTCATCCGTGAAATCCGTGGTTTGATTTTTTAAATTTAGCGTCTTCGCGCCTTTGCGTGAAACTAATATTATCTTTGATTTAATGAATTCCTCTGAGTTCTCGGTGTTCTCGGTGGTTTAAATTCTTTCTTTCACCACAGAGTTCGCAGAGTACCACAGAGTTTTAATTATTTGTAACCGTTCACAGTAATTCAGGATAGCTGTTATTTGTCCAATGAGCAATCAGCGAATTATAGATAAACTCGAAGACATTTTGGTTTTGCTTCTTGCAGGTAGCGATGGTCGTCCAGATGCGTT
>Ga0272442_10002308_pt1 | contig 27871 bp, 23 predicted proteins | sample SSMForm2O_FD_200262 | JGI IMG/M metagenome (GOLD analysis project Ga0272442, IMG submission 200262) | Marine sediment archaeal communities from Little Sippewissett salt marsh, Falmouth, MA, United States - SSM-Form-2O | ecosystem: Environmental > Aquatic > Marine > Wetlands > Sediment ...
GTTTTGTCAAGTGTGGTGCTGGTAGATCTTTGCTTCGTAAAACATCCGCCGAAAGTAATATAAAAGGTACCTCAGGTTTTTTTAATTTTTTCTGTAAATGAAAAATTCGTGCTTGCATTTCTTTTACAGGCATTTCACCATCTATAAATAAAGATCCGGTAGGTGTTTCAGTCCGCCATGATCCTATCTCCATTGATCTTGTCGTCATACTGTCGATTAACAGGGAAAAAAATGTCTTGCCGACCCCTCTTTCTGCAGTAATCATTCCGATTTCCCCTCTTCTCAGCCAAGGATTTATTATTGCCGGATTATCGGGGAATGTCTTCACAAGAAACTCATGTGCAAGCATTGCCGATTCTTCGATAATTTTACAGTAATCCATGTTACCTGTTACGGTAATTAAATCAGCACCGGAGTCGTTTTGGTTGAATCTGTGATCTTTTCCGTATCTTTCGTAAACATCGTCGATTGTCTTGTTTAATTCCTCCGTTGAGAGCGGTGGCATGTTCTTCTGATTCCAAGAATGTACCAATACGTTGACTTCTTCTTTGGACAAGCCACGATTCGTGTATTTACCCGCTAACGACACTGCCTTTGTGTGTCGTTGTCCTTCACGAACCCCGGTGAGAATGGGCGGTATCACAGAGAGTTGCGGTACTGCCGGAGCTGGCATCGCATTACTGGCCACCGGTGGAAGAAAATCAAAGTCAGATAAATCGTAAAGGTGATCTGTCACTGATTCCAGAATCACAGGTCTCGGCGGATCATATTTATAATTCTGTGTTCCCGGCAGTCTCAAGAGATGTGCCGCTTCTACACATGCCTTGTCACCACCAAAGTAATTAACCAATCGACGGTTAATCTCTTCGATTTTCGCAATATCCTCGGAGCGTACGGGGGTGTTTAGAATCCAGTAGACATGAAATCCGCCGCCGGATTTTACGATCATCGAAGGTTCTAAGTGGAATTTATTGATGAGCTCTCGAGCTTTCTCTTCAGCGGTCTCTTTAAAATCGATATCTACCCATACGGCAGGGATTTGAATTATATCCTCTTTACCGCCTTTCCCGTATTCACGGGTAGCGACACCGACGTATATATTTTTTTCTTCAGGAATATTGGGTAGAGTAATTTTATCTACACGTATCCATTGACGATTTCCATCAGGTGGAATCGGACGTATTTCTATATCTCCCTCAGTGCATTGTCCGAATAATGCTCTCAGGTATTTTTCTTGTTCTTCTGAGTTTAATTCGCCTTTTTCAAGGAGAAAAATATCTTTGGTTTGAGATTGATTGATTTGTTGATTTTCACCTAGAACCTCTGCGAACTCTACCTGGTGTAACGTGTTTTCATGGCATTTTATCATTTTAGACCTCCAAAATTTTTTTTTAATTTTATTTTTGGTATGGTCCGCAATTCTAGGCATCTATGTAATATGTAGCTTATTCTTCTTAGGCGTCACCTCCTCACCATTTTATAAATTCGTGACTGCACAAATTATCATAAGTACGCTTCTTCTCAGGTCAAGGGTAGGATTTGATATTTAAAAAAATTAATTAATAAATCTAACCCCATACGAATAATTAATTAATTTCTTATATGTTTCAGGATTTAAACTTGGAGGTTAAAGAAGGTTAAAGGAAGGTTAAGGAAATATATTCGCTAAAAATCGAAATTTGCGAATAAAATGGCGGAAGTGCATGGGAATCGAACCCACCTGGGACGGTTCTAGCGCCCCACACCGGATTTGAAGTCCGGGAGGCCCACCAGTGACCTTGGCACTTCCGCTCTCGTATCATACGACGTTGTCAGTATACCCGATACAATCATTGTTGTGAAATGATTATTTTACAGGTATCCCGGTGTGTCCGTCTGTTCAAACAGGTTGTCGATAAGCTGGACGGTGACGGTGTTACCAGCCTTTACCGTTGTCAGTTCCTCCGGCAATACCATGATGCCGTTTGCACGCACCATCGACTTCAGGATTCCGGATCCCTGCGCGCCGGTTGTAACGACGCTATAGGTGTCATTGTCGGTGGTGACAATCGCTCTCAGAAAATATCGCAAGCCTTTCTTTTTGGTAATGTCTTCTTTCAGGACGGCCTGCACGGTGCGACGAAACAGTTTGGTGTACCCCGTCATCTTCAGCATGGTCGGCCGTACATACTGCTCGAACGAGACCATGGATGAGACAGGGTTGCCGGGCAGTCCGAACACCGGTATGGCGCCCATGGTCCCGAAGGTGAAGGGTTTCCCCGGCCGCTGGGCCACTGTATGGAAATCAACGGAGATATGCAGGTCTTGCATCGCATCTCCCACGAAGTCATAATCTCCCACCGACACGCCGGCCGATGACACGATAATATCCGCCCGCAGCGCCTCCCGAAACTGGGCCGTAATGTCTTCCCGCGTATCCCGGGCAATGCCGAGGTGCAGGGGAATGCCGCCGCACTCGGTCACCTGGGCGGCGATGGAATAACTGTTGCTGTTGATAATCTTTTCGGGTGCCGGCACCCCGTCGATATCGATCAGTTCGTCGCCTGATGCGAGGATTGCCACAAGGGGTTTACGATGCACTTTTATGAACGAGCGCCCCAGAGACGACAGCATGCCGATTTCGGCCGGCCTGATCACCGTACCGGTGACGAGTACACATTCTCCTTCTGTGACATCCTCGCCGCTATAGCGGACATTAGTGCCGATGGAAAGATCCTGGGATATCTTGACCCTGCCTTCTTCCAGCTCAGTGTCTTCTATCGGCACGACCGCATCGGCCCCCTCCGGCATGAGAGCCCCCGTCATGATTTTCGATGCCTCGGCAAAGCCGACAATCTTCTGCGGCAGATACCCTGCCGGGATATCTTCGATAACTTCAAAAAACAGCGGACTCTCTTCCGATGCACCCATGGTGTCCTCTGCCGTTAAGGCATATCCGTCCATGGCCGAGTTATCATGCGGCGGTATATTGCGGGGCGCATATACATCTTCGGCGAGCACCCGCCCGAGGGCGTCCAGGATGTTGATCTTCTCAGTCCCAAGGGTGGAGACCGACTTCAGAATGTGGTTTAATGCATGTTCAACCGTAATCATAATCCATCATCGTGCCTGTTTTGTAAGTACGTACGCTTAATAGCGCAAACCTCTACTGTTGTCAATATTTTACACTTGATAAAACGGTCACGATGATATACACATAAACGCCGTAATGGATGGCAGCGACATCCCGTGATAAAACGTTGAAACAACCGGTTAAAATTATGAGTATGACGGAATTACAGGAAGCGATCAGAAAAAAATTGAGTGAAATGAATGCCATTCTGCTGGTTCATTACTATCAGAGTGGTGAGATTCAGGATATTGCCGACATACTGGGCGACTCTCTTGCGCTGAGTATCGAGGCAGCCCGGACGGATGCCGAGATCATCGTGTTTGCCGGCGTGCGTTTCATGGCCGAGAGCGCGTCCATCATGTCGCCCGAGAAAACGGTACTGCTGCCGGTGCAAGAGGCGGGCTGTCCCCTGGCCGACATGATCACGGTCGAACAGCTCAGGGCATTCAGGGAGGAAAATTCCGACGTGGCGGTCGTGACGTATGTCAACTCATCGGCTGAAATCAAGGCCGAAAGCGACATATGCTGCACGTCTGCCAATGCCGTGAAGGTCGTCAATTCCCTGACGGAGGCCACGAAAGTGCTCATGGTGCCCGATGGTAATCTTGCCCGATACGTCGCACTCAATACGGACAAGGAAATAATCCCCTGGCGCGGGTACTGCCCGGTACATCATTTTGTCACGCCCGACGAAGTGGCACGTGTGAAAGCGCGCTATCCGAATGCCAAATTTGCAGCGCACCCCGAGTGCGCCCCACAGGTGCTCGCCATGGCTGATTTTGTCGGAAGCACGGGCGGCATCATCCGCTTTGCGCGAGAGTCTGAGACTTCGGAGCTCATTGTCGGTACCGAATCGGGGATCATGCACCAATTAAAAAAAGAGAATCCCGGGAAGCGATTTATTCCCGTGTCCGAAAAAATCATCTGCCGGGATATGAAATATACATCGCTGAACGACATTCTGGAGTCTCTCGTTGCAATGCAGTATGTCATCGATGTACCCGAAGAGATCAGAATACCGGCTCAAAAGGCGCTCAAGCGAATGCTGGACCTCTCATGACGGTATGACCCGACGATGGCCGTGCGGAAAAGCAGCCGGAGCGACGTGATAGTATGTGTGATATTCCAATACGGTATACTTTCTCACTCTGTTTCTCGTGTAACCTTCTCATCCGGCGTATGATCGCACTGTGCGGTGTTGTCCTCCACGTATGATACCTGATGTATGCAACACTGCATGGCAATACAGCGGATCAGCCTTCCTGCGAGGTGTACCGGCAGCTGTCAACTCTTTGTGCAACGCAGGGGAGGGCCGGCCCCGTTCTTGTCAAACATGTAATCGTGCTTACATTGTTAATGAGATTTTGTGCAGTAAGGTAAGAAATTGAACTCTTTCAGTAATCGAAAGATTATCGATACAACACAAGACTTCTCCGATCCGGCCTTGAATGTTCTGATCGACCGAATCAGGAGCACGGCCCAGGATTTGACGTTAAGCGGCATGACCGGATCCGCTGGCGCCCTGGTCCTTTCCCTCCTGCAGACGCGTGTCAAGAAGACCCTGCTGTGTGTCTGCCCGACCATCACAGAGGCGAAAGCGCGGTTTCGTGATTTTTCATTCTTTCTCGGTGAAGCCAATGTCATCTTATTTCCACCGTGGGATATCCTGTCGGCCGACGTGCTTGCCTCGCAGGGGAGCGTGAGGGCAAACCGTCTCGAGGGTCTTTCCCGAGTGCTGTTGGAAACGCCGGCCGTGGTGATAGCCCCCCTGGAGGCCGCGTTACAGAAGGTGGTGCCGGTCGGTGTCTTCGGCGAATACCTGCGGACCATTTCTCTCGGAGATATCCTTGAACGCGACGCGTTTCTCGCCACTCTCATCGAAGGCGGGTACAAAGGGGTATCGCTGGTGGAGGAAAAGGGCGAATTCAGTGTCCGGGGGCATATCCTCGATATTTTCCCCCTCACCCGTGCCATGCCGGTACGGATGGAGTTTATCGGCGATGAGGTCGAATCCATCAGAGAATTTGATCCGGTCACCCAGCGATCACGGCAGGAAGTGATCGATTTTGTCCTGTCACCGGCCAGCGAACTCATATTTTCACAGGATATCAAAACGCGGACCCTGAAAAACATCAGAATCCGGGCCAATGATCTGGAAATGTCGCGGGCAAAACGGGAACACCTGATCGAGATGGTCGAAGAGAATTTAGTGACGTCCGTCAACCCGCATCTCCTGTCCGTGTTTTACGGGCAGTATAACGGGTACGATGCATCCGACTCGACAGACGGCCTCGATACACTTTTTGACTATGTGTCGGCGGGGAGCCTGGTCGTCATCGATGATATGCTGGCCCTCAAGCGCGCGGAAGCCGAGATCGAAAACGGGGTCGATCAGTTTATCGTCAAAGCCCGGGCAGACGGGAAATTCTATCTGGAAAAGGAATTTTTTTCCCTGTCCCTTGATGCGCTCATGGAACACGGCCGCGGGTATCGTAAGATATTCATCGAAACCCTGGTGCTGGACACGGCACGTGATGAAACGAAATCAGAGGTGTCGTTCACCGTCCGGAGTACCACGGGGCTGCGGCATGAGACGGGTACCTTCCTGAAAAAAGAAAACGGTCTTCTGACGCCCCTGACCACCAGGATCAAGGCATGGCTCGAGGAAGGTCAGCTCGTCGTATTTCTCTGTGCCGCGGAGGAGACGGCGCGGATGAAACATCTTCTGGGCGGGTACGCTCTTACCGTGCATGAAGCGGAGGACCCGCTGCTGTCCGAAATCAGTGCGCCGAGGCGAACCGGTCGACTCGTCATCTGTGCCGGTTCTCTGACGGAGGGATTTGTGTATCCCGCCTTGAAACTGGTGATGACAAGCCAGGAAGAGATTTTCGGGAAAAAAATAAAACGGAAGCGCAAGACATATGCCCGGGAAGGCTTTTTCCTCAAGTCGTTCAGCGAGTTGCGGGAAGGCAATTATGTGGTGCATGGCGAGCATGGTATCGGCATCTATCACGGCCTGCAGAAACTGTCGTTCGGTGACATCGAAAACGATTTCCTCCTGATCGAGTACCAGGGGGGCGACAAACTCTATATCCCGGTGGACCATCTTGATATTATCCAGCGCTATATAGGACCGGAAGACCATATACCGGGCATGGACCGGCTGGGCAGTTCACATTGGGAATCGGTCAAGAAACGTGTCAAAAAATCCGTCCGAGCGATTGCCAAGGAACTGATCAAACTCTATGCGGCCCGGGAGGTGATGTCGGGCCATCAGTTCCCGGAGCCCGACCGATATTACGAGGAATTTGCCTCGTCGTTCAAATATGAGGAAACACCTGACCAGGCGCGGGCGATCGACGATGTCAACCACGACTTGAGCGACGTTCGACCGATGGACCGATTGATCTGCGGTGATGCGGGTTTCGGCAAGACGGAAGTCGCCGTCAGGGCGGCGTTCAGGGTGGCCATGGAGGGCAAGCAGGTTGCGATGCTGGTGCCCACGACCATCCTCGCAGAGCAGCACTACCGTACCTTCGCGGAGCGACTTGAGCGGTACCCGGTCCGGATCGAGGTGCTGAATCGATTCAAAACCAAGGCCGAACAGGCGAAAATCGTCGACGATATCAACAAAGGGCTGGTTGATATCGTCGTCGGGACTCAGCGGATACTGCAGAAAGATGTGGCCTTCACGTCGCTCGGACTGGTGGTGATCGATGAGGAACAGCGGTTCGGCGTCAACGATAAGGAAAAACTGAAAAAACTTCGTACTCTCGTGGATGTGCTGACGCTCTCGGCCACCCCGATTCCCCGCACCCTGCAGTTGTCGCTGGTCGGGATACGGGATCTGTCCGTGATCGAAACCCCGCCGGAGGACCGCCAGGCGATTACGCTGCATGTCAATGAATTCGACCGGGAGATTGTTCGCCATGCCATTACCCACGAGTTGGCCAGAGGCGGGCAGGTATTTTTCATCCATGACCGAGTCAAATCGATCAACAGCATGGCGCGGTTTGTCGAAACACTGGTGCCCGAGGCGAAAATCGGGGTCGCCCATGGCCAGATGAAGTCCCGGGACCTTGAAGCAGTGATGGTAAAATTCCTCCGAAAAGAGTATAATACCTTGCTTTGTACGACGATCATCGGGTCCGGCGTCGATATACCGTCTGTCAATACGATCATCATTAATCGCGCGGATCGCTTCGGGCTTGCCCAGTTGTATCAGTTGCGGGGGCGGGTCGGCAGATCGAACGAAGAGGGCTATGCCTATCTTTTGGTTCCCAGCGGCGTAATGCTTTCACGCGATGCCCAGAAAAGGTTGCGTGTGATTCAGGATTTCTCGGAACCGGGTGCGGGGTTCAAGGTTGCAACCCACGATCTCGAAATCAGGGGGGGCGGCAACCTGCTCGGTATGTCCCAGTCGGGACACATATCGGCCGTCGGCTATGAACTTTATACCGAGCTGATGGAGAAGACGATCGGTGAGCTGCGAGGTGAACGGGGTGCCGAAAAAGAAATACGGCCTGAAATTAATTTCGGCCTGCCGGCATTTATTCCCGATGATTATATTGAGGATGTGCAGCGCCGGCTCATGGCGTACAAGAAAATATCCCTCGCTGCCTCGGATGACGATCTGGTCGGACTGCAAGAAGAGCTTGTCGATTGTTACGGTGCGCTGCCGCCCGAGGTGGGTAATCTGATGGCTGTCATTGGCATCAGAAACCAGCTGAAAGCGATGATGATCAGGAAGATGGAATACAATGGTGCCCATATGTTTGTGGCGTTTCACGAGGACAGTTCGGTGGAGCCGCAAAAGATTGTGGATCTTGCCCGCAGCAATGTCATCCCGGGGATGAGGTTTTCACCGGATCTGACACTGCATGTGCCGATGCCGGGACTTGTTGGCGATGCAATTGTGACACAGGCAAAGGATCTTCTGGACCGGCTGAAGAATTAATGAACATAGTAATGCGAAAAGTGAGAGACGACCATTTATGAGCCTTATCAGAAAAATGTTGAGTGTGATGGCAATCGTCGGCGTACTTCCGATCATGACAGCCCATGCAACTATTGTGGACCGGATCGTGGCCGTGGTGAATGATGAAATCATAACCTTGTCGGAATTGAACAGCAACACGGAGGTCTATTTGTCGCGCATAGGGAAAAAGAAGGAATTAGGCCAGAATGCAAAGGTTATGAACCAGCTGCGCGGGATGATCCTCAACACTCTGATTGAAAAAAAATTGATCGATCAGGAAGCAAAGAAACTGGGGGTTGTGGCGACAGACACGGAAGTGGCAGATATGATGGCGGACCTCCTGAAAAAGAAGAACATCTCCCGGGAACAGTTTGAAGAGCAGGTGGTGGCCCAGGGGTCGTCCGTTGAGGCATATGAAGCGGAGATAAAGGACCACCTGACAAAAATGAACCTCATGGGAAAGGAAATAAAACCGAAAATTACCATCAGTAAAATCGAAATCGGCAATTATTACCGTACCCACCGCGACGAGTACGAGGGAAAAGCCGCGGTGAGAATCAAACAGATCCTTATCCTGGTACCGAAAGATGCCGATGCGGAAACCAGACAGGCCAAGAGAAACCATGCCGAGGACATCCTGCAGCGGCTGCAGCGCGGAGAATCATTCCAGGTGCTGGCTGTTGAATATTCAGAGGGATCGGCCGCGAATGCGGGCGGTGATGTCGGGTATGTCGAGAAGGGGCTTATGATGCCGGCAGTGGAGGCGGTTGCGTTTTCGCTGGACATTGGAGCAACGAGTGGAATTATAAAATCTCCCGTCGGCTTTCATATCATCAGAGTGACGGATAAACGGGGTGCGGGTATAAAACCGATCGAGTCTGTCCGCTCGGAAATCATCGGTAAAATCGGCGATGAAAAAGTGGAAGTCAAATTTAATGAGTGGCTCAAGGAACAGAAGGAGAAATCCCATATTGATATCAGGCTGTAGGCGAGCCTCACGCTCAGAGTTTCACGTCACACCGACCCTCCCACCACACCCATGGTTTCGTCATCCTGTGCTCAACCTGAAATTTTTAACGTAACACTGAGTAGTAGTGAGATGAAGTACCTGAAAATACGGGGTGCCAACCAGCACAACCTTAAAAATATAAGCGTCGACATACCGAGAAACCAGCTTGTCGTGATCACGGGCGTCAGCGGTTCGGGAAAATCGTCCCTGGCGTTCGATACCATTTATGCCGAAGGACAGAGGCGGTATGTGGAATCATTGTCGACCTATGCCCGGCAGTTTATCGGACAGATGGACAAACCGGATGTCGAATCGATTGAAGGATTGTCGCCGGCTATCGCGATCGAGCAGCGATCGGCGAGTCAGAATCCTCGATCGACCGTGGGAACAGTGACGGAAGTGTACGATTATCTTCGTCTCCTGTATGCCCGGATTGGTGTGCCGCACTGTCATCAGTGTGGACGCGAGATACGGTCCCAGACCGTTGATACCATGGTTGACAATGTGCTCGCGTTGCCGGTTGCCACAAAAGTCAATATCCTTGCACCCATCGTAAGAGGAAAGAAGGGTGAATTCCAGAAGGAACTCAGGAAACTGCGCAGGGATGGATATGTCAGAATCCGGATAGATGGTGAGATCAGCGATCTTGCCGATGACATTGTGCTCGACAAGAATAAGCGCCACGATCTCGATGTGGTCGTCGATCGCCTGATTGTAAAGGACGGCATTCGCCAGCGCCTGAGGGATTCGCTCGAAATCTCTCTCGGTCTGGCCGCCGGGCTGGTCAAGGTTCAGATCATTGATGGCGAAGAGATTGTGTTCAGTGAATCATATGCCTGCCCCGAATGCGGCATCAGTATTTCCGAACTTTCGCCGCGCATGTTTTCATTCAACAGCCCGTATGGTGCCTGTCCGGAGTGCGGGGGGTTGGGGACCAAGGTGTTTTTTGATCAAAATCTTGTTGTGCCCGAACCGTCACTGTCCATACGAAACGGTGCGGTTGCCCCCTGGGAAGGGAAAAAATCGTTCTATTTTCACCAGATGCTCGAGGCCCTCTCCGATCATTATAAATTTGACATCAATGTTCCGTTCAATCAACTGCCGGAAAAGGTGCGGCATGTCCTCCTGTACGGATCGGGGGATGAACAGATCCAGTTTTATTTTGACCGGGGCAACCGGCGTCACTTTTACAACAAGCCGTTCGAAGGCCTGATGACACGGCTCGAAAGACTGTACCGCGAATCGGATTCCCATGAGATGCGGATGGAACTGACCAGGTACATGAATGTGACGGACTGTCCGCAATGCCGGGGGGCACGTCTGCGCCGGGAGAGTCTGTCGGTGACGGTCGGCGGGAAAAATATATACGAACTGTGCCGTTTATCCATCGGGCAGTGTATGAAATTTTTTGAGACCCTCGTGCTTTCGCCGCATGAAGAGATGGTCGCCGAGAGGGTGCTCAAGGAGATCCGGGAACGATTGACATTTCTTCTCGATGTCGGGATGGATTACCTGAATCTGGCACGTTCCGCCGGTACACTTTCGGGTGGTGAAGAGCAGCGGATTCGCTTGGCTACCCAGATCGGGTCCGGCCTGGTCGGGGTACTGTATGTGCTGGATGAACCGACGATCGGTCTCCATCCCCGTGACAACGTCCGGCTCATCTCGACGCTGAAGAGGCTCAAGAATATGGGCAACACCGTGCTTGTGGTCGAACACGACGAGGAAATGATGCACGCCTCCGATCACATCATCGATATGGGGCCAGGTGCGGGAGTGCACGGCGGCCACGTCGTCTTTGAGGGCACACCGGAGGCAATTGTCAGGTCCGAAGACTCTCTCACGGGAGGATATCTCTCGGGGCGGCTGACCATTCCGGTGCCGGGACATCGCCGAAATCATCCCGAGCGCTTTATTATCATGGAGGGGGCAACGGAGAACAACCTCAAAAATATAGATGTCAGGATTCCCGTCGGACTCTTTACCTGTGTGACGGGGGTGTCCGGGTCCGGGAAGAGCACCATGGTGATTGAAACGCTCTACAAGATACTGCGTCGGCGACTGAATAAATACAGAGGCCGCATTGGCCGTATAACGCGGGTGAAGGATCTGGGCGGCATCGAACGGGTTATTACCATGGACCAGCAGCCCATCGGCCGCACGCCGCGATCGAATCCTGCAACTTACACCGGCGTTTTGACCTACATTCGGGATCTTTTCAGTCAACTTCCGGAATCGAAAATCAGGGGTTACAAGCCTGGCCGTTTCAGCTTCAATGTGAAAGGCGGGCGGTGTGAAGCATGCCAGGGAGACGGTCTGAAAAAAATCGAAATGCATTTTCTTCCCGATGTGTACATTACGTGTGATGTGTGTCGCGGCAATCGCTTCAACAGCGATACCCTCGAAGTACGGTACAAGGGCAAGAGTATCGCCGACGTCCTGAACATGACGGTCAACCAGGCCCTCGACTTTTTTGACAACGTGCCCATCATCAGAACGAAACTGCAGCTCTTGTTCGATGTCGGACTGGGGTATATAAAGCTGGGCCAGTCTGCCACCACCCTTTCCGGCGGAGAGGCGCAGCGTGTGAAGCTGGCCCGCGAACTGGGAAAGCGCATGACCACCAATACGCTGTACATCCTGGATGAGCCCACCATCGGATTGCACTTTGCCGATATTCACAAATTGCTCGATGTGCTCATGCGATTGGTGGATATGGGGAATACCGTGGTCGTCATCGAACATAATCTCGATGTGATCAAGTCGGCGGATTATGTGATCGATCTTGGACCCGAGGGCGGAGACCGGGGAGGACGCATCGTTGCCGCCGGCACCCCAGAAGAAATCGCGCATGCGAAGGAATCGCTGACGGGCCGTTTCCTGAAAGAGGTATTGTCTGTCTGATATCGGTCTGTCCGGCGCCTGGGCCGTGGAGTAACGAATATCGAAATTCGAAACACATTTGAAATACTAAAGTTCAAATGACCAAAACAAATTATAAAGACCCTCGAATCATTTCGATATTGTTGCCTTACCGATATCGTGTGCTTGCTGTATGTTTTTCTGATTGCGAATTCTGATCATTAAAATTTGTCTTGAAATTCGCACTTTGAATTTTGGATTGAGGTCGAAACTCTCTTTTGCCTCATTTTCGGGGGCTGCCCGAGGCCTCCAGCTATGCTTGAGGAGACTCACTATTATGATCGACGCGTAGGATATGTTATTCATTGTGTATCCTATGCCACGTGCGGAGGAGCGTATGCACGGCCAGTTTTTTGACGGCAAAGAATCCATCTTGGTCCGCTCATTGTTCCTGGGAGAACGGATTGATCTCCGAGCCCTGGAAGCCGGGAATCGCCTGTCGATTTCACCGCTGACCATTGCGGCCGGTGAAAACGGTCGGGCCGTACTGATGCGCTACGGGGCGGTGGTGCTTTTCAATCTGTCGCCCATGGAGGAGGCCGCGTTTCTCTCACACCTGACGTCGATGATCCGCGGACCGTTTGCCGAACCGGAGTATGAAGAGGTGGAGATCAGACTGACTCGTGACGGGGCCGAGGGCATCGATCATGACGGTGCGGTGCTGCTGAGCGAGTTCACCCTGGAACGCCTGCAGATTCTGGCGTATATTCTCGCCGAAAGCGTGGTGCTCGCCCACTACGAAGAAAATGTGGCGCAGGTGTTTGACCGGATCGAACCCCTGGCTGCGGACCTCAAGTTCAAGGGCAGAGGACGGTTTGCGGATCGAGAACTCCTGCTTCACATTGGCCAGACCCTCCTGATTCAGCACAACACCGTCGGGAGGGTGGAAGTCGGCGAAAAGCCGGAAATGCTGTGGGAACGCCCCGATCTGGAACGCCTGTACGGCCGGCTGGAGGACGAGTATGAACTTCGTGAGCGTCACCGTGCCCTCGAACGGAAACTTGATCTTATCTCACGCACGGCCCAGACACTGCTCGATGTCCTGCAGGCAAAGCGGACCCTGCGGGTTGAGTGGTATATCGTAATCCTCATTCTCGTCGAGATTATCCTCATGCTGTATGAAATGTTCTTCAGAATGTGATGAAGGTGCATGGGCAGGTTCATGTGGCACATCAGTTCCGTGCCGTCCGTGTGGCAAAGACGCCGCCCAGTGACTGTGCAAGTTTTTCCAGCTCGTGACCTTGCCGTGTCAGGATGCGGGCAATCTCATGACTCGCGAGCATGCCGGCACCGCGCATCGTGCGCCCGCCCGAGAGAGACGTTTTCTGCCACCTGATTTCAAATGCGGGTGACACGACTGCGTTCGTGAATGTCCCGGGTGCGTCGGGAGTAAACAGGGGGTACCAGGCGAGATACGGGACATTGTGCTTCCTGAGATATGTGACGGTGTCCATGCAGGCGACCCAATCGGTAGTGGTGTCGGCAGGATAATAGGGTGGGTCGAGCAGGACAAGATCGAAACCGGTGCCGGACCGTCTGATTTCGACAAAACCGTCGGTACATCGAGGCTCGAGGGTTTCCCCGGCCTGCAGGTGAAACGGTGCGATCCGGTCTCTCACGTCAGACACAATATCGCAGAGGATAAAGTGAAAGGGCTGCCTGCGATGCCTGAGGTATGCCGCCACCAGGTGCCACGACCCGTGGTAAACGTCTCCTGGTGTGGCTCCGGCAGGTTGAATCCGGAAAAACGGATGCCGTCCGTACTGAAGCGCGACGCCGTCACGGCCGATGCCGCTTTGCCATTCGCCGCGCTCCTGTAACACATAGGTGCCGCCGCCTGCATGGGTTTCGAAGTACCGAAAGACGGAACCGGCGGGAAGGGTTGATGAAAGTGCTCGCACCGTTTCAAGGAGGGTGAAATGTTTCCACACGTCACCCCGATTGCCGGCTTTCCGTGTGTGATCATACATGATACGTTACCATCGCGATCGGGCAGCCCTTATTGTCTCCAGCTTCGCCATGTTACAGTCCTGAAAAACGTGTACCGGCAGTGCATCCCGTAAGCGGCAATGATCGGTCCGCATTACTGCCTGTAAAGTTTTTGCTCGGCGAGATATTGCCGCACCGCGTCCGGTACGAGATACATAATGGAACGGCCTTGCCGAACCCGAGTGCGGATATCCGTCGCTGAGATATCGAGGAGAGTCAGGGCGCGAAAGTAGATGTATCTTCCTGCCGGGCCCCGGAACCCGTCCTGCTGCGTATCATAGACAAACTGCGAGGCCGCGTCAAGGGTGAGCACGTCGGGCAGTTTTCTGAGGTCATAGCCCGGTCGTGTCATCACGACAAAATTGCAGAGTGACAGCAGATCGTTATATTGTTTCCATCTCCCGATGTCGTCGAAGGCATCCTGTCCGACGATGAAATACAATGCGTCTCCGGTTATGCCCTGATCGAGAAAATACCGCACCGTGTCGATGGAATACGATACCCCACCCCGCGTTGCTTCCACATCTGAGACCGCAAAGAAGGAATTCGCGCCGATGGCCCGTTCCACCATCCGGTACCGGTCGGGAAACGAGCTGGTTGTCTGTGCCGTTTTCAAGGGTTGCCGGGCGGCGGGAATGAAAATCACCCGATCGAGGTGGAAAAGCTCCCGTACCTCTTCGGCGCACCGGAGGTGTCCGAAATGAATGGGATCGAATGTTCCCCCCAGTAAACCCCACCTCATGTCCTGATCTGCCCGTCGCCGTAAATGATAAATTTGGTTGTCGTCAGCTCTTCGAGACCCATGGGGCCGAAGGCATGTAGTTTTGTCGTACTGATGCCGATTTCTGCCCCCAGACCCAGCTGAAAACCGTCGCTGAAGCGCGTCGATGCATTGACGAGCACCGTTGACGAATTCACCTCATTCAAAAATCGCTGTGAATTTCTGTAATCGTCGGTGACGATTGCCTCTGTGTGCAGTGATCCGTAGCGTGCAATATGGGCCATGGCCTCGTCGATGTCATGAACCACCCGAACCGCAAGAATCAGTTCCAGATACTCCGCATACCAGTCATCCTCCGTGGCTGCGTCGACGTCGGGGAGAATCTGCCGTGTTCGGGGGCATCCCCTGAGCGTCACGCCGGCGTCCTGCAGCGCGGCGGCCACCTGCGGCAGGAATACTGCCGCAATATCCTCATGCACCAGGAGGGTTTCCAGGGCATTACAGACCCCCGGGCGTTGTGTTTTGGCATTCATGGATAGTGCCACTGCCATGTCGAGGTCGGCGCTGCGGTCGACAAAAATATGACAGACACCCTTGTAATGTTTGATGACGGGGATCTTCGATTGATTGACGACGGCCCTGATTAAGTCTTCTCCGCCCCGGGGGATGATGAGGTCGATGTATTCCTCGAGCTGCAGCATCTCGTTCACGGCTGCCCTGTCCGTGGTCGGAATCACCTGGATGACGTCTTCCGGAATGCCCACGCGTGTGAGAACCTCTCTGAGCAGCGTGGCGATGGCAAGGTTGGAGTGAATCGCCTCGGAACCGCCGCGCAGGATCACGGCATTGCCGGATTTCAGGCACAGCGCCGCGGCGTCCGCCGTCACGTTGGGGCGTGATTCGTAGATGATGCCGATAACCCCCAGGGGTATGCGCATCCGGCCGACGCGCAGGCCGTTGGGCCGCTGCCACATGGACGTGACCTTGCCCACCGGGTCCGGTAATGCCGCGACTTCTCTGAGGCCGTCTGCCATACCGTTGATTGTCGCCTCGTCCAGTGTGAGTCTGTCTATCATGGCGGGAGCAAGTCCCTTGGTGTGTGCGTACTCAAGATCCCGGGCGTTTTCTTCCATGAGATAGGGTATACCGGTTACGAGGGCATCCGCCATAGCCAGGAGGGCCCTGTTTTTCACCGCAGATGAAACGACCGACAGCCTGTGTGACGCGCTCCGGGTACGGTGCGCAATTTCAATGACCTGTTCCTTCACGCTCATGCCTCTGTCCCCTTTGAATGAAAAATTTCGTGTGTGTGCATTATATTGTTGATTTTTCTTCCTTACTTTGTCAGTAATACTGCCGCACGAAGTGGGCAAGAGTAAAGTCCTTCTGTATAAAGCAAAAAAGCAGTGACTAGCCAGATTGATTCTTTATAGTAGGTAACGGGCACGCTGTCAAGACGAGCGCGCGATTTTGCCGGCTGATCTGTGCGAAGTTCGAATAACCGATATCTTATCCGAGGGGTTGAGGTAAGGCGAAGGAAGAAAAATGGCCGATATTGCAGTAAGGGCGGGGTCTCGTGTATTTGAAATGATTCAGGCGGGTGCCTTTCATTTTGATCGCGTGACATCCTACGTGGGACCGGCAGTCGGCCCGCGATGGCTCATCGCCGCGGGGTTTGATAAAACGTTTCTCGGTAATGACCTTCTCGGCCGACAACGGCCGGTCGTGCTGGCCGGTTCATCGGCGGGGGCGCTGCGGTTCGCTGCCTGGTTGCAGCCGGGAGCGCTTGAAAGCTATGAGCGCCTGGTGGACGGGTATATCCATATGTCGTTCGACAGGGACGTTACCCCCCGAATTGTTCTGGACTCGGTCAAAGCTGTCATCGACGGCTATATCGAAGATGATGCCGTGCCCTTCGCGCTGGCACACAAGCGGTACAGACTGGCAGTGACCACAGCCCGGGCGCGTAATCTCGCGGCGTCGGAAATCGACTGGATCCAGAGGATAGGACTTGGCTGCGGGTTTCTTGCCAACGGCCTTCACGCGGCGTGGCTTAACATGTTCTTTCGGCGGGTAGTGTTTTTCAGCGGCCCGATGCCTCCACGCTTTTGTTGTCGTGAGGGGTTTACAGGGAAAACGGTGCCCTTGAATGTGGCGAATTTCCGGCATGCGCTCCTGGCATCGTCGGCGATTCCGCTGGTGGTCTCCGGTGTCAGGGACATTTTCGGTGCGCCGAATGGCGTGTACCGCGATGGTGGGCTTATGGATTATCACCTGAATCAGCGGTATGCGGAGAAAGGTGACGAGGTCGTGCTGTTGTTCCACCACCAGGAGCGTATTGTACCGGGGTGGCTTGACAAAAGATTGAGATATCGAGAGGCCGCCCCGGATTTTATCGAAAATGTATTGATGGTCCAGCCCACGGCGGAGTTCATCGCAAAGCTTCCGGGTGGAAAAATACCGGATCGTGATGATTTTGCGCACTATGTGGATGATCCCGGGCTACGGATACGAAACTGGCGGCGTGCCGCCGCCTTGGCGGATTCGCTGGGCGAACAGTTTCTTGAACTAATGGCGAGCGACAGGATTCGTGCCGTTGTCCAAAAGATGTGACATGAAACCCCGTTATCTCAGCCTGTTTGAAGACGGCACGTTGAAAAAGAGGGTGCAGAGATTCAAGGATCTGACGGCTTCCTGTAGACTGTGTCCCAGAATGTGCGGTATTGACAGGGATGCTGGCGAGGAGGGATTCTGCGGCCTGTCGAACGAACTTGTGATGAGCCACGCCCTGCCGCACTTCGGCGAGGAGCCACCCATATCGGGTACGCACGGCGCCGGGACAGTGTTTTTCTCGTCCTGCAATCTCGGATGTGTCTTCTGTCAGAACTATCAGATCAGTCGCGACCGGATGGGGAGGCGGATCGACAGGCAACAACTCGCCGCGATCATGATGGATCTCCAGGAACAAGGTTGCCACAATATCGAGGCCGTGACCCCGACGCCGCAACTTCCCGGAATTATCGAGGCCCTCGGATACGCATGTGAGCGGGGCCTTTCCGTGCCCTTTGTCTATAACTGCGGCGGATATGAACGCGAGGAGATTCTCCGGCAGCTTGACGGCATCGTCGACATTTATCTGCCCGATTTCAAGTATGGTGACGATGCCGATGCGTACACGTGGTCCGGGGTCAGAGATTATACCGCACATGCGCTGGCATCGATCCGGGAGATGCTGCGTCAGGTGGGTGCCACCATCGAGACCGATGGGGCAGCGGCGGCGGGTATTATCGTGCGACACCTCGTGTTGCCCGGCGGTGTGAGCAGCAGTCTCACTGCCCTAAAGCTGATACGGAAACACCTGACAACATCTCTGCCACTCAGTCTGATGGCCCAATATACCCCCACACCGGCGGTGAAAGATCACCCCGTGCTGGGCAGGAAGATCACCCGCCATGAGTATGAGCGGGTTGTCGAGGCGGCGCTCGATTGGGGATTCGAGACGGTCTTTGTCCAGGATATCGACGATGTGCATGCCCTTATGCCCGATTTTAGGGCAGACACACCCTTCTCTTGGAAGGCATGAGCATACATGCGGTTGGGCTCGATGCACGCTTTCATCTTGTCGCCTGCCGTGTGGTATGGTACACAACATGGATACTGAAACAGGAGTACCCCTATGGGTGAATTTTCGCATTTCGGCAAATTGCTCATCGTCATCGGTCTGGTGACGGCAGGGGTGGGACTGTTCTTCCTGGTGGGAGACAAAATACCATGGCTGGGACGTCTGCCCGGTGATATCGCCTACAAGGGTAAAAAGGTTTCTTTTTACTTCCCCATCACGACGTGCATCATTATCAGTATACTGTTTACCCTGCTTATGTATCTGTTCCGCAATAAATAAACCAGTGATGGCTTCGTAAAGGTTCCACATCGCTGTTACGTCGCATTCCCCAGGATTTGTGTGCCTTGGGATTTTTTACCGTGCCATCTGAAATTTGACGTTTGCGACAGTGTCAACCTTGAGACATATGACAGCAGTTCCGCATCGAAGGGCAGGATATCAGTGCTATGCCGACAGACAGACGCGTACCTGTCGCCCGAATTCTGTACAACGGAAAGACGTGATGATCACGGTGACGTCGGGGTTACGGCACTTCGAAGATTTCGACTCCCGCCGGCGGGGTAAACACGAACAGGCTGTCGGACAAACCCGTGTTTGTGTTCATTTTGGTAAATGTGAGTGCCGTCGTATTGCCGACAATATCGGTGAAGCTGAACGATATGACGAGAAAGGAATCTTTGTCGATCGTCATAAAAAGCGTGTCGATGCCCATATCGCCGGTACGAGGGGTCAGAGAGAGGCGATAATTGCCCTTCTCGTCAACTTCATGTTCCGGGTGAAAGGCGATGTGGAAATCCTCCCTGAGTTCTCCGATGCCTGCCAGAAAACGGATGGTCATCTTTGATGACAAGAGAGTCTCCGTATCCTGAATATACGCAAGGTTGTCTTCCGGCATATAGAGCCATGCTGTTTCAGGATTGATTACCAGCTTTTTTTCCGACGGTGCGGTGTAATCCCAGAGCATCCGTCGCGGCTTTTTAAAATAGACCGTACCCTCTTCGATGATGGTCTGATTCATTGAACGGACGACAGCCTTTTGCACAAAACGTGCGTGCAGATCCTGCGTCTCGTCATACTTTGCCTGGACGTGTGCAACAACCTCTTCGAGTGTAGCACGTCCGCCCTCGGCGCCGGGTGCAAGGCAGAGCACCGTCAAAAACATCGTGATGATGAACCATCGTATATTTGTGGCGAAGAAAGTGTTCATCCGTTTCTTTCCGAGTCACGGCGGTGCCCTGCGTGGTTTCGAACAGTAAGGTGCCGCGAACCCTCGGGAACCGTGTCGTGCGGATCGTACGCACCGCCGCGCCTGTACAGGCATCGTGCTGTGCGAGCCCCATGGTTATCAACAGTTTTGCCCTGCTGCCTGTTGACAATTTGCCAGTGCCGCGACGTACGCCGCGTGCCTGGCGGCAGTTCCGGCGGTAATGCGATATAACTATCTTAGATTATATGAAATACGTTTGTGAAAGACCACCGCCACGCTGCTCGATACATGGCCTGCGGCAGCACATACGGCACCCCCGGCAAGGCTGTCAACAACATATCCACAGGCAGTGCCGGCGTCTCTTCTCCTGCCCGTCGGCATGAACGAAGGTACGGGGTAAGGGCAAGTTGTCCTCCAGTGTTGCACTTCATCCCCGGTCAGGGTATTCGAACGCCTCCGAATCCTGCTATTCCTGTAATTTTACCCTCCAGCCGAAGAGATCTTCCTTTTCACCATATTGAATCCCGAGAATCTCGTCGTACAGGCGTTGGCAGAGCTCGCCGACCTTGCCACCGTTGATCGGATATTCCGTGCCCTTGTAATAAATGTGACCGACCGGTGATACGATGGCTGCCGTGCCCGAGGCGAAACAGTCTTGCAGGGTTCCTCCGGCCTGGGCATCCAGAATTTCGTCCATGGACAACGGACGTTCCGAAACCGAAATGCCCCAGTGCCTGGCCAGGGTAATCACGGAGTCACGTGTGACACCGGGAAGGATGCTGCCCGTCAGCGGGGGGGTAATTAATTCATCGTCAATCAGGAAGAAGATATTGCTTGTGCCCACCTCTTCGACATATTTTCGTTCTATTGCGTCCAGCCATAATACCTGGGTATAGCCTATGGCTTTGGCCTCTTCGGCGGCCAGGAGGCTGGCAGCGTAGTTGCCCGCTGCTTTGATTGCACCGATTCCGCCACGCACCGACCGCACATATTCCTCGCTGACATAGATCCTGGTCGGCGCAAAGCCCTCGGGGTAATACGCGCCTACGGGTGAAAGGATAATGTAAAACAGATGTTCCGTGGACGGATGAACTCCCAGTGCCTTTTCTGTCGCAATCATTGTTGGCCTGATGTATAGAGAGGTTCCGTTGCATTTCGGGATCCAGTCTTTTTCCACCAGGACGAGCTTTTCCAGGGCCTCTCTGAAAAGACCGGTGTCGATTGTCGGCATGCAGAGACGTGCCGCTGAAACATTCATGCGGTTAATGTTTTCATCCGGCCGAAAAAGATATATCGAGTCATCCTTGCCGCGGTAGGCTTTCATACCTTCAAAAATCAATTGTCCGTAGTGAAGCCCCATGACTGACGGGTCAAGCGAGAGGTCTCTGTAAGGCTCGATCGACGGATTGAACCAGCCCTTGTCCGCAGCATATTCCATGATAAAAAAGTGATCGGTAAACAATTGACCAAATCCCAGTTTCGATTCATCGACAGGTTTCGGCTTCATTTTATCGGGCGCGGCCCTGGTAACACTGATTTCCATAAGGTATCTTTTCCTCCTTATTTTATTATCCTACCCCCCCCATGTGCCGATAGCAATCAAGGCACATGGGTATACTCAATAAAAAAACCGTATCGCATGTAAGGGGATATCGAAGTTTTTGCATGCGAGAGTCTCTATTGCGAGTGCGGTTACAGAGAGATCGATGCATGTGCGTAAGAAATTCGATCAACGTGCAACGGCCCGCGCCGGGCACTGGCTGCGGCCATCGTGATTGTCGCGACTATGTTTCCGCCACCTCGCACACGGAACGGCATCCAGCCTGTTCAGGCATGCCTGAACGTTGAGGAATACTAGTCATGTACAATAGCACCGAATATTGGTTTTATCAAGGATTCTGTGTCATAGTGATTAATAAAAGTTGCGTGCACGACGAGGTGCATCCATACAAATGCCGATGTATGCACCGCTGTGGATATTGATTGACGATGGGGTGCGGTCCACGGCACAGGTGCCTACGTGCGGGAGGTCTGGAGAGAGGAGTGTATGGACACCCTCTCCAGACCCCTCAGTCTCAGCAAGTTTCTATCATGCGGCAATGAGAGCCGCGCCGATATCGAACGCCTGCATGTTAATAGCGACCTTATCTTTCTTCACCCTTTCGGCAATGGTCTGTGCGAAATCCGCTCTCTCCAGCGGCAGTATGTGCATGCCGTGAAGAGCTCCGAGCATGATGATGTTGGCAAAGATTGCATCGCCCAGTTTTATCGCCTCTTCGGTGGCATCGATAAACAGTGCACCGGGGACAAGGCTTCGGATCGATGCCTTCAATTCATCGAGTGCCGGATATGTTGTCTCGCCTTTTATGACGTTTACCGGATAGATGGGCCGGGTATTGGTGAGGACCCTGACCGAAGGATTGCCATAGTCGGCCAGCACTCTTACCGCCTCAATCGGCTCCAGGGAGGCGATAACATCAGCCGTTCCGACGGGTATCTGGGGGCTCCAGCATGACTGTCCGGATACCCTGAGATGGCTCATGACGGAACCGCCGCGTTGTGATGCGCCGAAGGTTTCGCCGATGGTCACAAAATAACCTTTATTGACCAGCATGCTTCCCAGAATACGGGATGCCAGTACATTTCCCTGTCCGCCGACACCTGTGATGATAATACTGTAAGGATCTTTCGCGAGGTTTGCAAGTGCCATGATTATGCCACCTCCTTTTTTTTGATGGCTCCCGCCGGGCAAATATCCGCACATACGCCACAACCGGTGCAGATGATTTCATCGATTCTGCTCACTTTTTTTTCTGCGTCCCATACAATACCGGGGCAGCCGAAGATGCGCGTACAGAGTCTGTCACAGCCGCAATTTTCACCGAGGCAGACGGCTTCATCCACATAGACCTCGAAGTTCTTCCTGCCTCTGCGTTCCGGGCTTAAGGCACAGGCCTGGCGGAGAACAAGGACTTTGGCCCCTTCCTTGTATTCCATAAGATGATTGAGGGTCTTCCGGGTTGTTTCCAGGTCGAAGGGGTCGGCAATTTCAACCCTGGCACCCATAGCGCGGCAGATCGCTTCGATATCCAGTGCCGGGCAATCTTCACCCATGACATCAATGCCGGATCCCGGGTGGGGTTGGAAACCCGTCATGGCCGTTCCCCGATTGTCGAGAATCACCATTGTCAGGGGTGATTTGTGGTGGATGGCGTTTGCCAGGGCCGGCATGGCGGCATGGAAAAAGGTGGAATCACCGCAGATCGAAAGGACGGGCTGGTCCATGCCGAACTGTTTCAATTTGCCGAACCCGCTGGCAAGACCGCTGCCGGATCCCATGGAATGCAGGGTCTTGGCCGTGTTAAAGCCGGCGGGCATGGTTGCCATGACATAGCACCCGATGTCGCCGCAGACGAATCCGTGGCGGCCGTCAAGTACAAGGGCATTGTGGATCGACAGCAGCGAAGCCCGGTGTGGGCACCCGGGGCAGAACGTCATGCCACGGGCGGGTGCATCGGCATCGGCCAGTTCCCGGAGTTGCTGTGCGAACGCGAGTGTCACCGGCTGGTAATCGATGGTCAGAATTGATGCCAGCGCCGCAATCACCTTGTCCGGGTTCAATTCTCCCACCGAGGGAATGTGCCCCGAATTTTTCCCGTAGAATGTTTTAATGCCGATATCGGCCGCCATTTCGGCTGCCAGAATTTTAACGTTTTCTTCCAATGTCGGCAGCACTTCTTCGACAATCAGGATCTTGTCCGTCATGGCCAGGTGCTTTCTAAGCAGTCGCGGTGGCAGGGGCCAGGTCGTTGCGAGTTTCAGGATGCCTATTCTGTCGGCAAGACCGAGGATGTTGACAGCCTCTTTACTGTACAGATGACAGGCGCTACTCGTGATGAGCAGCATGTCCGGATTTTCAGGGCCCGTGTACGTGTTGAACGGACACTCTTCAAAACGTTCGGCGGCGATACGTAGCTTTTCCTGCTGCGGCCCGTGTTGCAGCTCTGCTGCGGCTAGGATCATGCTGATGATGGGACCTTTCTCGGTATCGAGGGTTGGGCCGTCACATTTAAATTCCGCCCGTGCGTCGGTTGCCGGGAGTAAGCCATACGTCACGTTACCGCTTGCGTGTGACATACGGGTGACGCTTCGGATCATAATGAGGTTGCCGATTTCCTCCGACAGCTCGAAGGCCCATTTGACGATATCCTTTGCTTCCTGGAAATCACCCGGTTCGAGCAGGGGAATTTCCACCATTTTCGCAAAGAGCCTCGATTCGCCCTCATTCACGCTTGACAGTGCCCCTGGATCGTCGCAGGTGACCAGGAGCATGCCACCGCGGGTGCCCGAGCTTGCGAGATGGAGTAGAAAATCCGACGCCACGTTGACACCGTTCTGTTTCATGACGCACATGGACCGGAGACCTGCAAACGATGCAGCCGCCGCAACTTCCAGGGCCACCTTTTCGTTGGTCGACCATTCCACGTACATATTTCGAGCATGGGCAATTTTCGAGAACGACTCGATGATTTCCGAGGAAGGCGTGCCGGGATAGCCGGCAGCAACATTGATACCGGCCTCGAGTGCTCCCCGGACAATCGCTTCATTACCCATGAGCAGATGTTGTGTTCCTTCGCAATTATCTATCAAGTATGACATGATTTCCTCCGTTTCTTATGCGCAGATCTTTCCGAGGGTTTTCACATTCAACCTCAGATACGCTCGTTGCTCTTTTCCGCTCGTATTGATTAATTGCTGCTCGCACGCCTTGGACAGGGCACGCTTTTTCTTGTTGCCGGCAGCCCACGTGAGGTGATCGAGGTTTGTATCCGGCATATCGTCAAGGATCAGGTAGCCGTCTTTTTCGGCGTCATCCACGATTGTCTGTCCTCTTTCGGTACGAATAATCAATGTGTTCATGTCGGGTCGTCCCTCCATGACACCGACGGAGATGTCGGAAAATTCAGAGGTCATGTCGATACAATACGTACACGTGTCGGGAACATGTGCCCGTATCTCCGCGAGGGGAAATTCGAGTTTGCCTTCATCCAGGTATACCTCCAGGACTTCGGCAGGGGGAGGGGGAATATCGATTTTTTTAATTCTGCCTAGATCCACATGCTGCGCAAGGAAGGCCTCAAAAGATCTGTAATCAAGGGCCCATGTGCAGAACAGTCCTACGACAAGGCCGGTCGGATCTTTAAAATCGCTTTCTGCAAGCGGATTCATGCGCATCTGGGCGATGGCCATGGCCTGACACGGGGTGGCAACGATTCCCAATTTGTCGTATCCGTCGTGCACCGCCTTGTTGAAGGCTGAAAGCGTGGGTGATGCGGTATACTTCGATGATGCGCACCGCAGGACGTCTTCGGAATTCGTGACAAGTTTAGGGACGGGATTCAATATATCCCGGTCCGTGAGGATGGCACCGTTGATATAGCCCTTGTCAAGGGCGAATTTTATCACGGCTGATACCGTGCCGCCCGCCTGGAACGACGCCTTGCCGACGCGTGGTCCAGCATGCGACATTTTTACCGCAATGTGAGATCCCAGTGAATTCCCGTCATACGGTGTGCCAAATAAATGTTGCGAAATTGCATCCAGATCAACCTCAACCTTAGGGCAAAAGGCAAAACATCTCCCCTCTTTTCGGGTACAGGGAAAGAGCATTGCCGTTTTACCTTTATATGAGCGAAAATAGGGGCACAAGTCGATACAGGCCCCACATCCGATGCAGAAGTTGTTCTGAAGTACGTCAGTCAGTAGTTCAGTTGGTCCAAAATGTTTCATCATAACCCCCGAAGTAATGCACTACGTGAAATTGAAAAAACCACAAAAGATATACCCAGCAAAATAAGTGCCATAGTGTAATACTTGGGAACTTAACTTGTTATTATTTAAATAAAGTAATAATTATAAAATGATACGATATGTGAAGGAAGCCGGCCCATGGAGGATTATGCCGGAATGCGCCATATGGTCCGGCAAAATAGTGCGAATGGCGCACTTGATCGTTCGGATTTGCACAATGGCGGGATTATGTTCGGCATTTGCCTGTGCGGCTGGCGCACGATATGGGGTAGGGCTTCCGGCGAGTGCTGCCGATCCCCGGCGCGATGCTACACAACCTGCCGGTCCAGGCTCCGATACTGAATTGCCTCGGAGATATGGTGGGGCTGAATTTCCGGGTGGTCGTCGAGGTCGGCAATAGTGCGTGCAACTTTCAGTATCCTGGTGAAGGCCCGGGCGCTGAGACCGAGGGTATCAACAGCCATTTCCAGGAGGCGGTGCGACTCTTCGTCGAGATAGCAGAATGTCTTGATATGGGTGTTTGTCATGTCCGCGTTACACAAGGCACCGTGATTTTTCAGCCGGGAATACTGGAGGGTCCTGGCGCTGTCGATGCGGGTTTTGATTGTCTGTGACGACTCGCCGGTTATCCGGGTGGTGAGGTCTCGATACCTGACAGCGGGTACCTCGATATGGATGTCGATGCGATCGAGGAGTGGCCCCGATACTTTCGCGCGGTAGTTTCTGATCTGCTGCGGTGTGCAGGTGCACTGTCGTTCACGGTCGGTGAAGTAGCCGCAGGGGCAGGGATTCATGGCGGCGACGAGCATGAATCGTGACGGATATGTCACCGTCATGGCCGATCGTGCAATCGTGATGGTTCCGTCTTCCAGAGGCTGTCGCAGGGTCTCGAGTACGTTGCGTCTGAATTCGGGAAGTTCGTCCAGAAACAGGACCCCATTATGGGCGAGACTGATTTCTCCCGGCCTGGGATTGTGTCCTCCCCCCACTAATCCGGCGTCTGAGATAGAATGGTGGGGAGACCGGAACGGCCTCGTTGCCAGTAAGGCTTCCTTTTTCGCAAGAAGGCCGGCCACGGAAAAAATTTTCGTGGTTTCGATCGCCTCGTCGAACGAAAGATCCGGCAAAATGGTCGTGAGTCTGCGGGCCAGCATGGTCTTGCCCGATCCCGGCGGGCCGATCATCAAAATATTATATATGGTTTACTATTTACAAATAGTTGAAATTGTGTTATAAATACTTTTAAAATCGTTAAAATAATGGCGAATAAGTCATAAAAAAATCGCGTATTCTGTAAAGATATAGAGGAGTAAAATGCAAGCTAGAAAGTATAAAATCCACCTCAAACGACCGGAGGATATTCGAAGGCTTCTTTCAGGCATAGTGAACGAGGTGCGAACAGACAAAATTGCCACCGATAAGGCAAGAACGATTGCCACGTGCTGTAATACCCTCCTTAAAATTTTCGAGGCGAACGATTTCGAGGCGCGTTTGGCGAGGTTGGAGGCAGCGTTATATGAATCGAAAACAGAGAATTGAGAAACTGGAGCAACAGATGAGGCCAGATTCGGACGACGGTGCTTCAGGCGTTTTGACCGTCCCCATAAACCGTGACGAGACACACGAGCAATGGTTGAGGCGAGCTAGTGCGATTCTATTACAAGGGGATCGAAAAGGGGCATTTCTGTTAGCCCCAGGCACGCTCCCCGCCGAAGATTGGAACGAATTTGCCCAAAAAGTCATGCAAGAGCAGGGGCGTAAAAATGCCCTGTTTTTGAAATACATTGAAGATGGAATGGAGCTAGAGAAAGCAATACAAATGATACACGAGGAGGAACGATGAAAAATAAGAAGCATGAAAAACTGATCAAGGGATTTTTTCCCCAAAAGAAGGCAGAAACACCGCCAATGCTACGTGACAATACGCCCGAGCCTAAGGTAATACGCAGAAAAAGTACCCGCGCCCTACAGCAACAAGCCTCGCATAAAACCATACAACGTATTTTTTATGAAGCTTATGGGCGGTAAAAAGGAGCAATATGGATACCCAGATTGAACAAATAATGAAAAACACTAAATCAGCCGTTCAGCGAGTAAAACAAATGGATTTTTCCGATTATAAAGACGATATCGCAGAACAAAAGAGAAATGACATTATCCGTACTCCCCGACTGGCAATGTTGAAACATTTGAGAAATCAGATGGACTCGGTAGAGCGCGAAATTGGACAGGTCAAAGGTGAAATTTTGCACCGACTCGACGTGAAGGATGAATCCGCCAGCCGCGCCGAACTGCGAGGGTTTTTACGGGGGCAAGAGCCAGCAAAGCGCGCCAAGTTCATCAACGATGCCATCCAAAAGGGCAAGGAAGATGTGCTCACGGCCATTATCGAGCAGCCGGTTGGCTTGCTTGACGATGATCAGATTGACGAGTTCCGAAGAAAAGCCGCATTCGCAGTCGAACCTGAGCTTGAGGTTCGAGAAAAAGCGGCATCGAAAAA
>Ga0272442_10002309_pt1 | contig 27866 bp, 52 predicted proteins | sample SSMForm2O_FD_200262 | JGI IMG/M metagenome (GOLD analysis project Ga0272442, IMG submission 200262) | Marine sediment archaeal communities from Little Sippewissett salt marsh, Falmouth, MA, United States - SSM-Form-2O | ecosystem: Environmental > Aquatic > Marine > Wetlands > Sediment ...
GCGGTATCCAAGCACCTCTTCCATACCCCAAATATTAGCCATACATATTGGTTTAAATGGTTCAAACTCTTCAATTACCTGCTCCTCTCCATCATGACTTCTCTTTTTTCTCATTCTTCTAACCTTTGAACCTTTTTTATAACAAGCATTAAGCATTTCTCTAACTCCTTCATTTCCTTTTCTTGTTATTCCTTCAAACTCATCTAAACATAATGTATTTCCTTTTGGAATCCTAAATAAAACTGCTTCAGTTAAAGAACCTAAAACTTCCCCATTATAAGACATATTAGCAATTAATTTTAAAAGTCGTGTTTTTCCAGAACCTCTCATAGCATTAATAAAAAGATAAGGATAAGTATTAAATTCATTGTGCATATATGTTCCTACAATCCATAAAGCAACTAAAGAATAATACTCCTCCCTTAAATCAGTATATTCTTTTAAAATTTGAATTATTTCTTCATAAGTTTTACCCAAAAACATTCTAACCTTATCTTTTAATAATTCTCTTGATTCTGGTGTAGATTGGTCAAATTTCCACTTTTCAAATTCTTCTTCGGTTATTCCACTTACAATCTTTTTTCCTTCTTCTTCTTTAATTGTTATTTCTTTTTTGTTTTCCATCTTTATTTTTATTGGCGGTTTATAGTTCCGCCAAACTCCTTGCATTGCATTACCGAACATTACCGAACATTACCCCACCTGACCTAACCTAACCATACCTTACCTTACCAAACCCGACCTTACCATGCCTTACCGCACCCAACCTTACCTAACCTTACCAAACCCTACCACACCACAAATATGAATGCTGGTTTTAAAGTTCCAGCAACTTCTTGCCTTGCCTCACCCTACCAAACCATACCTCACCTAACCAAACCTCACCAAACCTCACCTAACCCCACCTAACCAAACCTCACCAAACCCGACCTTACCATACCGCACCCTACCTCACCAAACCAGACCTTACCATACCAAACCTTACCACACCAAAACTTACCATACCACACCCTACCAAACATTACCTTATTCACTCAAACGAGTGAGTATGATAGTGATTTATTTGGCTTCAGTATAATTTGTAACTTGGAATTTTCCAAATCTTCCTTTCTTTGCTGGTCTCCAATCTCCAATTCCAACAAACTTTCCTGCTCTTTCTAAACATTCTTTTAGAATACTTGCAGGGACTTGTTCTTCGTCAAAAGTTATTTCAAAATCTAATTCCCATTCTTTTAACATTGGTCTATGAAGAAGATTTCTTCCTCTTGTTGATGGATTAACAGCTAATACTGAAAATGGTATCCATTTTTGTTTCTTATGAATAATTTCCATAGGATTAACTTCAACAGCATAACCAATTATTTTTGAATAAGTTGATTTTCCTTTTCCAACAACTTTTTGGTCTTTTCCAGCTTCAACTAATGCTCCTTTTATATGTGTGTCTGGTTGATACAACTTTCCATCATCACTTAAGTAAAGTTTAGCTTCTGCATGTTTCTCTGGAGATTCATCTTTTTGTAACTTTTCTTTTGAAATATCTCCAATTAAAGCAGATGGTCTATTCATCAACAAAGGGCTTATTCCTGTTATTGTAACATTATAAGTTTTCATTTTTTATACCTCCTTTTTTTCTTCTATTATAAAAATTAATAAACATCTTATCAACATATTTACAATAAGGACAAGTTGCAGTATTAATTGTTTTTTCACATTTCCTACACTTTCTTGCATTTAAGAAATAAGTATCAGTCATTTAACTCCTCCACTCTAACAATTTCTCCATCACAAAACATCTGTTCAGAGTTATCTTTTAATTTTAAAATAAACCACGAGAAAGATTTAGGAGAATCATCAATACTCAAAAGAATACCAAAATACTTATTAGAATTTTTAAGTTCAATACAAACCTTCTTTCCAATCAATTCGTTCATTCCCATATCTATCTAACTAAAACAACTATTTATATATATTTCTTACTCTAAAAAAATGACAACATAAAATATAAAAATGTATAAAATTATACAACAATAAAGATGGAAAAAAAGAAGTGTGATGAATGTGGTAAAAGAGTTAGAAGGATACACCGACTAAGAGATAAATTTTTATGTTATTGGTGCTATATGAAACACCAAACAATGATTCCTTTAGTAATGCCAGGAAATGAAAAGGAGGATTATAACATTATATGAGAAATCAATTTGGCATGGGACACGTAAGAGATAGATATTTAATAAAAAAGAAAAATGGAGAAGTAGTTGCAAAATTTAGAAGTAAAAAAAATGCAAAGGAATTTCTAAAAAAGTTTTTTTACAATGGCTATTACATAGAAGAAGTAGATTAATGTTTTAATAATACCTTTCCAGTTCTATTCAAACATTTGTTTAACTGTGCCTTTATTAGCTTTGAAATAAGGTTTTAAGCCCTTCTTACGCATCTTTTTCATCTTTTCAACTACTTCTTTTAGGCATGGCTCTTTATATTTATTTTTCATTGTTCCCCCTTTGTTTTACTTAAAAAAAACCATAGACCAGTCATTAAAGTTATGGCTAATACAACTCCAAGTGTTTGTATATCAATGATTCCAATTCCGATGGTCATTATCAATGCTAAAAGAGTAGTGGATAAACTTGCAGATACCGACCAAAAAGGTATATCCGCATTTCCAGTTTTCCTTTTTTGATTTGCACTTCCTCCAAGTAATACAACAAAGAAAACAAACACTAAAATCATTATTGGAAAAGAAGGTACAGATTGTGCAGTGCTAATTATAGCATCATCAATTCCTCCAGATAGATTTGGTTGGTCATATAAACTCATTTTAATCAGGGTTCCTCCCAGCCCATGTTTTATAAATATACATAAATGAAATTAATCCAAGAACAGATATTAAAGCAGTTAAAAATACTTCAAACTCATTTCCAGCTCCAAATATTTCAGTAAATCCTCCAGTAAGTACAGAGAAAGCCATAGCCAATGCAGTTCCAGGACCAACTTTAAATGATGTTCCACCTTCTGTAGCTTCAATTTGAGAACTTACAGTACTATTTTGAAGAGCATCACTTGATGTTTTAACATCAGTATAAAATTGTGTAGCATTTGAAGATACTTGTGTTCTAATTCCAACAAAATTGGAATCGTTTTGAATATTTATCCTTGAATCATTATCTACTGCAAAGTTAATTGCAAAAGTTATTATTGCTATTGAAAATAAAGCAATTAAAACAATGCTTGTCATAAATTTAATTTGTCCCATTATTGTCTATTGCTCCCTTTTATTAATATTAATGCACACGCAACTATAAACCATAGTATTGTCGCACCAACTCCAACAAATTTTGGAGTATAAACTATATTTAATCCTACTAAAACTATGAGTCCAACAACTAATGTAATAATATGAATCATTGGATTGTCAGTTATTCCTATTCCTATTATTAAAAGAACACAAAACATTGCAATAAAGAGAATATTACTACCATATATTGTAGATGGTTTTTCATTTAAATTAATAAAAGCCCTTCCAACTTCCTCATTATCTTTATATAGAATAGCTATTGCACTTGAATTTGTAAATCTTGCATCAACATGACAAGTAAGTTCTCCTCCTGCAGAATAAATATCATCAGAACATATTGTTGTATTTCCTAAACTATCAAATAAAATTACACTTAAATTTACTTGTGCATTATTTCCAGAAGGAATTGCAAAGATACTACTAACATTCATTGTGGTTATATCATAACTTAGAGTAAATGTTATATCATTATAGTTTGCAAAGCTATCTGGAAGAACACTTGAACCATAACTATTAAGATTAATTTCACAACTTTGAAGTGTAGGATTTTGACAATCAGCGACGATATCATTAAAAGAAGCCAATACCTCTCCGTTTTTCATCACAATTATATTATAAACAACATCATTTCTTACCAAGTGTGCTATTGTGTATCCCTCTGTTCCTGTTTTGGGTATTTCTGTTGTTTTATAAATTCCTTCATCTACATATTTTCTTTGAACCTGCATTATTGCTCCTCCAACAGGAACAAAATTAGAATCTTTGTAAGTTATTTTAAACTCTTGTCCATTACTTTCATTTAAATTATATAAATAAATATCAGAACCTGCAATGGAATTATTAATATCATAGCTTTGGAAATTATAAAATTCTTTAAATCTTCCAGATGAAGAATATTCTACAAGTCCAGTAAGTTTGTATTCTGAAGAAGATAAATTATTTTGCATACAAATTCTTGCTGGATTTATTTTATCATAATTTTTAGTATAATTTAATATTAGGTTACCTGATAAAGTATATAAAAATAGAGAAATCTTTATTGAAGTATTTTTATCAGAGCCGTCTAAAAATGTTTGTTCATCTTCATCCCATAAACTAAAATTAAATAATTCATTTGTATAAGTAGAACAATTATCAAATATCAATGGATTTACAGTTTGATTATAACTATCCGTGGTAAAACTTGTTCCATCACTTAAACTTACATTCCAATAGAAACTTTCATTTGTGGCTGATGAAATACTTGGTATTGATAATGATTTTGTTATAATATATTCGCCATTAACAGAAAAGCTTGAAGTATAAGATGTTTCATTATAAACTAATCTTGCAGAAGATACTTCTATTCCTGTTGCTGTACTTAAATTTAATGTAAAGTTTTCTAATGAACCTTCAAGTGTTGAATTAGAATATGAAATACTATTTATAACATATTTTCCAACAGTAAAACTATATGAAGATGAGTTAGTGCATACTCCAGAATCACAAGTTCTTACACTCCAATTATATGTTCCAGCAGAAAATTGCCTTGTAAATGTTGTTGTGTTTAATGCACCAGAAATTAATTTTGTCTCATTTTCCACATCATTAATAAACAAAGTTATATTTTCTAATGCTGTTCCTGATGAGGTTATACTAAAGATAATATCATCTGAAATTAAATAATTACTATCATCTAATGGAGAATTTATTCCAGAACCATAAAATAAACCATTTCCATTATTATATAACTCTGTAATTTCACTTTGATTTAAAGTTTTATTAAATACCATAACTTCATCTATTGTTGCATTTGCAAGGTAATTTGTTCCTCTTAAAGAACCAATATAAATACCTGCATTAGAAACTTTTGAAGGTGCAGTTCTATTTCCATCTAAGGTTCCATTTACATATAGTTTAGTTTCATTTGATGTTGCATTGTAAGTTCCAATTACAAAATACCAATTATCCGCCACAGGTGTTATTGTAGGAATAGTAACAATATGTGTTGAAAAAGAACTTCTCATAACAAATCCTGTTCCATTATAAAATATTGCAAAACCATCATAAGTTGCAGGTGTTTGTTGAGTAATTATTGCTTGTTCTCCACTTGCAACATTTATTTTAATCCAGCCCCCAGCACTAAAACTTCCATCTCCATTCCTATAACTAAAATTTGAAATATTTATAAAATCATTTCCTTTTGAGAAGTCTGCACCAGTATTACTTATTCCTGTTAAAGAAGAGGTAAATACTCTTTCATTACTTGCTGTTCCATTATGTCCTAAAAATATATCTTCAGCATTTGTTCCTGTCTGTTCATCTAAACGATAATACGCTTGTGTTGAGCCATCCCAATTAAATGCACTAAGGCAACCTAAGTTAATAAAAATCAATGCTATAAACACTACACCAATTAATAGTTTTTTCATAATCCCTCCTCCGAAGTTGAACTAAACATTATTATTCCTGAAACAAAACCAATAACACTCATAATTAAAGGACTATATAATATTAAGAATGATAAAATATTCATTTCTTGAAGTCTAATTGCAATGTCATCTGTTCCAGTATAAAAATCTTCGTAAATATTACTAATAAAAATAGAAGTTATTAATAGAAGGAGCATACATGAGAAGAAGAATCCTATTAACCATTTATTTCCAGTCAATCTAAATGAAATAGCAAATCCTAAACATCCAAATAAAGCAAATAGATAAATCACTCCAGCTAACCAAGAGAAATTTTGAACAACTGTATTTACTGGACTTAAACTATATCCATATATTTCTGTTAAGTTTGCTGAACCAACAACTCCAAGATTACTCAGTTCAGGAGTTGCCTCATCAAAAGTCCAATCTATTATTACAGTACCAAAGGCAAAAATTAATGAACCAATAACTAATAAAAATAATATTCCAACTAAGAAAATTACATTAACTATTCCTTGTCCTTTTTTATTTATCATCTTTTCTTTGGTTTTGTTTTTAATTCTTGAAGCATTTGTCTGTATGCAACTGTCTTTGTCATAAGTTCAGTCATCTCTCTAACACTTGTTTCATTTTTTTTAAACGGATTTGCTAATTTTTTATTTATTCTTTCTATGCTAACTTCTTGCAAGTCCTTCAATAACTTCTCTGATATTCTTTGTGGTCTTGTATTACTCATGGTGTTCTTACCTCAATACCTCTTTCTATTAATTTTTTCATTTCTTTATCTTGGAAAATACTATAAAAAATATAAATAAGCCAGATAACAACCATTGGAAGAGTCATCAAAAACATTATTCTAAATAGAGTAAATAAAAATTCTCCAAACATTCCCATAGGAAGATATGCAATAGCTACATTTGAAACAATAAACATTATTGCAAGTAACAATCCCCAAGATATAGCATACAAAACAGGACGAAGATATTTTAATTTATTAATAGATACAACAATATTATCATCTGATTTATTATTTGAATTTGGAAGTCTTGGAATAGAAAACAAAACAAATAATAAGAAGAAAATAAGAAAAGCAACAAAACCTAATTGAAGCAATGCACTTTGTAAATTAAAATTTTCTCCAGTATAATTAACCTCAAATTCAAAAGTTGCCCTTCCAGAATCAGCACCATTTGTTGCAATTAATTCTCCTCCATAAATTCCAAGAGTATTGGGTGTAAAATTATATTGGCAATATCCATCCACATTTGCTCCTCCACCATTTCTAACAAACGCAGAACCATTTGGATAAAATAATGAAACTTCACAAGTGCAAGTATCACAAGTTGATAAATCATTATTTGACATTGCTATTTCTAATGTTGCTTGTTGCCCATTCTTAAATATAAAACTTTCTTCTGCACTAACTACCGAAATTAAAAACATACTAATAAATAAAAACATAAATATTTTTCTCATCTAAAATCCCTCCATTGACATAATTGAATATAAGGTCTCTTATTTGATAAAGCCATTCTTGTATAGTTGTATGTTGAATCGCATTGACTTGCTGGTATTCCAGTAATATTAATATAAAATTCTCCGCTTGTAATTTGTCCGATAGTATCATTCACAGATATATTAAGATAATAAATTGTTACATTTACAAGCGGAGTTGAATTGGTTATTAATCCTGAACTCGCATTTATATCAAAAACAGTTGTATCATTTAACCAGTAAGTATCAATTCCATTATCATCACTTGCAGTAATTGATTCTGAAAATGAAGTATTAACTGTATGAGTAAAGTTTCTTAAATTATTAAATGTTGGAGGATTATCAACTACTTCATTAATAGTTAAGTTTCCTGTAACACTTTTTGAAGTATAATTTGTATTTCCAGTTGTATTAAAAACATAAACATAAACTCCTGCTTCTAATGTTTGAACATCTGGATTTGAAACATTTTCTCCTTCTCTGTGCAGATTACATACTATTTGTGCTGGGCAACCTAAACCAGTAACTGTTGTTTCTGTTCCTTCATCTTCTTCATCTGATGGGTCAAAATCTAAAGATAAATCTGGAGTTGCTTGACTAATAATAAACTCATCTTCATTATAAATATCTGTAAAGTTTTGCGTGTCGTTTCTAAAAACAGAAAAATTATATGCTCCAACTCCCAATGCTTGTTCTGAATTATTTTCTATAGTAGTACCATTTCTATATAATACAAAAGCAGAATTACAATCTGAATAAACTAAGAATGTTTGAGGATAAGTTAATGGAGAAGATTCATTAAATAATATTTGGCAAGTTCCATTATTTTTTGTTATTTCTAAATTCCATAATGTAGAATTTATAAATCCAACGGTATCATTTACAGAAACATTGACAGTATAATTTCCTACTGCAAGTTGTCCTGTCCAGTTTAAAAATCCAGTTGAATTAATTGTAAAATTATCAGTATCATCTATAAAATAAGTTGATATTCCTGAATCATCACTTCCAGTAAAAGTAACTCCTTCAAAAACATCTAAGTACATTATTGATTGATTTTCTGGAGCAGTTAAGTTCGGAGAAGTTGTATCAATATTAAAAGTTACATTATCTTGTCCAATATTATTGGATGTATCATTACAATAAACAAACCAAGTATTTTCCCCTTCACTTCCTGTTACTATTGTAAAGTTATCTCCTGCACTTACTGGACTTGAATTAGTTACTCCACTATCATTTGAATACCAACAACTATCTGGTAACTCTTCTCCTATTGTATAATTTAAATCTAAGGTAAGATTTGTATAAATTTCTGAATCTTCTGGATAAGTTATATTTATTATTGGTGCAATAATATCGCTAACATTTATATTCCAAACTTCATAACTTCCTGTATAGTTTTCATTTCCATCATAAGAGAAATTTACTGGATGTATTCCTATATCGTTTGTACTATTATAAACATAAGTTAAACTAAATAATGTTTCTGAAGAATTAACCTCTTCCCCCCCTATTGTTAAATTAATTAAAGAACTATTCATAGTTCCAAATGTTACATTTCCAAGAAGAGTTATATTTTGATTTAATCCCATTGTAATTGGTTCTCTTGAACCATTCAAATATAATTCAACTGAACCAGATTCCTGATTTACTATTAGTGTATCACTATCAGTTGCATCTGTGTAATTTGCATTTCCTGTTGTATTACAAACATATTCATAAGTTCCAGCACCTAATATTCCTACATCTGGATTAGTTATATTTTCTCCATCTCTATGCAAATTTGGAGTTCCAGCCAAAACAGAACAACTTACATTTGTCTCTGTTCCATAATCTACTGGATTACTTGGAGAAACATTTAATGTTGCAGTATTACTTGTATTCTTTGCAATAGTATAATCATAAGTTTTACTTGCATTAAAATTATTTTCTGTTCCGTTTCCATAAGCCCAATAATAATAAGAATAATCTCCTGCTCCTAATGATGAAAAATTATAAAAATATTCACTTGAAATATTTGATAAAGAATAATTAGTTCCATTGAAATCTATTCCTGCTGTTGAATTTGTATTCATAATTGTTATGTTAAACTGATAATAATTTGTTGGATTATATTCTGTATTGTTTGCTATTGAAGTTTTGTTTTCTGTAAAAATCGGATAAACATTATCTTCTGGAGGTTCTTCACTTGTTCCCCAAGTTTCAATAGTAATATCATCATAAATAATTGGAGAATAAAAATTACTTGTTGAATTTCCTGAAAATAAAGTATAATTGATTGATAAATTTGTTGCAGTAGAAGTTATATTAAAAGTGTTTACATCTGCTAAATTCTGCCAGTCATTGCATGTCCAACCTGAATCATCATAACAGACAGTTATATTAATATCTGAGTCCATTAATTGCTCATTTGTTGTTGTAACATTAACACTTGTATTCCCTGCATCTATTCCCTGATAAAAACTATAATTTCCTTGTGTCAAAAACCTTGCAGATTGATTGTTGTAGATGTCTAAGAGTTCCTGTTCAGTTAAAGAATTATTAAAAATCATAACTTCATCAAACTCTCTATGATTTTTAGCACTTACAGGTCTCCCAAAATAAAATTTATTTGCATTACAGGTTACTGTTCCTGTTGCAACTGTTGCTTTTATTACTTGCCCATCTCTTATATGGCATATATGTGTTCCATTATACATTACTCCGACTTGCATCCATTTTCCTGTTTCATATGCACTTGTATCTGAGTAAGTTAATCCTGTTGTAAGTCCATAATAATAAATGCCTAATCTTCCTGAACTAACAAATAAATGTCTAACTGAACTATCTTTATAAAATATTTCTCCCTCCGTATCTGCACCACTTAATTTTATCCATGTTAAAAAAGTTGATTTATTAAAACAGCCAGTATAGGAAGGGTCAATGTAATCATCATTAGTATCAGTAAAATTCCCTCCTCCACCATATAAAGAATTTTCAACCCACCTAAATCCTCCAGCAGAAGTTCCATCATTCCCCTCTGTTGAATAATCAATTACTGTTGAACTATTAACATCAAAAGGATAATATAAAAATAAATCATCATAAGGAGTAGATTCAGAGATATTAACCCAAGTTACATTATAAGCAGTTGTTGTTCCTTCGTTAATTCCATCACCTAATTCTGTAATTGTATAAGTTGGGTCAGTATCATTTCCATAAAAATATATTTCTAAATAACTTTCATTATCTTCCATATAATTATTAAATTTACAATTAGAACTTAAATTAGTTTCAGGATTAAATTGATTGCAAATATCAAAAGTATCAACAAAAATTAATTCATCTCCATTTTGAAAAGCCCATCTATTTCTGTACTTAACTACTGGAATACTTGAATGAATTACATAAGTCATATTTTGCCATTCTGTTGAACCATAAGAAAACTTTAATCCATCTGTAACTGCACCACTTAAATAATTAGTTTCATTTCTTAACGACGCTGTGATGTTAAAATATTTTCCTTCGTAAACAACTTGTTCATAATCTTCATAACCCAAAATAATTGAATGTTCTCCTAATTTAATATAATCATTTATATTAACTGCTTGTGCATTTGTTAAAGAAAGATGATAACCATCTTTCATTATTCCAAAAACATTGCATTTTGAACTTTCATATTTTAAAGTAATTGTTTTACTTTTATCATCTAAAATAGGATTTCCTTCTATATCATATAATGTTTTTGTAGTTAAATCTACATCTAAAGGATTAACTCCATCTTTTAAAACAAAACAAATATCTGTTTTTTTATCTTTTAGATTTGTAAAATAAACATCAAAGTTTTCTTCATTTCCTGTTTGCTTTAATATTTTCCATTCAGAATTATTTTGAATTGAGAGAGAATTTTGTATTGAAGATTCTCCTCCAGTAAACCATGTGAAGGGATTGTACCAAACAGCAGATGCTAACTCAACACTACAAACAATTATTAATAAAGCAACTAAAACAATATATCTCTTCTTCATCTTTTAAAAATTGCAAAAGGATTATTACTACTTTGCACTCCCAGATTACCTCCTTTAGTTTCTGATATATGAATATGTTGTCTCAACGTCGTTCTTTCTTGACCTTTCCATGCACGTTGATAAGTAGAGTGAACAGCATCTTGAACACATCTCATTATTAAATCAAATCTTTTTAATTTATTCTTCATTAATTGTTCTTTTACCTTTTCTAATTCCCTCTCTATTATCGGTTCCATTTCCATCAAAAGTTTTTCCTCTATCTTTTTCTTTTCTTCTCCTGATACTTCCTTTCCTAATAATTCTAATGAAAATATTTTTATATTAAGTTTATTTTTTATTCTTTCATCTAAAACTTTTTTACAATCTTCAAAAGATGGATATTGAAATACCTTATCATATTCCATAAAAACAGCGTCGTTAAGTGAAGAAGAAAAATCTTCCATCTTCTTTAAAATAGTATCTTCATCATAATTAGAAAGTAATGTATTTTTATTTAAATACCAAGCAATAGTATTTCTTATTAAATGAACTCCATAATCACTTAGAATAATCATCCCGTTGTCAACTGGTGCTTTCCACTTATTTTTTCCTTGTTCATCTTTTTCCAAAGTATATCCACGAAGTAGATAATCTATTCTATCTAACTCTTCACTCAAATCTAATTGCTGAGAAATCATACTTGGCTCTTGAGATTCTATTATTGATTGTTGTTCATTAGTTCTTATTCTTTCTTCATCAGTTGCTAACTGTTGCATTCTTATTGCTCTTTCATATTCTTCTATTTGTTGTTCAGTTAAACTCACTTTTTATTTCTCCTTTTTTTTGTTGCTCTTTTCTTTCTTTTTTTATATCCAGCAATCTCCACTTTTTCCCCAGTCCTTGATAACCTCTTTCTTCTTGGTTCAATAAAAACAATACCACCTTTTTCTTTCTTGCTTCTAAAACCAGTAATGCTCTTCGGTAATCCCTTACCAGTTAATTTAAATGTAGCACCTAATGTTGATGCAACTCTCTCACTTCCAATACTTATTGCCTTCTTTAAATCTGATGTAGTTCCTATTGTTCTAAACTTTCCAAACCTTCTTATCTGAACTGAATATTTCGGAGTTGAAAGTTTTGGTGATTTCCTTGCTTTACTAAATATTCCTCCTCCTCTTTTTACTGGTGGAACATAAGAAGAAGAATAAATATTTGACGAAGATGATTTTAAACTTTTTATCATAGAAGAATAACTTGGAGAATAAGATTTCTTCGGAGATGATTTACTAACGACAGATTTAACAACAGAAGAAATTACTGGAGATGATTTAGATTTCTTAGATGAACCTGAATAAGTTGGAGTAGATATTTTATAAGATGGAGTTGTCGACGATGATTTTGTAATTGAGTTTAAAGAATAACCTGGTGATGTTATTGAACTTATTGAACTAACTTTTGACGATTCTTGAGTTCCTCCACCATAACCTATAGAAGATAAGGAAACAACAGAACTTGTTGTTGGTGCTCCAGAATAAGAACTTGAACCACCATATAATTTAGTTCCACCTTCTAATATAGATGTTGGTTCTCCTAATGCACCTGCGTCATAATTAAACACATCTATTGGAACTCTAACTTTATTTATCTTCGTGTAATAACTTCCTGATTGAAAAGAATATGGACCTGCATCTGTTCTAAAGATTGCTTCTATTTCTGATTTAATTAATGGAACATCTGCATAACCTGATTTAGAAGATTTAAGAAATTTATAAGAAAATTTTCCACCACCTGATTTAACTGCTGGTGAATATCTAAATCCTTCTGGTGTTAAATATGCTACTCCAGGACTTCCAGGAGGAGTAAAGAAATTCTTTATTGCATTCTTTATATTAAGAACATTAAACTTATTAGTTGCTGAACCTGTTATTCTTGCAAAGGCTGTAGATATTTTTGTTGAAGCATAAAGTCCTGGAAGTTCTGATGTTCCTTCCATCGGAGTTATTGTTCCTCCACCATAAAACTTATTTGGTGTTGTATGAAAAGCACCTGCTTTTTCTGAGAGTTGTTTATAGTAATTTTCCTGAAACATTTTAAGTTGTTGTGATGCTGGTGCTGTTGGAAATTCTCCTTGAGGAACATCAAAAAAATTTCTTCCTCTTGTTTTATATAATCCTTCTACTTGTGTAAATCCTCTTGAACCAAAGTTAGCACCTATTCCAATTAAAGCAAAATCTTTAGCTGTTGTTCCAAAAATATATCCTTTCTCTCTTGAAGTTGGTGCAGAAATAATTTGTGAAGTTGTTGATGCAACTGCACTTCCTGTAAAATATAATCCAGCACCGACAAGTCCTGTCTTTGCACTAACTGAAGCAACTCCTCCAACTTTAGGAATTAATGTTGCTCCTTTTATTATTGCACTTGAACCAAAACCTATTCCATATCCTGCACCAAATAAAGCAACTTGTTTTAATGGTTTATCTCTAATATCTTCTATTACACCTTGATAAATACCAGAAGAAAAATCTCTTGTATCTTTATTTAAAATCAGTGGTGCTGTAAATGGATTTGTAGCAACAAGAATGTTTGATATTTTTTCTGTTGTAAAACCTTTATCTTCGGCATAAGAAAAAACTGGTTCTGTAACCTTTGAATATAAAAAAAGATTTGTAGAGGAATAAATATTTTTAGCAGAATCTACCAAAGCAGATAATTTAGTATATGGTTTTTCCGAAGTGTTTTCAGTAGTTAAAACATTTTGTTGTGCATCAAAAAAATTAATTTCTTTTATTGTTGCTGGTCTTTCTTCTTGTTTACCAATAACAGTTGGGTCAACATAAAAATAGTTGTAACTTGGAATGTCTTGGTTACTTCCTTCAAATCTAACTGTTTTTTCAAATCTTTGCTCTATATAAGGAGAAGTGTAAATTGGTCTGTTAGTTTCAAATGTTCCATAACTAATTTGTGTTCCTAAATTTTGATTTAATCCTTGCTGTGTATAGGTATCACTCAAACTTATATCAGGAGAAGTGTCGCCACCAATAATAAATTCAGATTGTGGTTGTTGAACTTCAGTATAACTTACTCCACCTTGACTTCTAACTGAACCACCGGCTTTAGATGGTGCTAACTTTTGAATTGAAACTTTTCCTGTATCTAAATTTTTAGTTTCAACGATTGTTATTCCACCTTTTGAAGTTCTTGTTTGTTGAATCTTCTCTCCTGTTTTATAATCTTTGGAAAGAATAGTTCTTGTCTGTGCGTTTTGTTGTTGAAGTTTTGTTTTGGTTTCTAATAATTGTTGTTGCTTTTGTTGTGCTTCTCTTTGTCGTCGCTGTTCTTCTGCTTTTCTTTGTGCTTCAAGTTCTGCTTGACGTTGTGCTTCTTGTTGGGCTTTTAGTTGTGCTTGTCGTTGTCTTTGTTGTTCTAAATTTAATTTTGATTGACGTGCTGAACCTCCTCCACCTTTACTACTAAAATTAATTTGTGTTCCAGGAGGGAGATTACTTCCTGACCTTGATTGTTTTTCACCAGAAGGAGAAGTATATGTTTTTGTAACAGGATTATAAGAACCAGGATTATAAGGACTTGGCATTTAGATTATCACCTCTTTTTTTATTCATCTAATTTATTAAATTGATAACATCTTTCTGTTTCTAAATTACAAACTTTAATACTATTAGAACCAGTTGCATCAAAAAATTTATTTAAATCTGACCTTAAAAATTTTTCACCGTCAATATTAATATAATCTTTATTCTCATTTACATTACTCGCAACTAATAAAACAACACAAATTACTGCAAGAACTATTGTAGCTAATTTCCAATTGTTTTTTTTCATTACTTTATAATGAGTATGGACTATTTAATATTTTCTATTGTGTTACACTGTAACACACTTATGTTACACTGTAACATAGCAACTATTTAAAGAACATACGTCCTTGTTACGTATATATCTTTTAAAGTAATATTGTTATAATTATAATAAACAAAATGTCAGAAGAAGAATACAATGAACCAGCCAAATTTAATATGGCTATTGATACTCTGAAAAGATTAAGTAGAATCTTAGAAGATATTAAAAATGTAACTTACTCCTCGATAAGTGTAGAAACAAAACAGATTCTTAAAATAGATTTAGTAAAACAATTCTTTATTCAAGCTTCACCATTATTAAAAGATGAATATGTAAAGACCAAGAAAGATGAAATTCTTGAAATTAAACCAGCCACCGTCGATAAAATAGAATCTCCTTCAATGAAAGCTTCTCGCTTTAAAGGAACTTTTGTTAAATACGATAATAATTTAAATAATAAATTAGATTTATTATTAATTGAAATTCAACAGGAGCTTCAAAAAGATAAATACTTCATGCCACCAGTTGAAGAGGAGGAAGGGTTTTAATGGCTATACTTATATTAGATAAAAATAAAAAAGAATGGACTAAAATAACAAAAGAAGAAAAATCCAAACTCAGCGACGAGGAAAAAGAAAAAACATTATCGCTTCCAGATAAGTTAATTGATAAACTTGAATTTGGAATAAGCCAACAAGCAAAAAATAATGATGTTGTAGGAATAATTTCTGGTGCGGAAGGTTCAGGAAAGTCATCACTTGCAGGTAACATTATGAGATATGTTTCTAAAGATTCTTGGAACCCAAAAAAGCATATGATTGGTAGTGATTATGAACAGGGATTAGAAGTTATAAAAAATATAAAAAAAGGAGGATTCATAACCTTTGATGAGGGTAATGTATTCTTTTTATCAACAGAAATGATGAAAAGAGAAAGCAGAGAACTGCATAAAATATTTTCTATCTTCAGACAGAAGTGTTTATTTGTCTTAATTATTCTTCCAAGCTTCTTAAGACTTAATTCCTACTTTGCATTAGATAGAAGTGGATTTTTAATAAGAACTTATATCAAAAATGGAGAGAGAGGACAATTTGCATACTACGGAAGAAGGAAAAAGGATAAACTTTATCGTGTTGGAAAAAAATCTCATAATGAAAACGCAGTTACTCCAAACTTTAGAGCAAGATTTAATCGTTGCTACTTATTAGAGACAGAAGATTACAAAAATTTTAAGCTTGAAACATTAAATAAGTCATTTGAAGTGGCTAAACCTAAGAAATTAATGCCTCCAAAAGAGATAGAGAAGAAGTTAATAGAAAATATGATAAGAAATAATATTGACAAACCAACTAAGTATCTATCGGAAGTATTACCCATAGGAATTAGAAGGATAGAACAAATAAGAAAAGCAATTAATGAAGAACAATTCTTAAAATAGACAATTTCCTTAAGGAAATATTATATTTCTACGAATTCACGAATATGTCCCGCAGTTATATTATTATCTTGATAATTTTGGACAAAAATGGCTCTATGTTACACTGTAACACTGCAAACAATCATTTAAAAACAACTATTTTTTACTACTCTAAGGTTCTAAACCTATTAATATAAGTGAAAGGAGGTAAAAAATAAATGAGATTTAACAAAAAAGGTGGAGTTGTTGGAGACCTTATATCTGGAACAGGTGGACTTATCGTTTCTGTTGTAGTTATTTTGGTAATTGTTTCTACACTATTAGGAGCAAACCTACTTACAACAAGTAGCGAATACGCTAATGTTTCAACAAGATTGGCTGAAAACTTCACTGAAGGAATTGACAATGTTTCAGGAAAGATTCCAACTATCCTATTAATTGGTGCAGTAGTATTACTGTTCGGAGTTATTGTTCTATTAGTTAGACAATCACAAGCAATGGGAATTGGAGGTTCAGGAGGTTCATTGTAAATAAACTCATAAGGTAAAAATGGCAGAAAATAATATTGGTGTTGTTAAGGGAATAATGATGGGAGCAGGTGCATTAATTATATTGACAATTATTACTTTAATAATTGTAAGTACAATAAGTGATGCAAACTTACTCAGAGCAACAGCAAGTACATCTACTGTTAGTCTTGAGCAAGGGTATATTAATGAAACAGGGTATACTTTAGATGAATTCACTTCCACAGGAAGGAGTTACGCTATATCCTCTATCGTCAATAATACTGGAAATTTTACTATTTTAGTAGGAAATTATACCTTTGATTCTACGACAGGTACAGTTACAAATGCCACTACAACTACTTGGGAATTTGTTAACATAACATATACATACATTCCACAAACTACTTATGAAAGTTCCTATGATAATATTGGAGGCAACTTTACTGAAGGAGTAGACAACGTAAGCGGTAAAATACCGACGATACTTTTAATAGCATCCGTTGTTGTTCTATTTGGAATTATTGTTTTGTTAGTAAGACAATCAAGAGAAATGGGTTTGGGAGGAGCTAATACTTCTCTATAATTTTTTTTAACTGCGGGACGACCAACGTTCCGTATTTTATTTTTTAGGATTAGTTAAGTTAAATTCATATTGCTTAACAGCAACTTCATCATAATAATTTTGATAGAAATATATTTTTACATAAGAATAATTTTCTGAATCTTGCAATCTTGTCAAACTATATTTTAGTGGGTCTGATGTACAAGAATTAATATTATAAACTATATAATAATAAGTAAGCAATCCTCCTCCAATTAATATTGAGATAAAAGCAATGAAGCTAATTAAATCAATTTGTCTCTGATTCATTTTCTTCTTCTCTTAAATAATTTTCTAAGAGATTTCTTATTTCTCTTATTTCCGTCGGTATTTCCTTTAGAGAGTTCATTATCTCTAATTGAACTTGATTGTTCTTTTCCATTTGAGATAATAGAAGCATCCGAAAGTATTCCTGGCTTTTCAGAGAGTTCAGTTCCTGTAGTGTCTGGTTTTGAACTTTCAGATTCTCTATCTCTTGGTTCATATCCTCTTGTTGCTGGTTGTCTTCCGATTGAACTTTCTCTTCTTGAGAAATTTTCTTCTTCATTATATTTCCTCCTGAGTTTATTTAATTGAAAAGAGTATCTCCATTTTAATATTAGAAAGATTAAAAATATTACTATTATTGAAAAAGTTAAAATTGTCCATATCATTTTATGCAGGTCTTATTCCTGAATATCCACATATAGTGTCCAATTTACTTACAGCATTTGTCAACACATCTGCAGATTCTTTTAAAGCCTCTGCAACTGGTTTTGCTTCAGAGATTAAATCTCCAACTTTTGAAATTAATAACCAAATGGCAACAACCATTATCAATAAAAATATAGCACTAATCATTATTTGTCCATATTTTTCCATAAATGAAATTTTTCTATATCTCTCTTGAATATTCTTTCTAATAGCGACATGCATATATCTCATATCTCTATCAATGGGTTCAATATCAAGAAGCCCCATTTTTGCATCTAAATCTCCCAATAAAATATTATACCAATAACCATCTTGACCTACTGCAAACCAATAAGTATTCTTTCCCATTTTTCTACCATACGCAGTTCTATAAATTTTTCTCTTCTGTAAATATAAGATTTCTTCTCCACCATCTCCAACCTTAACTGTTCTTGCTCTATCTTTTCCTACAAGCTGATATCCTTGCCCTGCAATGTTTTCAAATATTATTATTTTTTTATTATAGGTTTTTCTCTGCAAATAAAACCAAGATAAAAGTGTTCCAGAAATAATTATTACTACTGCTATTGCAATCCAAGTTATCCAATAACCAATTCCTGCAGTAGAAAAATTTGGTGCAGATACTCCTAAATCAAAACCTCCAATAGAAAGCCCCATTAATTATCCTCTTGTGTTGGAACACATTTACTTTCATCAAACTCGTCGATAATATCTAATATAGAATCAGCTTTTGATAAAGAATATTTCTTTGCATGAAACTCAACTTTCTTGTTTCTCTCTTCATCGAGGTATATAATTGTTTGAGGCATAGTTATAATTATAATAAATATACTTTATAAATTAAGAACGTACATTTACCGACTATTTTTTGCCTTTATACTTATTACCCCTTTAAGACAAACCATGCGTGCCAGCGACGATAAAGATACACCAAAATCCTTTGCTTTTCTTTTTAGCTTCTCTTTTTCCTCTTTAGTTAGTTTTATTTCAAGCCTGTGGTTTCTTCCCATTTTCACTCTCTAATTTTAATTTTGCATATCGGTTACACCAATATTCTTCGTAAACATCTATTCCAACATGAACAATAAGCATTGGAACAGCGACGTAAAGCATATACTTATTAAAGAAACATAATGTAATTGCAATCATCCAAAACATAAAGGCAACTCCTTGCCACATCTTTAAAGAAGAAGTAGATTGAAACTCATTAAACTTTATATGCCCTTCCTCATGATAAAAATCTTTTGTTCCTTCACTACATCCATAAATCTTTCCAGTATCAATATCACAATGTGGTTTCTTCTGCATATTATCTAATACCTCATTTGTTTGATTCATAATGTTTTGTATTATTCCCATTTTGTTTAGTCGTCTTTTACATATACTACGACATAATCAAGCATATTTATACTTTTTTATGTGTAGATTATTCTTGATTATTGCTGTTTTTGTCGTGATTTGACTTTTTTTGTATAATTTGCTCTCCATTCATCATACTTATTATTTTTATTATTTGAAAAAACTTTAACATAACATAAACCACAAACAAAACACCCTGCCCCACAAGATCTACCACAATTTTTACATTTTCCTGTTTTATATTTATTGTTTTTAATTTTTGATTTTTCCATTTTAAAAATATCTCTCTTTAAATTCTAACAAATTATCAGTTCCCATACTACTATTACAACTTTTACAAATAGGTTTTAGATTATCTACCTTATCACTCCCCCCGTTAGAAACAGCAATTATATGCCCCGCATCAAAGTGGTTTATATCTATATCATTTCCACAAACAAAACATTCTCCAGTAAACCTTTTCCCAAAATGTATTCTCCATAATTTTCTACGAACCGATTGTGGAATTGTTTTTCTAACTAAACTCTTTTTAAAATCTAATTCTTTTGGTAAAAGAGTATTTGGATTTATTTCCTCTAATAAAAATCTTATCTCAACCCCTTCTTCATTTTTAATAATAATATAAGGTAATGAAAATATTGGTTGCATAGATAATTTAATTATTTTACCAGAAACTAAAACTCCTCCAAAAGTTCTAAATTGTATTGCTTGATTATTTTTTCTATAATACTTTAATTTTGGACAAATGCTTCTCATATGTTCATTTATTTTTTTCTGTTTAGAACCTATTTTACTCCAACTACTTTCTCTCTTTAATTCCCTTCTCAGTTCATTAATAAAACCTCTCTTTCTTCTAACCATCAAAACAACTCCTCAAATGATTTAATTGCATCCATTGGATTTGCTTTTGTATAAACAGAGGTAGTGGCAATATTTGAATGTCCTAATAAAACTTGAACTTGATTTATTGGCATTCCTGTTTCAAGGCATCTTGTTGCAAATCCATGTCTAAGACTATGAAAAGTATAATATTTTGGTAAATTTGCTAATTTAGAATATTTTGTAAATTTTCTTTGTAAAGTTCTTATTGAACATTTTAATGGAAGTTTATTTGTAAACTCTGATTTCCATCCTTTAGGAATAGGAACAATTCTTTCAACACCATATTTAGATTCAGGTATAAATATTGAATTGGGTTTAAAGTGTTCCGGAGAGCATCTTAAAACTTCACTAACACGCATTCCAGCCCCGTAAGCAAGTAGAAAAGATATTCTTGCAATAAAATCTTTTTTAGGAATCTTTTCAATTAAAGAAACAAATTCATCTTTACGAACACATTTTGGAATCTTACGAGATTTTTTTCTTTTAATATTATTTTCTTCAGAATTCAATTTTGTTTTAGAAAATGATAATTATTTTTTCTTATGATATTTTTCTCGGAGTCTTTTAAGGTCCTTTAATGCTTCAGCTTTTGTTCTCGCATTTGATGCAAGTTTTCCATCTACATTAACAATCCACTTATTTGGACCTTTATATTTTTTTCTTCCATCTTCAAGAGTTACTCTTACCATTTTCTATACCTCCTTTCTAATATATTAAACTTTATATATTTTTTGGTTTTCATTTTTTAATTATTCTTCTATTTCTGCTAAACGTTCTTCTAAATTAATATACTCTCCATCTGCACTTTCTAATTCGCAATATGCCAAATGTTCAGTTGGATTTAAATAATATTTAATAGATGATTCCTGGTATTCATAAGAATTAGATGCAATATTTCCTATATTAAATGATTGTTGTTTAAGGATATTTTCGTCAATATCAGTTATTACACACTTAACTTTGACATTTTTAGCTTCTATATTTCCAAAATTATAAATATAATAAATAAATAAAATAGTAGATGAATCCTCTATGCTTTCCCCCCACTCAATAAATTGTGTTAAAAGCATTGGTTGTTCTTTCTCTACTATAAACTCACTTGAATTTACCACATAGTATCCCCAACAAGACAATACACCAACAACTATTCCAAATATAAAAAAAAGAAAATATTTATCATGGTTTAACTTTCGCGACTTTTTAGAAATCAATTTTGTTTTAGAAAATGGTTAATATCCAAACATTAGTTCTTGGTCTCTCTTAGTTGCATATTTTCCCTTTCTTCTTTTGACATTTCTCTCTAATGCTCTTTGTCCTTTTGTTTTCTTTTTCTTTTTTTTAACTACCATTTTCTATACCTCCTTTTTAAGTTTTTGTAGTTTAAATAGTTTTTGTTTTTTCATTTTACCAATTCCAATTCTTTCTTTAATTCTTCAAATTTTTCATTATATTGTTTTTCAATATAACTCCAATCAGGCATACAATCATCTATAATTTCTAAAAGTTCTTCTTGAAAAATATTTATTTTATTTAATAAAAATTCTTTCAAACATTTGTTTAGTTCCATTATTTTGATGTTTTCTTTCAACTTTCACGACACTTTTATTATTTTGTTCTTCCATCTTCTCCTCTATAAAGAAATTTATACTTTATAAACCTGTCGTTTAATCTACATTAGACGACATTTAAATTCCCTCAACTAATCCAGTTTCATTATAAACAACCCAACTAACTCCTTTGGCTCTTACTCTCATATCATCAACTTCTTTTAAAGCATCAATATCCTGTATTAAACTAATTAATCTTCTATCATATTGTATTTTATCTCTTATTTTCTCTTCTGGAATTCTCATTAAGTAATCTATTTCAAGTTGTATTTCAAGTCTTGTTTTCATTTCATCTCCTGTTTTCTTAATTTAATTAAGTAATAAACTTCTCTTACAAAAAGAGAAGGAAACAAATCACAAACTTTTTTCTTTAAATATTTTGTAGGAATTTTTTTAGCAAAAATAATTCCTGTAAATAAAGTTTTCTTTTTGTAATTTCCAAAAAAATCAATTATTAATTTCTCACTGGATTTTAAAGTAAAATTATGCTTATGACCATAAGGACAATATCCTTCATAATAATGTGGCTTTCCTTTTAAAAAATCTACTCTTCCCCGAATATAAACTTCATTTGGAAGTCCGATTAAAATATATTTTTTAGAAACTCTTTTTGCTTCACTAATTAATTCATCGAACTTGGTTAAATGCTCTAGAATATGTGAAAAAACAATTAAATCTACTAAATTATCTTTTAATTCTAATTTTTGATTTTTATTTAAATCTTGATTAATATCTGCATCTTTTAAGTCGAGAGTAATTGTTTTATAACCTAACTTATTAAAAAAATCATTTTTAGAAACTCCAATATCTAAAATTGTTTTTACATCTTTTGGAATAAGAGATTTAATTCTTAAAACTCTTTCTTTAAAAACCTCTTCTTCTCTTAAACTTTTAATTAATTCTTCATTCTCAACATCTCCAGCGTAAAAGTTTTCTTCTTTCATTTCAAATCTTCCTCTGTTAAATCATTTGCTTCTTTACACTCTCTTATTCTTCCTATTAAAATCCAATTTTTATAATTTAATTTTGGAGAAACTTGTAATTGTTTTCTATAACTTTTCACTCTCTTAATCGCTTCGGCTTTTAGTTCATCTCCGTCTATATAGCAATGACCTAAAATAGGTATTTCATTTCTTTTTTCATTTCTTAAAATAATATCCTTTGAAGTTTTCAATTTCTCAGGCAATTTTCCACAATTTGTTGTTAAATCAAAATCATCTTTCATTTTCATTCTTCATAATCTCCACATTTAATAAAAAATGAAGCCATAAGTCTTCCTTTATAATAATCTGTAATTTCTTCTTCAAATAACCCATCTACGAACCCTTCAAAAATCTCTTTTTCAATTTTTATTTTTATTTTATTAATTACCTCTATTTGTGGTGTTTTCATTTCAACTCATCTCCTTATTGTATTTTTTAATATCTTTAATAGCCATCTCTATTCCGTATAATCTACTTTTTATAATTTCAATTTCGTCTTTATGATTTTCTAAAACATCAAGTAATTTATTCCACTTTTCTTTAGGTAAAATAATATCACTTTCTTTTAAAAATAATTCATCAAATTTTTCAGTTTTCATTCAAATTCATCTCCTGCATTTATTAATTTTTTATATTTTTCTTTCCATTTGTCTCTCGATAAAATCAAGTCTTCCATCTTTCTTCTAATATTAAAATATCTTCTTAAAAATAATTGTGCATCTCCAACTGTAAAAGTTTGTGCAGAGATTAACTTTCCCATCTCTTCCAAATTATTATCTAATTCACTAATTATTTCTGATTTTTTTTTCATTTTGATTATCTTTTGTTTTATTTATGTAGGTTGTCATTTTTAGTAATTCTTTTTTATTATATTTTTTACTGTTGTTGGTTGTGAAATAATTGCACATAATATAATATCTCCAATTATTGTAATAAAATAATCAAATGATGCTCCATATACTATATTTAAATACATTGCAGTTGCTGTTATTATCATTTTATCATCTCCAATAATCTCCATATCTTTGAAAGACATTTTGATTCTTTATTTCTATAAACTGATGCTTCTTTCATTAGTGAGTGTATTTCTTTTATTCGTTCTTCTTTTGATGTTTTTTTCATTTTAACTATGATGCACTTTTAAAGGTTCAGTGCTAACCTTTTCTTTCTTAAAATTATATGGTTATATATAACCATATAGCAATAAATTATTCTACTTTTTTTACTGAATATCTTGTTGCAAGTCCTGAACCAGTTTTTTCAACTTTTACAAATTTTAAATCTGGTTTTAAGTCAAGCATTTCTTTTATCTTTTCAATAACTGAATTTGGAACTCTATATTCTTGTTCATTTGCAACAAGAACATTATATGAATAAGTTTTTCCCTCATCATCAGTTCCTTCTCTTTCTTCTATTGGAAAAGATATATCAACCTTGTCTAAGTCTGCAATATTTAGAGTTAGCTTTGGTTTGTATTCCTGTGCTGTTTCCTTTAGTGATTTTTGTTCTGACATTGTGTTTTACCTCCTTTTGTAATTGTATCATCAAATTCATCTACTTCCATAAACTGGTAGGGGTCTCCATTAAATTGATAATATGCTTTGTCAATTGCTCCATCTATATCATCTGCTTCAACAATGACACTTCCTGAAAATGTTACTTCATATTTCATTTTTTTATTTTCCTCTCCTGTCTCTTTTCTAAAATATAAAAAATATAAAGATAAGCTATTCCAGACAACCATCCTAAACACCATGCAATAATCATATTTGAAACTTCATTATTCATTTTTTATCTCCTTTTTTAATTTATCCACCCAATTTCTTTAAAATTTTTTATTGGTTTTTTATTAATGTAAATCTTTTCTTTTAGTTTCAATAATTTAAAAATAGAATTATCTTCTTTAACTTCCTTTACTTGTTTAGAGTTTATAGCAATAAGTTTTCCCTTATGATATTCTGCCCATCTTCGTGCAGTATTTATGTTTGTTGAAAACTTCTTTCCAGAAGGTATTCCTTCTTTGTTATAACTTAAAAATTCTTTTTTTGATATTCCTCTGAAATATTCTTTATTCATTTCCTCAACTCCTTATTTAATTTAATTCCTTTTTCTATTAATCTTTGCCTTAATAGAATTGAACTTAATTCTCCTTCACAGAAGTTTTTTTCATAAAATCCTTCTGGTTCTGTTGGAATGAATCTAAATCCATTATTGTATGTTATCATTTTAACTCCTCCATTCTTACAATCTTTTTACAATCTAAACAATAGCTATATTCTGTTTTGCCCCAAGTTTTTTTATCACCATCCATATAAAATAGTTTTCTTGTTCTTTTGTGCTTGCATTTTGTTTTTGTCATATTATAATATTATTATTAATACTTTATAAATGTATGTTTTACTTTTTTGTAGTAACAATTATTGGTTCGCATAATAGAGATTGTGCGAACTTTATCAGGCAACATGGTTTTCATAGCAAAGCACGACACCCAAAAACATTGCTCAGCTCCAACCGAATAAAAAAGAGGTGAATTAAGAAATCTCTTCACGCAGTTACTTTCAAAGGTTTGAGAGTTAAATTTAGTTGCCTGAATGTTATTTTTCATAGTAGTTTTTCCTGTTCTAATAATGGTTTTAATCTTGCTTTTGCAATTTCAATGTATTCTGGATTAAGTTCTATTCCTATAAATTGCTTATTTTGTTTTAATGCAACTAATCCTGTTGTTCCTGCTCCAAAGAATGGGTCTAAAACTATTCCTCCTGAAAATCCTGAATTACATTTACAGGTTGGTTTATATCCTAAAATCTTTTCTTCCTTTGGTTTCCAATCATTTGGTATTCTTTCATAATTATCTGGACGAACATTTGCATCCTTTCTCTTATTTACTCTATTATGAATAACCTCTCTTTTAATTTCTAATATTTTAGGATTACTACATTTATTGCAAACAAATTCAGGACATCCTGCCTTAATTGGAGTTTCACAAAGTTCTTCAGGATAAACTGCGAAATGTGCTTCTTTAAATGGTTTTGGACATATTCTCCAGACAGTTCTTTTGTTTCTATTTGGGTAACATTTACCTGTATTTTTTTTAAATCCTTTCATAGCATTATGTTTTGGGTCAATATTATCAATACTAAGTGAATATCTTTGTTTTCTTCCAGTATAACTTTCTTTATCCACACTTGGTTCATATTGAGTTTCAAACCAATATTTTTTATTTTTAACAAAGAAAAATATATATTCAAAATCTACTGTGAATCTATCTTTAACTGATGAAGGCATACAATTTGGTTTATGCCAGATTATTACATTTCTTAATATCCATCCACGATTTTGCATTTCTATTGCAAAACGGAATGGAATCATTATCAGACATTTTTCTGTATAAGTATTACCTAAATTTCCAGCAGGTCTTCCCTTTTTAGTATGTTGTGGGACTCCACCTTTCTCAACAACAGAACTCCCTTTTGGATGTGTGCTTCCACCAGCATGTCCACCACAATAAGTATCACCAATATTAACCCAACAAGTTCCATCTTTTCTTAAAACTCTTTTAACTTCATCAAAAATATCACATAATTTATTTATGTATTCTTCAAAAGTTGGTTCTAATCCTAATTGTTTATCTACTCCATAATCTCTTAATGCCCAATATGGTGGTGAAGTCATGCAACAATTTATACTATCATCTGGAAGTTTTTTTAATTGTTCTAAACAATCACCTTGAATTATTGTGTTAGTTTTCATTTATACTTCCTTGCATCAAATTTAGGATTAGTTTTGGTTTTAAATTTTCTCCATCTGCCTTCTATTTTCATATTACATTTTTCACAGATTGCATTAGAGGATTTTGCGTATGTTTTATGAAAATTTCTACATCTTGGACATGTTCTCCAGTAAAGTTTCTTTATTTTTTTGTTCATTTTACCTTTTGAAAGTCAATTTTATCTTCTTCTTTAGGTGGTTTGAATAATTTAATCTTTTCTTTTGCTTTACTAACATTTAAAATTACCTCAATTCCAGAACCAACTCTTCTTTTTTGGCTGTAAAGACTTAGTCTCATCAAAGCTCTTCCTACCCATTTTGCATTAATCCATAAATCCTCTTTTTCATCTTCACCTAAAAAATATCTAAAACTATTTGTTAATTTTTTAACAGAAACAAAATCATTATCATTTTGTTGTGAAACAAAGTCAATTAAAGCAACATCTTTTGATTCAGTCATTTCCTCTTCTCTTTTTTCTTTATTTAACTTTTCTGCAATATCTAAAATTTTATTTAAAGCTTCATCTCCTACAAAATCTGCAATTATAAATAATGGAAAAAAAAGTTCTAAATTTCTACCATTTATTCCAGTATCATCAATCTTATTAAATAGTTCTAAATAGTCATCTTCAAGTGTAGTATCTGTATTTTCTGTAGTGTATGTGTTATATGTAGTTTGTGTAGTATACTTTGATTTTATGTATATATTCCACTTTTTTATATACCCCTCTACACTAAAATAACTACACAACTGCACTAAATTAGTCTCTAAACCCCTTTTTATTGAATTTATCATCAAATTCTTGTCAAAATCCTCAATTATCCTCATAATGTCTTTTTTTAGTGATTTCTCTAAAATCATGGTTAAACAGCGGTCTCCAAGCACCTCTTCCATACCCCAAATATTAGCCATACATATTGGTTTAAATGGTTCAAACTCTTCAATTACCTGCTCCTCTCCATCATGACTTCTCTTTTTTCTCATTCTTCTAACCTTTGAACC
>Ga0272442_10002310_pt1 | contig 27857 bp, 27 predicted proteins | sample SSMForm2O_FD_200262 | JGI IMG/M metagenome (GOLD analysis project Ga0272442, IMG submission 200262) | Marine sediment archaeal communities from Little Sippewissett salt marsh, Falmouth, MA, United States - SSM-Form-2O | ecosystem: Environmental > Aquatic > Marine > Wetlands > Sediment ...
GGTCTCGACCCTGAGCAGATGCAGGACTACCTGCAGGTCTTCCGCTATGGCTGTCCCCCCCACGGCGGTTTCGCCATCGGTCTGGAACGGCTGACGCAGAAGATCCTCGGCCTGCACAACATCAAAGAGGCTTCCCTCTTCCCCCGTGACAGGAAGCGGGTCAGTCCTTAGGGCCGGCTTTGGGATAGCTTAGGGATAGCGTTTAAGCCGCCCGTATATCAGCCGGCCTGCCATCGTGGGCAGACTGTAGAAAATTTATAACAGCAGGGGGATCTCCACCAGAAGGTGGGTCCCCTCCTTTTCACCGCTCGTGAAGCTCACCTGGCCCCCATGGGCCCGGGTAATAAGGTAGACGCTGTAGGTCCCCAGACCGGTACCGTGTTCCTTACCATAGGTCACATACCGTTCAAAGAACCGGTCCCGGACCTCCATAGGTATCACGCCGTAATTATGGATATCGAATTTAAGCTTACCGGGCACTGTCTCGACAGTAACCGTGACCTCCGTCTGCGGCGGCGCCGCTTCGATTGCGTTGAGGATCAGATTGGACAGGATTGTCTCAATCCCTCTTCGCTCCGCGCTGATCATAAGCAGCTGAGATTTCACTTCGGGTCTCGAAGCGGCCCCTGAGCCTCTATCCAGGACCTCGCCATTGATCACTATTTTTATATCAACATCCGGAGTATTACGGCTCAGCATGATCTGGTCCCGTTTCTGCAGCAGTACAGCCTTCAGATCGAACTCCTCCCGCTCGAGCTCGTAAATCCCTTCCTCCATCCGAGAGAGATCGAGAGATTTGTCGACAATACTCAGAACGGAAAGCCCGGACTCGTAGATCGCCTCCAGCATTTCTCTCTGGGTACCGGTTAGATTATCGTCTTTCAGCATCAATTTGCTGCCGCCGATGATCCCGTTCAGAGGTGATTTCAGATCGTGCCGCACGACCCGCTCCACGTCATCCCTCATCTGTTCCGCCCGCCGGTGAGCGGTGATATCGCGTGCGATGTACACGACCCGGCCGGTCAGTCCCTCCGTGCCTCCTGTATGGATTACCGGCCAGACCGATACTTCCACAAAACGCTGGCTCCCATCCCGGTCATAGCGTACAAGAATTTCCGGATGCCTGTCCGCGGGGATACTGCCCGCTTCACCGAATGTGCATCCGGACTGCTTCTCTCTGCATGGCTCCAGAACCTGACGGTCAATATCGAAACAGTATCCGTCCAGCGCTTCCTCCCGTGTAATCCCCTGAATATCGAGGAAGGTCTGATTTGCATCGATCACGCGGCAGCTGCTCGTCTCAAGCAGAACCACCTCTTCAGGAATATTGTCAAGCATGGTAGAAGTGATACGCTGTGCGTGTTCGATTTCATTCCTCCTCTGCTCCAACTCTTCGTTGCGATACTTCAGTTCCTGCATGAGGAAGGAAAAGGGGTCCTTGAAACCGGTGACGATGACTCCCCGGTAGATGAGGTAAAAAGAGACGATCTTAAAATAGTGTCCCAGGAGATTTGACAGATCGTAGACTCCCACATACATGATAAAGGACAGCTCAGCGCACATGGTGAGAATCAACGAGGCGTAGAGGTATCGAACGACTTTCGGCGAGAAATAGTTCCGGCGCCTGATCAGTAGCATCAGAGCTGCCGCCAGAACGGCGATGATGACCAGTTCGCTTGCCTTTTTGAAAGTAGTGAGACCGAGCCCGTCGATGTAGCAGACGGGGAACCATCCTGTAAACACCGACACAACCGCCGCAGCTGTAACAACTCCCCAGATAAAGAGGGTTCTCCGGGCCGATATGGTATACCGCAGGAAGAAGAGTGCCAGAAAAAGTGCGGCGCTCTCCATCCCCCGTCCTATGATCCACATCTGTGTAGCGAGATCGGCACCGTATTCTGGGAAAACCCCCATCCCCTTGTAGGCGAGAGTGTGCAGCAGATCGATTAGTCCGACGTATAAATAGGCGATACCGATGAAGACGAAGTAGCTGTTCTCATAGTACTCCCTTGCATTCCAGGCAATGAAGAAAATCACCAGCGCTACTGATACGGTAAACAGTTCGGCGAAGCCATGGGCAAGGAGAAACGAATATGAGTTCAGTAAAAACAGAGCCGCTAGCCCGCACGTTAATATCACTGCGATATTTAGAAGCTGAACGACTGCTTCTCTCCGTTTCGCGGTCACAGGTATTTACTCTATTGTCAGGTAGTCCATCGGAGAAAGTACGTCTACCGCTACATCGGCCTTCTTGGCAAACTTAACGGCATCCTTCCTGTTCCCGATGATATCGCCCCAGTGGTAAGGTACCGCCCTGGCCGGCTGCAGCCGATTCACCGCCTCAGCGGCGCTCTCCGCGTCGAAGGTATAGGTACCTCCCACCGGCAGCAGGGCTATATCCAGCCCCTTCAGCACTTCATTTTCATCGATCGTGTCGGTATCCCCGGCATAGTAGATTCTTTTTCCCTCCATCTCCACAACGAAACCAAGCCAGTTGTTCTCCCGGGGATGAAAGGGTTTCCCGCTGTTGTAGGCCGGGACACCGAGAATCCGGACTTTTTTTTCTTCGAAAACCTCGCCGGGGGCGAGTACAGTGCCGAATCCCAGCTCCTCCACCCCGTCGGCGCAGGTGATGACTTTCCCGTCTTCCTTCAATACCGCTTTGATATCGCTGCGTGACAAATGATCATCGTGGGTATGACTGACCAGTACGAAGTCACCATCGTGGGGTTCTCCGTCTATCTTCCAGGGATCTATGTACACAGTGTACATACCGCTTATCTGAAAACTTGCGTGTCCAAGCCATGAGAGTATGAGCGACATGAGCAACTCCTTCGCGGCAGGCAGATCTTCCGAATCTTCTGCTGTAAATGCCGTTTTCATATAGAATACCATAAAACGGTGGGTTTTCCTATTCTAAAAAATCTGCTATTTTTACCCTGTACGCTTCCAAAAACACGGGAACCGAATAATCACTGTGAAGGAGTATGATCTCATGATCGAAGGATACACGCCAAAACTGAATTTACTGGAGACGGAACGGGCGATCAAACTCGTCAAAGACACATTCGAGAGGAAACTCGCCGCCCACCTGAATCTCCAGCGGGTGAGCGCTCCCCGATTCCTGGAGGTCGGCAACGGTCTGCAGGACGACCTGGCGGGAACCCAGGTGCCGGTAGGCTTTCATGTCAAACACCGGACCAACCGGATCGAAATCGTTCACTCCCTTGCCAAGTGGAAACGGATGGCCCTGAAGCGTTACGGCTTTGCTCCCGACACGGGGCTCTATACCGATATGGACGCTATCCGTAAAGATGAAATTGTGAGCGAGATCCACAGTATCTATGTAGATCAGTGGGACTGGGAAAAATCCATTACACGGGACCACCGGACCCTATCCTACCTGAAGTTCACCGTACGCGAGATTTACCGGGCCCTTCTCGACACCGAGGCAGTCATCGCCGAAGAGTTCCCCATGATCAAGCCCCGCCTTCCCAGGGACATAACTTTTATCCATGCCCAGGAGCTGGAGGACCGCTGGCCCGACCTGAACCAGAAGGAGCGGGAAAACGAAGCCGCCAGGGAACTGGGGGCCTACTTCCTGGTCGGAATCGGAGGCCGCCTCAAATCCGGGGAGCGTCATGACGCCCGCGCCGCCGATTACGACGACTGGATTACCGTCAATGAAGAGGGGACCATGGGACTGAACGGCGACATCATCGTCCTGGACCAGACCCGCAACTCTTCGCTTGAGCTTTCCTCGATGGGTATCAGGGTCTCTCCCGAATCTCTGGAAGCTCAGCTCAGCGAGATGGGGCTTGAAGACCGGAAGGGACTCGAGTTCCAGGCCGGGGTCCTGAGCGGCGACATCCCTCTGTCCATCGGCGGAGGAATCGGTCAGTCGCGAATCTGTATGCTCCTGCTGCAGAAGTCCCACATCGGAGAGGTCCAGGTCAGCATCTGGCCGGACGATATGATCGAAGAGTATCACCGCGCCGGAGTGGAGTTCCTGTAAGGTCTGGTTCGGGCGGGCTGGCCGGCACCCGTGCGGTTCGGCAGTACAACCCAATGCTTGCACCGCCTTAACGCCGTAGCGCCGCCCTGACCCTGCAAGTCCGGGTTCATCAATAGAGATCGCCGAGCTCCTTGCGAAACCATCGGAAGGAGTCCTCGGCGTTTTCTTTTACTTCATTCTGGAAACGCTGATATGCATCGATGAATTTTCTGCCGGTGGGGGTGAGGCTGGTCCCTTCCCGCTGATCTCCTCCCCTGTGCCTCTCAACAAGCTTCAAGCCGGTAGCGGCTTCGACTTCACGTATCATACGGTGGGCCTTGGCATAGGAGAGGTGCATCTCTGCCGCCGCTTTGCGGATAGAACCGCAGGCATCGATGTGCTGCATCAGCCACAGCACACCGATCCCCATGAATTGTGCGCCGTCAGCATCGGTGAGGTAGATCTTCGTCTTGAGGGAGAAATCCCCCGCTCCCGACCCTGACGGCATGTTTCTTTACTCTGCAGCTTCGCGGGCAGCTTTGTCGATGATGCGGTAGAGGTCTTCGATGTTCTCGATATCAACACTCGAATAGGCCACCCGCAGGTATTCGGTCCCGATAGCGATTGTTCCCACGCCGTATTCGTCCAGCAGGTAGACACGAAGCTTTTCAGCATCCCCGTCATACTTGAAGGTCATGAAGTAGCCCGAATTGAAGGGAAGGGGGTGGAGGGGGGAATCGCCGCCCATCGCGTCGACGACTTCGCGGACCTTTCGGTACCTGGCTTCGAGTATCTCGAAGGCTTTATCCTTCTCGGCAGCATAGTGGGGATCCTGCAGCGCCTTGAGAATCAGGCTCTGCGCCATCCGGTTGGAGTTCGAGATGGATGAACGGACGGCTCCCATGCTTTTCTTCTGCAGGGCTTCATAGTGATCGGAAGTCAATCCTTTGGCAGCGTATGTCACGAAGCCGATCCTGAATCCCCAGGCGAGCTCCTCCTTCGTCGCGCCGTCCACCTTCACCGCCAGGAGGTTCTCATGGATGTCCGCCAGCAGACCGAACAGGGACTCCCGGTAGGTCCCCTCTTCGTAGAAGAGTCCGAAGTAGGCGTCATCGGTTATACAGAGGACGTTGTTGCCCTCTTCCGCCAGTTTTTTCAGCAGATCCGCAATCGCAAGCGCCTCGGCTTCAGTCGGCGAATAGCCGGTCGGATTATTGGGAAAATTGAGGATCAGCACCATCTTGCTTCCGGCGCTGCGCAGGGCCTGTTCGAGGGCCGTGAGGTTGATCCCGCCCTTCTCATCGAAAAACGGAAAGGTTACCAGTTCGGCCTCCCTCCGTTCTTCGAACATGAGCCGGTAGTTGCCCCAGAACATGTCGGGAACGACCACCTTGTCGCCCTTATCGACAAAGAGGTCCGCCGCCACAAGGATAGCGTGAGTCAGGCCCGTCGCCACCAGGGGACTCGAGGTGAGCTTTCCCTTCAGGGAGGGGTTCTTTTCCACCATCTCCTTCCGCCAGACATCCCGCAATTCCGGAACGCCGGGAGTGGGAGCGTACGGGTATATCTCGTTCTCGGACAGTCCGGTGATAAGCTTCTGAATACTCGGCAGGAAGAGCGGCTTCTTCCCGCTGGTGGCCATACCGACCGTCGCATTGTAGGTGGTGGCCTTCTGCTTGGCTTCCGCCGACTGGGCCACGATTCCCTTGGGAAAGTAGAAGCGCCGTCCGAGGTCGGAAAACAGCCGTTCCGCTATGGTACCTTTCAAGGTCTCATTGAGCTCAACCGCAATTTTGTTCATGATTTTTTCCCCTTCATTCAGTCAATGTGTGTGATTTTATTTAAATCGAATATATAGTAGCACAATCAATTTTCTTTTGGAACAAGGCGGACTTCACTTTTGCGTGAAATTCGACCCTGTGCCGGCAATTTACAGCCTCGCAGACTTGTTCCACATATCAAAACGACATTCCATTGTGAATCCGATACGAGTCGGGAATCCGGAAGGTCCTCTTTATGTCCGCAAGAAAAACCTCATCCCCCGCACCCCCTGAACGAACATCTCCCTGTTCGTTCAGGAGCCAGACTGATTCTGCCACCTGCAAGGTCAGCTCGAGATCATGCGAAGAGACCAGGACCGCGGTTCCGTGCTCCTTGCCGATCCTGCTCAGCAGCTGCATGAGTTCCAGCTTACGGGTCACATCGAGGAAGGCTGTCGGTTCATCCAGCAGAATGATTCTCGGCTCCTGGGCCAGGGCCCTCGCGATCATCACCTTCTGCAGCTCCCCGTCGCTCAGCTCGTCAACCGGCCGGTCCCTGAATTCCCCTGCACCTGAAGCATCGATAGCCCATTCGACTGCCCTCCGGTCTTTGTCCGTGAGCCGATCAAAGAGGTTGGTATGCGGATAGCGGCCGAGCTGCACCAGCTTTCCCGCTGTCAGATGTCCGGGCATGCTTCTACCCGTCAGTACCACTGCGATCTGCCGGGCCCGTTCCCGGGTAGTGTAAGCGCCGATACTGAGACCGTCCAGCAGGAGCATCCCCCCGAGAGGCGGCTGCAGACCTGCAATTGTACGGAGGAGAGTCGATTTACCGCAGCCGTTCGGTCCTATCAGCGCGGTCACCCCTCCACCCCGCAGCACCAGGTCGAGGTCCCTGGAAACGGTCCTGGATCTCTGCCTGCCGTGACGGTAACCGGTCGTGAGTTTTTGCGCGGTGAGTATCGCCCCGTTTAAATGAGCACTGTCAACACCAGCCCCGTTCATGCCGGATCCGTTCATACCAGTCCCGCCCTCTGTTTTCTCCGGGCCAGAACCCAAATCACCACAGGGACCCCGAGCAGCGCCGTAACAGCGTTGAGAGGCAGGATCCCCGGCTGCCCGGGCATGTGACTGATCAGATCAGCGCAGAGCGCCGCTGCCCCGCCGATCAGCATTGTCGCCGGAAGCACCTTCTGGTGGTCCGACGTCCGCATAACCCCCCGTGCAATGTGGGGCACGGCAACCCCGAGGAAGGTCACGGGGCCGCAATACGCGGTCACCATACCGGCCAGGACCGATGTAGCGGTAATCAATGCAATCCGCATCCGCCTGACATGTACCCCCATGCTGCGGGCGTACTCTTCACCGAGGAGAAGCGCATTGAGGGGTTTGAAAAAAAAGGCTGATACGATCACGAGTGCTGCCACCGCCGGGAGGAAAACACGGATATCCTGCCAGGTAGTCGACCCGAAGCTGCCGAAAGTCCACTGAATGTAGGATTGAATCTGCCCGGCCGCAGCGAAGTGAATCAGCAGAGTCACGAGTGAGTTGGCCAGATATCCGCACATCAGGCCGAAGAGCAGCAGGACCGTAACCGATCCGGTAAACCGTGATATCAGAAGAATCAGCAGCAGCACGCCGGATGCGCCTGCTACTGCCGCAAACACCATATATGATTTCATCCCCGCTGAAAAACCGTGAACGTACTGACCGGCGCCGCTCATGCCGATAATGAGCACCACTACGGCAACTCCGAGATTGGCCCCCGCGGTTATTCCCAGGACGGAAGGGCCTGCCAGAGGGTTCCGGAAGAGGGTCTGCATGAAAAGCCCGCCCATAGAGAGTCCGATCCCCGCCGCCAGGGCTGTCATGGCCCTCGGCAGACGGAAAAGCAGGAGTATCGTCCGCCAGGCTTCGTCTTCAGAACCGGTTGCGCTTCCCGGCTGCAGAATAATCCGGAGCGCCTCCGAAACGGGAACGCTTACCGAACCGAGGAGGACATCCAGCAGAAAGAACAGAACAGTTACGGCTGTCAGCAGCAAAAAGGTATACCTGCTTCTCATACTTCTCTTCTCACTCGAGATACCGGTAGTAATACAATCGATGCTCAGGGAGCAGCTCTTCAGCCATCCCCGGATGCAGGATCGTAACCAGGTCGGCCAGGATAATGTCCGGGCGGTAGGGCCCGCTCTCGTAGAAGTCGTTGCTGCCGGCCGGATTTGTCCGGGCATCGTTATTGGCCACCCTGCCGGTCCGTACCGCCTTCATACTCCGAAGCCGGGAGTCGGCCCGTATGATCGCATCGATACCGTCCACTCCGTACTGGTGAAGCCAGACATCGGCTGTCAGGGCTCTGGAAAACACCGTCTCCACATCGAGTACAAGGCTGCGGCTGCCGGCAGTGTTCCTCCACAGGTAGTCTGCGCGGGCGTCCGCGAGGAATCGGGCAAAGTACCCCTCACCTCCGGGCACCACCCAGCGGCCGGCAGCGGGCATATTCAGCACTACCGACGGCAGTTGAACGGTCTCTGCGGCAACAGCCGATGCGAGCTCCAGGTACCGCCTTTCGATACCGCTGAACCATGCTGCAGCTTCCTTCTCTTTTCCCAGAAAAAGGGCGATGAACTTCACCCATTCCGCTCTTCCGAGAGGGCTGGTCTCAAGGTAGTCCCCGTTCACCACTACCGGAACCCCCGCTTTTTCGAGCTTCGGAACTGTGTTCCACTCTCCCTCGATGAGGTTCACCATGACCATCTGAGGCATTGAATCAATGGTCAGCTCCAGATCGAGATTCGGTCCGTTCCCGACCTCGGCGACTCCATTCCCGATCAGCTGCCGCCGTATTCCGCTGTCATAGATGTTGCCGATGTAGTCTACGCCGACGATACGGTCCAGCGTGTCGAAAAAAGAAAACGGGGGAATAAACGTCGTGGAAAGAGTTATACAGCGGTCTACCGGCACTTCAATAAACCTGTTAGAGGGTATTCGGGGATGGCCTTCACCCGCGCGGTCCCGTATCTGCCGTCTCTGCATCTGATTCAGCCCGCGGGTGTCAATCAGGATATATTCGATCGTTATAGACTGCCTATCGTCACGGGAATATGACACCGACACAAGAGAGTAGCCGTCGTACCTGTCGATGGAAAAACCCTCTGCGTATTTAATGTCCGCCGGTACAGCCTCCGCTGCAGCCGCTGTGATCAGAAGTACAGCGATACAAATACCGGTTATGAAACATCTCCGCATATAATTCCCGTGCCCCCCATTCTGGTTGCGCTCTTCCAGGCGCCGTTCATTGTAGCGTAGAAGGCTCCGAAGTGTACAGAATTTTCGCTGTCATGATATTAGAATTGATATTTTTTCAAATTTTTTCCCCAAAAAAGCGCCAAGCTTCGGGACAGTCTATATAGTATACAGTATGAAGCGAATAGGTATACTGAGACACGGCAAGGCGGAACATCACAGCAGCGCAGATTTCGACCGGCAGCTGAGTCCGGGAGGCCGGGATGCAGCTGCATCCCTGGCGAAGAAAGCCCCATCCGAGTTCGGACATCCCGAGCTCGTTCTCACATCGCCGGCAGCCAGAGCGTTAGAAACTGCCAGGATACTTATTCGGGAATCCGGATTCGACACATCCCTCGATGTCCGCGAAGAGATGTACGCGGCAGAGGGGGAGGAACTTCTGGATATGATTGCCGGTCTGCCGGAGGAACTGGAAAGTATAATTCTGGTGGGGCACAACCCATCACTCGAGGAGATCATCGAAGAGTTGACCGGTAAACCGGTCCGGCTGAAAACCGCCCACCTTTATATCATGGATCTAGACATCTCTTCATGGACCGGGATTTATTCTCACGGGAAGGTAATCCATCATAAAATGGTACTACCTTCGATTTGATAACGCGGTTAGATATATCTGTGCTCTATCTCGGGAGTGATCTTGATATCCTCGGCACCCATCATCTTCGCAATCCTCTGGATGGATGAGAGAATGAGATTCTGTTCCCACTCTTCGAGCTGTTTGAATTTGTTGAGGAACTCTTCCTGCAGTACCGAGGGATTGTACTTCAGGATATCCCTGGTCTTATCGGTGACCCGGACCATTACCCTGCGCTTGTCTTCACTGCTGCGCTCACGCGTAACCATACCGCGGGCCTCGAGACGATCGATGATATTGGTCACAGTCGCCTGACTGAGACTCACTTTCTTGGCTACCTTGCCGATATTGATGTCTTCATCTGCCATGATCTCCTTGAGGACCATAAGCTGCGGCGCAGTCAATCCATAGCGTTTCACCAGTTGTTTTGAATGCATATCGGTGGCGCGGATTATCTGTCGCAGCGTAACCAGAACATCATAACTAATATCACGATAATGGTTCACTTTTTCCCCCACTATGACGACTATAACCGTACTTCACTTTTATATCAATACGTTGCATAGTCAATGAACGGAAAAACAATTTATTTAGACACCTATATTTTATAATACTTAATATTATAAAGCAAGTAATGATCTCAATAGGTTGAGTATACCGTTATCAGGCCAATTATTACCCTAACATCTCTTTATTGCGTGCATTTACATAGACCCCTATACTATATTGGTCAAACAGTTATACGTAAATATTTGACACATATAACCTAACAGTTTATAATTCTAACTGTTAAAGTGATAATCATTCCCGGCGTCTTCTTATTAAATACATACAAGGAGAACCGTCATCGATATTTCAACCTATCTTGAATACTTCGGCCCCACCATTATCACCAAATTCCTCCAGCACCTGAAGATCGTCGTCATCAGTATACCGCTCTCGGTGCTGATCAGCGTTCCGATCGGCTTCGCAATCGCGAATCGGCCAAGGATCGCCAAGGTGGTGATCTACATATCCAGCGTTCTGATGACCATCCCGTCGCTGGCCCTGTTCGGGATAATGGTGGTCGTGCTCGCCCCGCTGAATCTCGGACTCGGCGTCGTTCCGGCGGTCCTGGCAATCATGATCTATTCCCTGCTGCCCATCATCCGCAACACTGTGACTTCCCTCAACCAGGTCTCTCCCAGGATGATCGAAGCCGCCAGGGGAATCGGCCTGACCAGGGCGCAGGTCCTCTTCCGGATCAAGCTGCCGCTGTCGATCCCGGTGATCATGGCAGGAATCAGGAATGCCATCGTACTCGGCGTGAGCGTGGCCACCTATGCATCCCTGGTAGGCGCCGGGGGGCTGGGCTACTTCATCTTCTCGGGGATTGGACGCGCCAACTTCATGATGGTGCTCTCCGGAGCGCTGGTGGTATCCGTACTTGGTATCGGCATCAACTTCCTGCTCATCTACGCCGAGGACCTGGTAACGCCCAGAGGGCTCAAGATCAATCGCGGCACATCGGAGGACAGACATTGATTGAACTGAACAATATTACCAAGAAATTCGACAAGAAGGTCGCGGTGCAGAACCTGGACCTCAACATCGAGAAGGGCAGGATCACCATGCTGATCGGACCTTCCGGCTGCGGCAAGACTACGACTTTGAAGATGATCAACCGGCTGATCGACTCGACCGAGGGAGACATCACCATCGAAGGGCGGTCGATCTACGAGATGGACGCTGTCGACCTGCGCCGCAGCATCGGCTACGTGATCCAGGAGATCGGTCTCTTTCCGCACATGGATGTATTCGACAACATCGCGGTTGTCCCAAGGCTCCTGAAGTGGAATGAAAAAAAAGTCAGGGCCCGGGTCGAAGAGCTGCTCGATCTGGTGACGCTGAACAGCTCCTATGCCCACAAGTATCCGCTTCAGCTCTCCGGAGGCGAAAGCCAGCGGGTAGGTCTGGCCCGGGCTCTCGCAGCGGATCCGGAAATACTGCTGATGGACGAACCCTTCGGCGCCATCGATCCCATCAACCGGGCCCGTCTGCACGAATCCTTTATCTCCATTCAGGAGAAGATCGAGAAGACCATCGTTTTCGTCACCCACGACATCAACGAAGCCATCAAGCTCGGCGACAAGATCGCCATCATGCGCAGCGGCAAGCTTATCCAGTACGACAATGTCACCAACATCCTCTACGAACCGGAGAACGAGTTCGTCGAGCAGCTGCTTGGCCACGACCGCAACATCAAGGCACTGGTCCTGAAGAAGAACCGGGACTACATCGTGCAATCAGGCTTCGTGAAGGTGCTCAAATCCGACAATCCATCCTCTATCATAAAAGCCATCGAAGGCGACAGCCGGCGCAGGGCGATGGTGGTTGACAAAGACGGCACATTCGAAGGTCTGTTCATCCTCGAGAAAACCAGGCAGGATGCCAAACCGCGCCTGATTTTCATCGACGACCCGATATGCGTGGAGAAAAACAACAATCTCCAGGAGACCTTCAGTCTGATGATCGAGGCCGGCGAGTCATCATTGCCCGTCGTCGACACCAGAAAGAAGTTCCTCGGGGTGATCAACCTCGAAGACATCTTCAACGAATTCAAAGAGCAGGACCGGTGAGGATGCGGATATGATCTGGCAATACATGGTGGAACACCAGCAGCGAATCATGACTCTGGTACTGCAGCACTTCATGCTTTTCGCCGTCTCGATGGCCTTCACCCTGCTCTTCGGCATGGTTATATCGATCTACGCCGGCCGTGAGAAGGCCCTTCAGGTGGGAGAAACGATCCTCTCCATCACTGCTGCCGCCCAGGCGGTCCCTTCGGTAGCGGTCGTCGCCCTCGTCTTCCTCTTCATCGGTATAGGTGCGACTCCCGCCATAGTGGCCCTCGTCATCTACAGCCTCGTTCCCATCGTGTTCAATGCCACCAGCGGACTGCTCAGTGTCGATTCCAAGATCATCGAAGCCGCCCGGGGTACGGGCTACACCGACAGGCAGATCCTGTGGAAGATCAAGATCCCCATCGCCACTCCGGTCATTATGGCGGGGATCCGCAGCGCCGCCACGATCAACATCGGGACCGCCACCGTTGCGGCGGTTATCGGCGGAGGCGGACTCGGCGACCTCATTTTTACCGGAATCAAACTGAACCGCGACCACATCATCATCATCGGGGCGGTCCTCACCTCCCTGATCGCCATCATCATCGACACCCTCTTTTTCTATCTGGAAAAAAGGGTCACCCCCCGGGGCCTGCAGGTAAAACGTTAGAATTTTTTTTAAAAAAGGAGAAAGTACAATGAAAAAAGACACAATCTCACTCATTGCCATCATCGCCATAGCGCTGCTGCTGACAGGAGTGAGCGGCTGCAAAAAAGAGGAGAAGGCCGAAGCTGCTTCGGATGAGGAGAAGTCTGTCTCCGTAGGCGCGAAGAACTTCACCGAACAGTATATTGCGGGAAATATGGTGTCCCTTCTTCTGCAGGAGAACGGCTTCAAGGTGAAGGAGCAGTTCGGTACCGGCTCTAAAATTACCCGTGATGGTTTGACCACCGGTCAGACCGACTTGTATCCTGAATATACCGGTACCGCATGGACTGTGTACCTGCAGCATGATGAACAGGTCAACGACCCGGTAGAGCTCTACAACAAGGTGAAGAAGGAGGATCTCGAAGAGAACAACATCGTCTGGCTCGACCGCTGGCGCCTCAACGACACCTACGCCCTGGCGATCAAGAAGGAGATGGCCGATGAATACGGCACCAGTATCAGCAAACTCGGCGAAGTCGTGAATGCCGATTCCAAGCGGCTGAAGTTTGGCATCGACCAGGAATTCTATGAACGTCCCGACGGCTTTTTCAAAATGGCCGAGTACTACGGATTCGATGTCCCCACAGGGCAGGTCAAGACCATGGATGTGGGGCTCTCCTACGAAGCCCTCAACCGGGACCAGGTCGATGTGGCTATGGTGTTTTCCACCGATGGTCTGATCAGGAAGTTCGACCTGCTGGTCCTGGAGGATGACAAGCAGTTCTTCCCGGTGTACAACATCGCCGTCACCATTCGCAAGGACGTCCTGGAAAAATATCCCGAGATCGAAGAGATCATGAAACCCCTCGCCACGCTCCTCGACGACGTGACCATGCAGAACCTGAACTACCGGGTGGACGCCGAAGGGCTCCCGGCGGAAGTTGTCGCCAGGGAGTTCCTGAAAGAGAACGGGCTGATCGAGTAGATCGTCGCAGCCGACCGGCTGGACGGGCTCACAGAGCGGAGCGGGTTAGCCTGCTCCGCTTTTTTTAAGGCGGGATCCGGGCGGTGTACAGGCAGGTGTTCAGACCGCTTCAAACGAAGTGCGGCGGCATCCAGGTAGCTGCTGCCGAAGTGCGGCGGCGTCCCTCACATCTCCATGATCCGGGTCCGGAAGCCGTACCCGATAACGTCGTACACATCGTGCATCACCATGAAGACCTGGGGATCTTCCTCCAGGACGATCTTCTTCAGCTTCGAGGTCTGCCGTACGTGGAAGGTGACGTAGATGATTTTTTTCGGAGCATTCGAATATCCCCCCGTTCCGTTCAGGAAGGTCGTCCCCCGTTCGAGCTCCGTGGTGATGCGGTCCTTTATACGGACCGCCTTCTCGTCCGTGGTGGGAATGATGTAGGCCGCCTTGACCCGGCTGATACCCTCGGTGACGATATCCACGAATCTGGCCGACAGAAACAGACCGAAGTAGCTCCAGATAATGATATTAATGTCCCGGAACATGTAGCCGGTGAAGAGGATGATCAAAGTCTCGACGATCAGGTAGCCGTTCCCCATCGAGATGTGCAGATGTTTTTTGAGAATCGCCACCGGGACGTCAGTACCTCCCGTCGAGGCCCTGGCCTTGAAGATGATCCCGATCCCTACCCCTAGCAGCAGTGCCCCCGCTATCGATGCCACGAAAATGCTGTCCGTCAGGGCCCACTCGTTCAGGGGCTTCAAACTCCCGTCCGGCAGGGTATTGTACCGCTCGAACATCTCCCGGAAGATCCCCCAGCGGTAGAGGTTCTTCGGCGTTATCAGGTCTGCTGCCACCGCGCTGGTAAAAAACCCCGCAAAGGTCCCGATCCCGAACTGCCGCCCCACGAAGACCATCCCGAGAATCCACAGGGGGATGTTCATCATGATCATGCTGACCCCCACCGGCAGCCCGAAGAAGTGGAAGAGGATCTGACTCAGCCCCCCCACCCCGCCGGGAGCGATCTTGAACGGCACCAGAAAGCATGACAGTCCGAAGCCGAAGATCACACTGCCGAGGACGATAACGACCCCCTGCTTCCCCAGTTCAAGCGGGTTGATCCGGGGGATTCTGATGTTTTTTATATAAAAGCGGCCCATGGATTTACTCCTTTGTGTCTGCCCGGCATGGTCCGCCGGATTCTCTCCGCACAGCCGTGCACCAGGGTTTCATGATTGTAATATCGTAACTGGATTGTGTCGAGCTCATATACGGTTCAGTAGGCTATATACTCTACCAGCTGGAGCTCCTGGTCACTTCCGAAGATAACATTGAAGGTATTTGCATTCGCGGGATCAAGGGTAACGAGAATAGTGTTTGTTTCATAGAGATTAGCCGCATTTAAAGCCGGGGTTATATCTGCCGTAGAGTTGGTATCATCTGCAACGCTGAGGTCGATCTGGATTCCGTTATCCATGTCCACGAAATTCAGTAGAACCGGTTTCTCGATACCATTTATATATTTAAACGTTACCGGATACACCCACGCAGGTCCTGTCCAGCCGCCCCCGGTATTTAGTCGAAGGTTGACCGAATTGAAACGGACCCGCTTGGGAAGATCGAACTGCAGCACGGCATACCGGTCAAAAACCCCATGTAATTCGAAACCCTGTCCAGGTTCCAGCTCCTGCATTCGATCATCAGGGCCATCACGGTATACCCGGTACAAAGGAATGGAAGGTTCCAGCTGCCACATCGGTGGATACTCATCCACCACTATCGACTCGTACAGAGGCGCCAGCCATCGCTTCTTTTTTGTTCTCGGATAGAGTGCAAACCAGACGGTTTCGCCCTCCTCCACACCTTCAACGGTTTTCCAGTACATGTACTGCTCGTCATTGAACTCGAACCCGATGGTTCCGCCCGAATCCGGCGGCAATGGAATGCTTCGTACCGGCAGTGCTTCGCCGACATTGTACACCATTACCGCTTCCTCTATCGCGGTATCCTCATCGTAATTAAAGAACACGTCCCGCCAAGTGAAGCTGGCAGTCACTTCAGTCTCTCCGGTCTGATAGGCGAATAGATTGTAGATCTGCGCTTCGGGATCGTCGCCGTTCTCCCTGCCGTGAAGTGGTGAGAATAAGAAGTTGCATGTGGATAAAAAAATAATGTACAGACATGCGCAAAACAATAGCAAGATCTTTCCCGCATTCAGCTGCATAGCGAGCCTCTACCTGTAATGATAGAGCAATTTTTTCGAAAAACAAAATCAATGAGAGCAAAAAATATACATTGAAAAAACTAATACTGGACATAGGTTACGTTCATCTGTTCGGTTCCATCGTACGTAACATTTATATTGAGCGGAGGGTTCACTATGATCATTATCATGTTGGTTTCATACACGACCGCTTTGTTGAGTGCATCGGCAATATCAGCATTTCCCGTACCCACTCCAATTGCAGAATCATCCATGATGAACTCACTGTAGACCGCCGTGTCCACGAGCTGCATCACTTCATCTCCATTCATGTGTTCAATGTGTTCGAACGCGACAGGATAGGCCCGGGCGTATTCTGACATATGGATCGGCAGTCTGAGTCGGGCCTGGGTGCATGAAATACGCCTGGGAAGATCGAACTGAAAGATCACAAAATCTTTATGTGTACCGTCATTCGATAAAATATAATTATCACTCGTGCTGAGTTTCCACACACCTCCGGATGAGCTTCCGGCGTATACATTGATAGGAGCTTGTATAAAAGGTCCGGTTATTGGAATAGTTGCATAGTCTCTCACTTCTACCGACTCGTACAGCGGCGCCAGCCAGGCTTTTTTTGTGCGGGGATAGAGGGCGAACCAAACTTTCTCACCTTCCGATACCCCTTCAATTATTTTGGAATAGCTGTAGGTACCGTCCTTGTCTTCATACCCCACCGTCCCGCCTGAATCTGGAGGCAGCGGAATGCTTCTTACGGGAAGGGCTTCTCCAACATTGTATACCAGCACCGCCTCTTCTATCTTTTCCTCTTCATCATAATCGAAAACACTGCTGCGCCAGGTAAAACTGGCGGTCACTTCTCCCTCACCGGTCTGGGCCGCAAAAAGATTGTAGATTTGCGATTGTGGATCATCGTTGTTCTCCCTGCCGTGAAGTGGTGAGAAGAAGAAGGTACAGGAACTTGAGAACAGCAGTACACATGCTGCCACAACAATCATACCTTTGAATGTTATCCTGTTTACCACTTTCGCACTACCTGAAGATCAATTATTGGAAAATCAGAATTATAATTCATAACAATATTGCTTCCACCCGTATAAAGTACGATACCATTCGTACGATGGAGCTGGGCCTTGGCAAATACGTCTGTAATATTGAAGCTGTGAGGACCGGTGTTTCCGGCGTTTATATTGTACACTGCGGCTACGCTGCGGTCGATAACGAAGGAATCATCTCCCCAGAGATTCAGCTGACTTGCATCCCCGCTGTCCCAGTACACGCGTACAGGATGTACTATGATTACATCATCGGCTGTAACACTATTTACATCGAAATTGAGTTTTGCCGAAGCAACCTTTTCATCTTCCCATAGATCGTAATAGAATACATTTATCGTGGTAGGTGTTATTGACGATGTGAATCCTACTGCTAAAGTGTTGACTGCCCCGGTACTGAGATTCGCTTCGAGAGGTGTGGTGGCGTCATCTCTTGAATAGAGAAAAAAAGAATGCTGTTCATACCCTTCCAGATAAACCGATGCATACATCGGCGCCATCCAGCGCCCATTTCGTTCATGGGCATAGAGGGCGAAGTAATGTTCCCGGTCGTTCTTCAGATCCTTGAACACCGTCGACCAGAGCGGGTTCGTCACCGGGTCCCATTCGCTTATCTCGAACTTGCGGCCTCCAATACGGCTTACTGGATAGCTGCCCGTGCTGTGCTGGATGATGATCTCGTCATAGACAGGATCGATACCCCGCAGGTCCCGCTCGAGATCGTACCAGTCCCATCCGACCCGTACCTCTCCGTCATCCACCAGGGCCGCTCCAAGCCTGCCGAAACTTACCTCTTCGTCATCGTAGTTCAGATTGAGGGAAGGCCCGAGCACGAACAGGTCGCAGCCTCCTCCGAGGAGCAAAAGCGCCGCTGCGCCGATCAGTACCACTGTACGTATGAATTTTCGGCTTATGTTCATACCTACCTCCTCACCTCGAAGGCGACGGTCATCCCTCCGGCGGGAGCGGGAACGACGGCAACGGCGAACGGCAGGGTCCGCCGGTCAGCTTGCGCGGCTTCCGCTCCATCTGCAGAACTCAGTCCGTTCCGGATCGCCCGGTCGGCGATGACAGCCGAGGTGGTGTAGAGGGCGATCGCCCCCACCCCGAAGGTCATGGCATAGGTGTTGAACATCATCGAAACGTCCGCGTCCGGGTTGCCGGACGGCGATCTCGCCTTAATGGAGGACTCTATCCCCTGGGCATAGAGGTTGAGGGCCACCTGACCGCAGACGGCGCCGGCCCCCGAGAGGATGTTGCTCAGTCCCAGCTGGAAGCCGGCCCGGTCAGACAGGATCAGCTGTTCTTTCTCGCCGGGCCAGAAGTAGATCGCCGCGATTCCCGCCGCGCCTGCCAGCTGCAGAGAGAGAGATGTATAGCGGGATATTTCGTAGACCAGATGCCAGTTCCGGTAGGTATCGTAGCGGTCGCTTATCGCCGTAGGATTTGAATGCTCACTGATATACCGGTCGTACATATCCATCGAGAGATACCCGAAGGTGCCGGAAAGATACGACAAACCGCGGCCTGACAGATACAGGGTGTTGGCAAGGGCCAGCAGGTCTCTGGTCCCCCTTCGGATCTCGATCACATCGTCGAGCATGTACATGTAGGCGTAAGCCAGTCCGCCGCTGCCGAGACTGCCGGAAATATAGCTGCCGATCACCATACCGTTGGAGGATCTGAGAAAGTGTCGGTACTCGTCATACGGATCGTACGACAGATAATCATTCATATAGAGACTCCAGGACCTCAGAGACCTGATCCTGGATTGGATGGACATATCGAGGGTCATATCCGCCAGGAAACGGAAACCGTATCCGGTCAGCATGCCGTACTTCTGCCACTGCCGCAGCCGCGCGGCCTGTGTTTCCTTTTTCTCCTGTTCGTAGAGCTGCTCGATCTCTTCCTGGACGACCTGTTCCTTTGCCTTCTCGGTGACAGCCCGCTGGACCGTTTCGGGGAGCCTCTTAATTGCTTCGTCAGGATCTTCTTCTGCCAGTACTTCCAGGGCCGCCAGGTCGTCCCGGATACGGGCGTTCTCCTGGGCTTCGGTCTTGCGCATCTCCTTGACCTTCTCCTGAACGACGGCGGGGAACTCCTTCGCGATGAGGCTATCGGTAACGCCCCTGACCAGCCGGTCGAGGTCCTCGAGCCCGATTGCAGTCTTCTCCTCGGTGAGTACTTCCCGCCCGTTTTCCGCATCCACCACGATCATCTTGATCCGGAACTGGGTGCCACGCCTGGTTATGGTCCCAGCAGCCACGTAGCGGCTTCCGTTCTGCCGCCCCAGACTGCCGAGAGCATCGACGAGCTCAGCCGGGTCCTCATAGACGGACAGTCCCTCTTCCGCAGGCAGGACATCTTCGGTCAGGAGGGATGAATCGAGGGCTTCCGTTCGGTCGAAGTTCTGCTGGACCAGCCTGGTAAGGACGAGGGCGGTGTAGCCGGGGGCTTCCTCGGCGATCATTGGAACGATGGAGATGGTGCGGGGTTCGACGGCGGGTCCACCGGCCGCATCCGCGGCAGCCGTTTCCGAGCCGGATTCAGCGGGAACTGCGGGGCCTTCCCCATTCGAACCGCCCTCCTGTGCCGCTGCGGGCAGCAGGAAAACGAAGCTCATGAGTAGGATAAAAAAAATTTTCCCAAGACGCCGCATAGAATACGGACAGGTTCCGGATATCCTCATCCGCCGATAACTCCACTCGGTACAGACTATAACACAACATTTTTGTCATTAGTATCGGCTAAACAGCCAAAAAATGCAATACATAAAATCTCTTGACTTACTTTGTATTTCAAAGTACTTTGTATATAGAAGTACTTTTCAATGCAAAGAGGTGTCGAATGAGCACAAAGGATGAATCGGTTGACAAATACATGGAGGACATCAGTCATATACGGTCCCTGCTGGAGCAGAACCAGGAGCGGCCGGTCCTACGTCCATGGGCATTCTACGTCTGGGGCCTGATCGTGATCGCCGCCGTCCTGGTGTCGTGGTATCTGGTGCGAAGCCTGGGGATAGACGGCCGCACCGTTTTCTTTACCATCGGCATACCCGGAATGGCGCTCGGGAGCCTGGCGGAGATCAAAGCCCTCACCGACCAGATGCGAAAGGAAGGCCTGCCAGTTTTTTCCGCACGGATGAACCGCTATTACGCTTCGTTCATGGGGATCTTGATCCCCATGCTTTTCTTCATCTACTTCCTGATCGATACCGGCGCCCCCATGGCCGGACTCCTGCTGATGGCCAGTACGCTCCCGGTCTTCATATACGGCCTGATGAGCTTCTCCTGCCTCTTCTTCAACGGCTATACGATTCTGGTAATCGGCTTCGTCGCGCTCTTCATCACTGTTCCGAACGAGACGGTGCTGAACGCGGCAGCCGGACTTATCATCGGTTTATCGTACATCATCGCCGGAATACAATGCAGACAGAAGGGAAACAGGAGCCATGTCTGATCTCTACACCCGCTTCGACAACATCTTCTTCGAGCGGACCCGCTTGTCGATCCTGACACTGACGCTGGCCAACGATCAGGTCTCATTCGCTTTTTTGAAAAAAAGAGTGGGCGGTTCCGACGGGGCCCTCTACACCCATCTCGAGAAGCTCGTGGATGCCGGGTACATTGCGAAGAGAAGGGACACCTCCGGCAAAACGGTCAGGACCATCTATTCCATCACCGCCAGGGGGAAGGAAGAGTACAATCACTATCTGCAGTTCCTGCAGCAGGTGCTGAAAGAAGACAGCATCAGAAAAGGAGAAGAGAAAAATGAAGTTACATAAAAAAGCACGGCGCTGCCGGACTACCGCACCCGGGATTTTCACCATTATTATGGTCCTCGTGATCGGGTTCGTCGCGGCAGTCCCGGCCGTTCATGGTCTCGAACTCACCGCCGACCAGCTCATCGAGGAGGCTGAATCGGTCCTCTCCCCCGCCTCCTACTACTACGAAATGAGCATCACCACGGAAAAGCCCGGCGGCAGCGACCGGACCCTCGAGATGGAGGGATACTATAAAGAGGGCAGCGGTTCCTACATCGAGCTCACCGGCCCGGCCCGCTCCCGGGGGATACGTTTTCTGGAGCTGGACGACGCCCTCTATATGTTCAATCCCCGCTCCAACTCCCGACGCGCCATCCGCCTCTCGCCGAAAGCCTCGTTCCAGGGGACCGTTTTTTCCAACAACGACGTGAGCGACCCGGACTACAGCGCCAATTACGACTCCCGCATCGAAGGCACCCTGCGCCTCGATCATCCGCAGCTGGGCACCGTTGAGGTGATCAAACTGATTGCGGAAGCCAAAAAACAGACGGCCCCCTATGACAAGCTGATCATGTACATCCTTCCCGATACGTACATTCCGGTGAAGATCGACTATTTCGCCAAGTCCGGACTGCACTTCAAGGAGATGGAGCTCTACGACATCCGCGAGATGGCCGGAAGGCAGCGGCCGACCACCTGGAAGATGCGTTCCCTCGAGCAGCAGGATACCTACTCCATCGTAACCCTTGAGAACATGGAGCTGCAGGACATTCCCGACAGCCAGTTCACCCGCCAGCGGCTCACGAGGTAGGAGGTTTTCATGGGAATATGGGAAAAAATTGGAGCGCTGATATATAACACCGCCCCGCGGTTGGTTATCTGTATGACAATCATGGTGATAACCAGCGCGCTGTCCCTGCAGGCCCTCGAAATGGAGACCTACGGCTCTCTCCAACTCGACAGCGGCATCGCCGAATCCGCCGGCACGGCCTCCGCAGCCGCCGAAGGATCGATCGACGCCAACCACCGGCTCTCCCTCTCCGACTCTGAGTTCTACATTCATCACGAAGCTGAAGCCGGCTATGCCGGAGATGTGGAGTACACCATCCACGAGGCCTACCTGGTCCTCCTGCGGAATTGGGGGAACCTCACCTTCGGCCGGCAGCGGATCCCCTGGGGAACCGGCATCTTCTTTTCCCCGACAGATGCACTGCATCCGGCGTCCCTCACCGGCGAAGCGGAGACTGGCTTCGACGGCCTGTCGGGGACCGTTCTGCTGCCCGCCGGTATTACCTTAGCAGGGGCGGTGAGCCTTTCGCCGGCACTGGATTACGCCGAAGCGGCATCGGGCCCGTCCGCCGAGGAGCTCGGCGAGCGCATCAGGGGGGCCCTCTCGGTCAGCGGCTACGCCGGCACCCTCGACTGGCGGACAACCATGGTCTACCAGTGGGAGCAGGTCTTCCGGCCCGGAATAAGCCTGTCGGCGGACCTGTCCGGATTCATCATCAGTCTCGAGGGAGCTCTGGAGCTGCACAACTCACTCGTATACATCACGGGAATGGAGACGCCGGAGCTCTGGGATCCCTACCCCCTGGCCGGCGGGGGCATCGAAAAGACCTGGTTCGGTATGTCCGACACCTTCACCGTCATTGCGGAGTACCTCTACGACGGGCGCGGCTATACTGAAGAGCAGGCGGATTCTTTTTTCAGCGCCCTGCCTGCAGATCCGGGCCCGGAGGTCTTAGCATACTCTCCCGCCCTCGGGCGGCACTACCTGAATGTCAGCATCGAATACAATCATGATGAAAAAATAACGACTGAACACGGGATCCTGCTCAACCTGCAGGATACCAGCGGGACGGTATTTCACGGGCTCACGTACGCTATCGGGTCGGGGGTCGACTTCCGCCTCGAGGGGAGCTGGAGCTTCGGCGATGAAGATGAGAGCGAATTCGGGCTCTACTCACAACTGGCGGCACAGTACGAAGAGATTCCGGATGAACTGGCGGAGTACGCGATCAGCGCCTCCGTCGAGGTCCATTTTTAAAGAGGGAGGACGTATGCAACTGGTAACAGTGGAGGGAGTCAGAAAAGACTACACCCTCGGAAAGACAACCATTCACGCTCTGCGGGGAGTGGATTTTTCAGTGGAGACCGGCGAGTTTCTCTCCATCGTCGGACCTTCCGGATGCGGGAAGACCACCCTGCTCAACCTGATAGGCTGTATCGACACCCCCACCGCGGGGAGAATCACCTTCGAAGGAACCGACGTGGCCGGACTCAATGACAACGAGGAGGCGGACATGCGGCTGCACAAGATCGGATTCATCTTCCAGTCCTTCAACCTCATCCCGGTCCTGACGGTCACGGAAAACGTCGAGTTCCCCATGATCCTCACCGGGACCCCGAAGGAACAGCGGCGGCACCGGGCGGAGGAACTCCTGGAAGCCGTTGAGCTGTCAGAGTACGCGAGTCACAAGCCCGACGAGCTGTCAGGAGGACAGCGCCAGCGGGTGGCCATCGCTCGGGCCCTGGTCCACAATCCCCGGCTGGTGATCGCCGACGAACCGACGGCGAACCTGGACAGCGAGACGAGCCGGACAGTCATGTCGATAATGCAGCGGCTCAACGAGAGGGAGAAGGTCACCTTTATTTTTTCCACCCACAATCCCCTGGTCATCGAGTACGCCCACCGCATCATCGAACTGCAGGACGGTCTTATCAGAAAGGTCAGGGAGGGAGAACGGGTATGATTTTCCTCAAAATTGCCCTTCTCAATCTGACCTCCCACTACAAGCGCACCATACTGATCATCTTCGCCGTAATGATCTCGGTTTTCATGCTGGAGTCCATTTCGGGAATGATGGAGGGACTGCGGCACAGTTTTTTCCAGAGCCTGATGCAGGAGAGCGGCCACATCCAGATCCACGAGAAGGGATGGGAGGACCGGATGGAGCAGCTGACCCTCGACTACCGGATCGAACAGCCCGACCGGCTCATCTCCTACCTGACACGCACCTACGATGAGATCGTCCGGGCGGAGAAGCTGCTGAGCTTCGGGGCCCTGCTCATTCACGGGGAAAAGAACCTGGCTATCATGGGCCAGGGGGTGGAACCCGATACGGCCTTCTTCGGTTCGGTCCGGGAGGGGATCGTAGAAGGGGAATTCTTCAGTGCGGCAGAGACAGCCGGCGGATCGGAGACATCCAGTAGAACCGATGAAAAAATTCACGGCGCCGTCCTGTCCCGCCGGATCTGCGATCTCCTCGATCTCTCCCTGGGGGACGGAGTCGTTGCCCTGGTGGAGGACAGCGAGGGAAGCCCCTACTATCTCGAGTACCCGGTTACAGGAATATTCGAAAGTGGTTCGAAGGAGACGGATGAGCAGATTTTTTTCCTCACCCACGCGAACGCCCAGGAGCTCCTGTATCTGCCCGATGAGACCACCGAGATCCGCATCACCCTCACCGATAGAGAAAACGCCGAGGCTATTGCCGCCGACATTGAAGAAAGTCTGGCGGCACGGAGCGGAATGCAGGGCCGGACTGGAAGCCCGGCTGACGGCCAGAGAAGCGGAGGCGCCTACGAAGTGGCCACCTGGCAGGAACTGAACGGCAGCTTCATCCTCTTCATCGAGATGTTCGACGTGATTATGCTCATCATAAATGTATTCATAATCATCGTCGCCGCGACGGTTATCACCAATGCGATCCTGATGAACGTCTTCGAACGGGTACGGGAGTACGGCACGATGCGCGCAATCGGCATGAAAAAGCGGCAGATGTTCTGGCTCGTCATGATGGAAGGCGGCGCACAGGGCACCATCGGCAGCATCATCGGGATGGCCATGGCGATCCCTCTGGTGATCTATCTGCAGATACACGGTTTTTCCTGGGGGGCCCTCTCCGAAGTGATGACCGGGAGCAGTATCTACTACTTCAGGTTCAGCCCCGTGCACGCGGCGATCAATTTCGCTTCAGGTATTCTGATTGCCCTGGCAGGCTCACTCTACGCCGCCCGGGTCAATACCAGGATGGATGTCGTCGAGACTCTGCGGTTCAACTGACAGGAAGAGGAGGAACACCTATGGAACTATTCAAAGTAGCTGTGAAAAACGTTTTCCGCAACGCCCGGCGTACCATCCTCAACGTGATCGCTCTGACCGTCGGCATCAGCATCATGGTCATCTGCATCGGCTGGGTGCGTGGTTATTTCACGGTCCTCTTCGATGGAATCATCGACTTCGACACAGGGCACATCCAGATACTGCACCCGGGATATCAGGAGGAATCCCGAAGACTCCCCCTCGACTATACGGTCACCCGCTATGAGGAGCTGCGGGAAAAAATCAGCGGAATAGAGGGGGTCCGGGCCGTCACCGGCAGGATCGTGAGCACCGTGGAACTGAGCAACGGCCGCAACAGCGTCAGGATGTACGCCAAAGGGATCGATCCCCGATACGAGGGCGATGTAACCGTACTGGACACGAACCTCTACAGCGGAGAGTGGCTCACACCGGGGGAAGGGGGTATCCTGATCGGCAAACCCCTCGCGGAAAAACTCGAACTCCAGCCGGGAGACACGGTCTATATCAAGGCCTGGGACAAATACTCGGTTGAAAACTTCATCGACTCCACGGTGGCCGGCATCTTCAACCTCGCCTACCCCGCCATCGATGAGAACGTCATCTTCATGGATCTGGAGACCGCCTGCGGGCTTCTCAGCCTCCAAGACGAAGTGACGCACATGGTCGTCAAGCTCGAGGGAAGGAACGCAGTCGAAGACCGGCTGGAGTATCTTCGGACGGTTTTCCTTCCCGGTCTGCCCGAGGGGGGTTACGTGTCGGTGCCGGATGATAAGGATGAGGGCCGGGGTATCGGCGGCGGCGCCTCCGGGCCTTCGGTCGACACGGGTGGCTCTTCCGGAACAGGGCGCCCGGCCGCGTACCCCTGGCAGGAGTTCGCCCAGACCCTCGTATCCGCGGTACAATCCGATTTCGGCGGCTTCATAATGATGATCATCGTCATTTACATCCTGATTCTGCTCGGGATCCTGAACTCCATGTCCATGTCGATTCACGAACGGATCCGCGAGGTGGGCACCCTGAGGGCCATCGGGATGCGCAGGCCGAAGGTGGTACACATGTTTCTTGCCGAAAGCACCGTCATTGCACTTATCGGCGCCGTTATCGGTCTCTTCATAGCCGCACTGTTTGCTCTCTACCTCACGCAGGTCGGGATCGATTTCTCGGCCTACCTGCCCGAGGACATGCCGATACCCTTTGGTGAACGTTTTACCGCCGACTACCGGTGGTACGACTTCGTGACCGGAGCTCTTCTCGGTGTCGCAACGGCGATTCTGGGAGGCTATCCTCCTTCACGGCGGGCCGCCCGGACACCCATCACCGATGCAATGGGCAGCAGTCATTAAGAGTTTGGAGAAAAAATACTTTTCATATAGTTGTAATAGGGTTTATATTAATAAAGCGGGAAGGTGAGTTCAACATGATCCATTGTTCGGTAAGGGGCGGATCGGTTGTCAAATCACCTTCCCTTCTTTAACTATAGTAGTACTCATCACGGTAGTCAAAACTTTCGCGATTATATTTCATTTCTGTAATTCGCTGGACCGTTTTTTATTATTAGTAACTTTTAACCTATTTTTAACAGCCTGAATTATAAAGCCTTGATATACTTTTCGGAAAAATATGGAGGTACGAAATTTGAAAAAGAGCGTCATTTCATTTCTGTTGATCAGTGTTTCAGGTATGCTGCTCATGGGCTGCATGACAGCCGGACCGGGCGGCAGCGCCCCCGCCTACTTCATGCCGCCTGACATGGCAGCCGAGCACAGTACTGCTGAAACGAAGTTCTGGTCCGGTAATGTGACCATGGAAGAGGGTGTCCGACAGGAGGGGCTCTGGGAAATACGCTATGAGCTGGAGGTCCCGGATATACAGCTGCAGGAAGTTCCCATTTATATACCCTACCCGGTCAGGAGCACTGCGCCGCAGTCGAACACCATCCTGGGTGGTCTCGTTACTGTAGAAAAGACCAGCTCCGGCAAGCAGATGCAGTACTGGATGGTACACATGTACACAGTCCGCTGGATGTATCCGCAGGCCAGGATCATTGCCTACCTGAAAAACAACAGCGACAAGACAGTGGACACTTCCCGGATGCGAATCGAAGTGGAAAATGTATCCGGAGTGAAGCTTATGTCCCGCGGTATAGGCAGCACCGTCGGTCCTCGGAATACCGCGAAAGTGGACCTGTTTACCATCGATTTCAACGAGCTCTCCGAAAAGCTGGATGGATCGATGCCGGTCAATTTCCGCTTCGTGGACATGCCTATGGCTCTGAATCCGAATGGTACTATCAGGGAGATTTCACTGTACGAAGACGTTTTTCAGCTCACCCGAACTCCTTACACCTACACCAGCGATATCACTCTGACCGCAGTCCACGTGGCCAAGGCCAACTTCAAGGAAGACGCCGTCGCCCACTACCGCACCAATGTTTCACTGGGTCAGTACCACACGACCGAGTATTTCGAACCGGCGCCCGTTCACTTCAATGTTGATCTGACTGGTGATCCCCTCGTTAGCAAAGAACCGACCCTCTGGGATGAGGATAAGGTCCCCAACGGCTCACCCTATGATTTTGGTAAGCCGGAACGGACTTTCGTCGGCGGTATTCCTGATACTGTCGAAGCCTGGACCGAAGATCTATAGATTTTTTTATCTGATATATATGCGCCCGCGTTATGTCGATTTCGTCGGGCGCATTTTTTTCGCATCTCGCATCGCAATTCTGAGCTGTACCGCTTTTAAAATAAAAAAAAGCCTGGCAACGACCTACTCTCCCACCTAAGGGCAGTACCATCGGCGCAGGAGGGCTTAACTTCCGTGTTCGGCATGGGAACGGGTGGGGCCCCTCCGCTATAGTCACCAGACT
>Ga0272442_10002313_pt1 | contig 27832 bp, 26 predicted proteins | sample SSMForm2O_FD_200262 | JGI IMG/M metagenome (GOLD analysis project Ga0272442, IMG submission 200262) | Marine sediment archaeal communities from Little Sippewissett salt marsh, Falmouth, MA, United States - SSM-Form-2O | ecosystem: Environmental > Aquatic > Marine > Wetlands > Sediment ...
AGGATCTCCTGGTATATGGTTGGGCAGAGCTATTTCTCAAATTCTTCTTCAAGTGCTGGAATGTCTTATGATTATTCATCAAAGTTAATACAGGAGAATATGAGCTGCGGAGATGCCCTTTTCCTGATGAAACAGGGCAGATATCCCAGTGCTACATGGTGGATGAATTTTACGGACTTCAATATTTACGGGGATCCTTCTCTTTCACTCACCGCATCATCGAATGTGGATTACTACAATGTTTCCGGACGGGTGCTTCACGAGGAAGAAAGTACTCCTATCTCAGCTGCGACTGTAACTGTGGAGGGGGAATTTGTCTCCAGGCAGGCTACCAGTAACTATAACGGCTACTACTCTGTAGAGGTCCCTTCAGGAAATTACGTGATAAGAGTGGCAAAACCCAGTTATGAGTTCAGCCCCAGGGAAGCCTCTGTAGAAATAAGCAGCAGCAACATCTCTGGCCCGGATTTCCTTGCAACTCCTCTTGATGATCCAACTGGTGATACACCTCCAACAGGCGGAGGCGGCGGAGGCGGCGGATGTAACGTGGCTGGAACATTTTCACCTTCTTTGATATTGCTTCTGCTTCCCCTTGGCGGAATTCTTTTCAGAAAAAGAAAGTTCTAAAGAGATAATAACCGGATGAGTATTATGGATGTGGAATGTGTAACCTCGAAATGATCATTACAACATTGGGGAAATGGTTCAATTAATTGAACGCTGCTGCAGAGAATGACTTTTCGTCGGCAGGAGGTAGATGGATGCAAAACATCATGGAAAACCTGAGATCTCAGGTTATACATACAACCGCTTCTTCCATGGGGGACATTGTGGAAACCCTTTTCAAGCTCCGCAAATGGTGTAATGTCCCTGAGAAATTAAGAATAAAGGAGTGTGTAGAAACATATCTTTCTGAGAAGAAAGAAGGATTCTGGGCCGGACTTTTCCTTCAATTTGACGGGAACTTGACAGGAGCTGATATTGAAAAGCTTGCCAGGGATGTGATCCGCTCCCTTGACAGGACCATAACCCTGCGGGACAGGACAAGAGCCGAGATACTGGAGATCTTCCTTTCACCCGAAAGATTCCGCTCTTTTATGGAAGGTGATCCTCTTACAGGTTATGATTCCAGGAGGCGGTCAAAGGAACAAAAGGTTCGTATGGCAGGTCAGTTCTCAAAGGCCATTAAGGAAAAAAACAATAATGGGGGATCGTCCCTTTCCAGGATGGAGAAAAAACCATCCCTTAACAAGAGGGGCACACCGAGGATAGGTCCCAAGATAAGGCTTTTTGGTGCCAATCTTTCCAGGGATCAGGTCAAAAAGAATATGGCTATCTGGTCTCAACGGGAAGATGAACTTTATAACGGCTGAAGATATAGCAACAGAACAAACCTGGCGTAACAGGATAAAGAGGAGGGGTTGACCCCTCCTCTTTATCTTTGCTGAACTTTATCGAAAAGGCAGGAACCACCATCTTGTGGATGCGAACGTCGAGTATTCTTCAAGGAAAAAGTTCTTTAATTTCTGTTCTTCCACTTTCGACCTAACAAGCTGCAGGGTTATAAAAAGTCCAAAAAACAGAATGTTCCATATGGAGAAGCGCCATATACAGACAGCGGCTCCAGTGAGGATCTCTCCCAGGTACATGGGGTGGCGTACCCACTTGTATGGACCATGGACAACAAGTTCTCTGACTTCTGTGGTTATACTGAAGGAACGCCTGAGATGCCATAGGGCCCATACTGTGAAAAAGGTTGTTACGGTCATAAAAGAGAAAACTCCGTAGAGCCAGGTGTAACTGGTCCTGAAGGGCCCGTAGGGAGGGGATGTCAGAAAAAGGAAAGGCATGGCGCTTGCTGTAACGGGGATGATTATCTCTTTCCATCCACTGGAGTGGACCTTTGGGTTAACTCTTGTGGCCAGGGATATGATAAATATCACGTAGATCAGGGTTTCTACGGCCCATAGAGGTTTGAAAAGGTAAAGCTGGTATTCCGTGATCCGTTTGACAAGGAATGCAAAGAATACTACAAGAAGACCTGTCCGGATGATCCGGTGTATCCACTGGAGTGGCAAATACCTGTTCAGCCATTTTACAGGGTCAAGCTCATTCATTTTCATCCTCCATAGAATTATCATACTGCAGCAGAGTTAATTCAAAAATTGAAACAGGATAGTAAATCATGGGCATATTAGGATATTATAGGAATAACCCGGAGGAGTCCATGATCCAGGGATATGTTATCATTACAGACTAAAAGGAAACAGGAGAAATGACGGGACTTGAAAACACTGTCAAGGAGGTGTTGATAAATGGCTGATATAAAGAACATAGGGATACTCACTGCAGGTGGAGACTGCGGAGGGTTGAATGCTGTGGTCAAGGGTGCTGCACTGATGGCAGAAAGCATGGGCATAGGGGCTTTCGTGATACATCATGGATATGCAGGACTTTATAACCTCATTGATTCCCCTGAACAACTGGTGCGCCTCGACGAATCGAGAGTGGATGGGGTACCCTCGTTCATGGCCGGATCGGAAGCGGGCCATTCAAGAGTCAAGATAGCCCGGATATCCGATCCTGACAAGTATAAACGGATACTTGAAGGTCTTAAAAAATTCAATATCGATGGTCTGGTCATTTCAGGAGGAGATGATACCGGAAGCGTTATGGTTGACCTTGCTGAACAGGGTCTGCCTTGTGTACATGCCCCCAAGACCATGGATCTGGATCTTCAGACCTATTCTGTGGGAGGGGATTCAGCCTCCAACAAGATTGCCGGATTCGTCCAGGATATAAAGACTACCGGCAGGACCCATAACCGGGTGATGATCGTGGAGGTCTTTGGACGGTATACCGGACATACGGCTTTCCGGGGCGGTATTGGAGCCGATGCTGACTGTATCCTTATACCGGAGATCCCGGTTGATTTTGATGTGGTCTATGAACATCTTAAAAGGAATTACTTCCGGCGTATGGAGGAGAGCGACGTCCACGCAGGGACCTACACAATAGTCGTTGCCGAGGGGCTTGTTGATGCTGCTGGCGAGATCATCGTGGATGAATCCTCAAAAGCTGACGCCTTTGGACACAAGCGACTTGCAGGTGCTGGTAAGTATGTGAGGCTCCAGATAGAGGATCGGATGAAAAAGGATCCCGAGATCAGGAAATTGCTGAATTCCCACGGTATGTATGTTCCGGGACAATTTGAATACCCGGAGATCCGGGAGGTGGTCCCGGGACACCTGGCCAGATCGGGTGGGACATCTGCCTACGATGTCAGTTTTGGCAAACAGGTCGGAGCCGCTGCAGTGATCCTTCTCAAAAACGGTATTACCGGCGTGACCGTATATGAGGTGGAGGGTGCTGAAATAAAATATATGCCTACCAGACAGGCTATTGTAAGGAAAAGCGTCGACCTGGACATGGTGGCCTTCTATGAGCAGCTTGATATCTGCTTCGGCAGGAAACCCAAGCCTTACAATCCCGTTTTCCGGGAGGTCTGTGATACTAAGGTCTCAAGGTTTCATTAGAGTACCTTTACGCTGGGAATAATGCTGAATTTATTAGGAGGGATACCATGACCTACAAGGTAGTTCTTATAAGACATGGGGAGAGCCTGTGGAACAAGGAGAACCGGTTTACCGGTTGGACTGATATAGATCTTTCGGAAAAAGGGATCCATGAAGCCCACAAGGCAGCGACTCTTCTCAGGGAAGAGGGATTTACATTTGATGTGGCTTTTACCTCCGTCCTGAAGAGAGCAATAAGGACATTATGGATCATTCTTGATGATATGGACCTCATGTGGATCCCTGTCTATCGTTCCTGGAGGTTGAATGAAAGGCATTATGGAGATCTCCAGGGTTTTAACAAGATCGAGATGGCAGAGAAGGTGGGAGATGAACAGGTACATATATGGAGAAGGAGTTACGGTATAAGACCGCCGGCCCTGACGGAAGATGACCCGAGACATCCTTCCAGGGACAGAAGATATGGGTCCATGTCTCTGGAGGAGATCCCCTCTGTGGAATGTCTTAAAGATACAGTAGCAAGATTCGTCCCCTACTGGGAAGAAGTCATTTCTCCAGCGATCCGGGAAGGGAAGAGAGTGGTCATAGCTGCTCATGGAAACAGTATAAGGGCTCTGGTGAAATACCTGGATAATGTGAGCGATGAGGAAATAGTGAGTTTGAATATACCTACAGGTGTTCCACTTGTATATGAGCTTGATGATGAGCTCAAACCGGTGAAAAGTTATTACCTTGGAGATCCTGAAGAGATCGCAAAAGCAGCAGCAGCAGTTGCCAACCAGGCAAAAAAGGATAAATAAAGGGGAGGGAACTCCTTTTTATCAGAAAACCAGGGACAAAGGGCCTCGATCCGAGGCCCTTTGTCCCTTTCCTGGTGGAAGAAAGATAGCTTTGTGATATGCTTTTACTGTTTCTCGAAAACAGGTATCCTATGATGAACCAGAGGAGAGATGGGACGGATGCAGAGAGGATATTACGGTTACCGGAAAAGGAGCCTTCTACCCAGGATCATGACAATTCTCCTGGTAGTGTTAATTGGTGCAGCAGGCTATTTAACATGGAACCATTTTTTCTCAGGAAAAGATAATGAACAAGCTCAACAGGAAATCCAGACTGTTTCCGAAGAGGATCTCAAGGCTTCCCAGGTAGTGATATCCAATGATATCGCATCTTCCGATCACTGGATACTTGTAGACAAGAGCAGTTTTACCCTTTATCTCTACCAGGGGCGGGAAAAGAAAGGTGCCTATTCTATCGCCACTGGTTCGGTTTCGGGAGATAAGCAGATCTCGGGCGACAACCGTACCCCTCTTGGCACCTTTACTGTTGAAAGCATAGAGGACTCGAGTTACTGGGTATATGATTTCGATGATGGGCAGGGACCTGTAGAGGGGGCCTATGGCCCGTGGTTCATACGGCTCAAGACGCCATGGGAAGGAATTGGCATCCATGGGACTCACGACCCTTCATCGATAGGAACCATGTGTACTGCCGGTTGCCTGAGGTTGAAGAACAGTGACCTCCTTGCCATGGTGGATAAGATCAAGGTGGGAGGGCTTGTATATATACAGGAGTAATGAGAAAAACCGGCAGGCCAGTATGGAATAAGGAGAGGGCCTGGCGGGTCCTCTCTCTTATGTTTTCTGAATTGATCTCGCTGTTTTCTGGGATAGCCCAGCAAAAAAGCCTGCTTTGTTTGTCCGTGTAAATAGGGGAGTTGTTTATTATGGAAATCCAGGGTTTTATTGCCATATTTGTCTTTATTGCAACCATATACTGCATTGCCAGAGGATATCTGACCCGTGCCACGGCCACTTTGATGGGGGCATCGACACTCATGTTCTTCCGGATCATTCCCTCGGAAATTGCCTTTCATTTCATAGATTTCAATACCCTGGGTCTTCTCATCGGTATGATGATAATTGTAGGTGTCCTCTCACGTTCCGGCCTTTTTCAGTACGTGGCAGTCAAGGCTATCAAGTTCACAGGCGGTAAGGGCTATCTTCTCCTTGCAGCTATTCTGTTCATAACAGCCCTGCTTTCTGCCTTTCTCGATAATGTAACCACTGTCCTGCTCATCAGTCCCATAATACTTTCCCTGACAGATCTTCTTGGTATGAACCCAGTACCTTTTCTTGTGAGTGAAGCCCTTGCATCTAACATTGGTGGTGCGGCGACACTCATAGGGGATCCTCCTAATATCATTGTCGGTTCCTTCGCGAAGTTATCCTTCCTTGATTTTATAATTAACATGTCTCCAGTGGCTTTGTTGATCCTGTTGATAACAGCTGTATTACTGGGATGGCTTTTCCGGAAAGATATTTTCACAAACTCCGCTGTGAAAGAACGGCTTGCAGATGTAGACGAAACAAGACTGATAAAAGACCCTGCTCTTCTCAAGAGATCTCTTATAGCCATGGGCGCTGTACTTGCAGGATTTATGTTACATCATGTGCTCAACCTTGAAGCTTCGGTGATCGCTCTCTTCGGGGCCGGTCTCCTATTGACAGTTATTCCCCTGTCCGGGCCGGATGTTATTCATACTGACATAGAGTGGCCCACCCTGGTTTTCTTCGCTTCCCTCTTCATAATGGTAGGAGCGTTGAAGGAGACAGGAGTTATTGTGGCCATGGCTGATGGGCTTTCCCATGTTCTCAAGGGACACAAGCTTCTTTCTATTATTGTGATCCTCTGGGTCTCCGGTTTTGCTTCCATATTCATAAACCCTGTGGCATTCTGTGCTATTTTCGTCCAGGTGGTGCCTGAGTTGTCTTCAGCTCTTTCCATGGATAGCACTCCCCTGTTCTGGGCCCTTGCCATGGGGGCCTGTTTCGGGGGGAACGGGAGCTATCTTGGCGCTACTGCAAATGCAGTTCTTGCAGATCTTGCGGAGAAGGGCGGGCATGGCCTTTCGTTCTCCTATTTTTTGAGGATAGGTTTAAAGGTGGTCTTTCTCTCTTTGACTATTTGTACTGTCTACCTTCTTATACGCTATCGAAATATTATTTGAGTTTGTGTTTCCCTTCCTCTACTGTAATATGGAGATATGTAAATTACCTTTTTAGGATGATCCCCATGTTCTAAGCTGGATCATGGTGATATAAATTGGTAGAACTTTCCCTTTAGAGTTTTGAATCGTTTCCTTTTTTGGAAGGAGGTATTCCCATGCGTGTAGGAGACCTGATGGACAAGGACCTGACAGCCATTCTTGAAACCTGCAGTCTGGAAAGGGCGATCCGGATCATGGATATTCACAGAATGTCCGGACTTCCGGTAGTGGATAAGGAAGATCACGTTAAGGGGTTCATAAGTGAGAGGGATATTGTCCAGGCTGCTCTTCCTAAATATATGGATATGCTCGCAGATTCCTCATTTCTACCTGATTATGGTCAGTTGAGAAAAAGGCTGCTTGCCATAAGCCATGAACCAGTGGGTAAATATATGCAGACAGATGTGATCACCTTCAATGAGGATGACAGCGACCTGCAGGTAGCAAATGTTGTCCTTAAAAGGAATATTAAATTTTCACCGGTCCTCCGGGACGGTATTCTGGTTGGTGTGATAACCAGGGCCCACCTTTTGGGACATATTCTCGGAGATAACGATGAAACATCTTCCTGTCAGGATGACTCCTATTAATCTTTGCATCAAAAATCGCCTTTTCAGGGAGGGTTTTATCCACCATGCCCCCGGTTCTTGAAAGGGATGATATAGCCCTTTTCCTGTTAGATCTTCCCCTTGACCTTGAAGGATATTCCTTTTTTTTGAATTCCTGGATCCTCTGGGACAGGGAAAGGGAATGGACCCTTCTTGTCGATCCGGGGCCCTCAAGTACTATGGAAGCCCTGTTAGCGGGAATGGACCAGTCTGGTTGCCCCGAGCCCGACATGATCCTTCTGACCCATATCCATATGGATCATTCCGGTGTTGCAGGATATTTGTCCGAACGTTTCCCCCAAGTTCCTTTCCTTGTGTCGGAGAAGGGGATCCGGCATCTTGCCCACCCCCGAAAACTTTGGGAATCAAGCCTTGCCACCCTGGGAGAAAAGGCCATGAAATACGGTCCTCCCAAGCCTGTTCCTGTGAAGAACCTTCGCATGGAAGGGTTAGAGATCCCGGAGTTCCTTTCCATAATAGAAACACCGGGGCATGCTTCTCATCACCGATCATATCTTTACCGGGATATCCTGTTCTGCGGGGAAGCGGGGGGAGTTCATTTACCATGGGACGAGTCTGTCTTTCAGGGTATGAACCAATATACAGATGTTTCCATTCCCTATCTCAGACCTGCCACTCCGCCACCTTTTGATCTTGCGGTTACACTTGATTCTCTTTCCAGGCTTATGGAGTTAAAAACCTCTTCAATCCTGTGTTATTCTCATTACGGGTTTTCGGATGAACCGTTAAGGATGCTTGCTTCACACAGAGACCAGCTTCTCCTTTGGGAAAAGATAATAGGAAATTATCCATTGAATGGGGATAAGTCTGTTATCCATGATGAGGGGGAGTTGTGTAGGTGTGTCCTGGAACATGTTCTTGAGAGGGACCCAAGACTTGCCGGTTTTGATCTCCTCTCAAAAGATATTCGCAATAGGGAAGAGTATTTCCTTCTCAACAGCATCAGGGGCTTTGTACAGGCCTTAAGGGATAGCTAAAAAGGGGGAAACAGATGAAAAAATATTGTGTCATCTCTACCGGAGGTACCATAGCATCCTCTAAAAGCAGTATGGGCCTTACTCCTGATCTGGGAGGCCTGGACCTTATTGCCCGGGTTCCTGCTCTCCATGCTTTCAGGGATGAGATAGAAGTGGTGGACCTGATGTCAAAGGACAGTTCCAATATGAATCCCATGGATTGGGTTGCCATAGCACGATGTGTGAAACAGAAGGAGAGGGATTTTCTTTCATTCGTGATACTTCACGGTACCGATACCATGGCCTATAGCGCTTCTGCCTTATCATTCCTTCTTTGTGACTGCAAAAGGCCTGTCATACTTACGGGATCCATGCTCCCCATGAACGAACCTGGTTCTGACGGACCCGAAAATATCTTTGATTCCTTCCTTTTTGCATCCAGTCTCATAGAAAGAGAACAACCGGGTGTATCCATCGCTTTTTCCGGTAAGCTGATCCATGGTCCAAGGTCAGAAAAACTGATCAGTAAGGAAAGGACTGCCTTCGATACCATCAATTACCCACTCATCGGAAGGATAAGGGAAGGATTACCCGAGATCGAGCATAGACCTTTCCTGACCCGGAAGCCGGTTTTGAACTTTGAAAAGTACAAGCCGGAGAAAAACATTATTCTCATAAAGATCTATCCGGGTTTCCAGGCATCTTTCCTGGAGCACCTCATAGATCTGTCCCCAAGGGCTATCCTTATCGAAAGTCTGGGCTTAGGGGGAGTGCCTTTTATTGGAGAAAATCTCCTGCCGCCCCTCGCCCTTGCCAGGGAGAGAAATATTCCGGTTATCCTTACGACCCAGTGCGTATATGGGGGAGTTGATCTTAGCGTCTATGAAGTCGGAAGGAGAACATTGGAGCTTGGTGTTATTTCCGGGCAGGACATGACCAAGGAGACCCTCATTGCAAAGCTCATGATAATGCTTCCCTCTACCCGGGCCGGTGAAGTGAAATGTATGCTGGAGACTAATTTCTGTGACGAAGTGAATCCACCGGAGGAAGAAAAATGAAGATAGGGATAGATCTTGGCGGACATACCATTATCCTGGCATCTTTCGATGATGATCTGGAGCTCATCAGTTCATTGGAGCTGGAAACGCCCGCTTCAAGAACCATTCAGGATGTCGCTGGTCTTGTGGCCAGAGAACTGGACTGCCTGGTTGACAGAGGTGTCTGCAAGGCTATAGGGATAGGTATCCCGGGCATGCTTGATCGGGAAAGGCAGCAAGTCCTAAAAATGCCAAACTTCCCCGGTTGGGAGGGGCTGAAGGTTCCCTCCCTTTTTAGCAGGATAATCGGGAAGCCTGTATTTATGGAAAATGATGCGAACTGTTTTGCCCTTGGAGAACAGTACAGGGGACTGGGTCAGGGAGTGGAAGATTTTATAGTTCTTACTCTGGGAACAGGGATAGGTGGAGGAGTGATACTTTCAGGACAACTGCTTTTCGGTGCCCATGGAATGGCAGGAGAACTTGGACATATAGCTACAGGTGGAAAAAAGCGATGTGGCTGTGGTGCCATGGGGCATGTAGAAACAGAATCTGCTGCTGACGGGTTGGAAAAGGCAGCCATAGCAAAGGGTCTCATGCCCGTTATACCTGAACTCTGGAAACTGAGAGATTCCCCTGAAGTGACACTGCTATGGGGAAATGCCCTTGATTCGCTGGCCCGGGCCATTTGCAGCTGTATCCATGTTCTGGATCCCCGGCTTATCATACTGGGTGGAGGAATAAGCCGCGCTGATGGATTCCTCGATTATCTCGAGCCATATATCGGAATGTATCTTGCTCCTCCTTACCGGGAAGGTGTACAGATCAGGGTCAGCAAGCTGGGCAATATGGCAGCGGTTATTGGAGCTGCTTCCCTGGTAAACCTTTAATAATGGGCTCAAAGGGGACCTGATGAACCATGTGTATATTCCTGTCCCGGAACCCCTAAGGTTTTTCTTCTACTTCTTTTCGAATGTAATGATAGGTTATCCCTTCAAACCTCTGAGGCAGGTACCTGCTTCTCAACTGGATCTTGTTTTCATCCATTTCTATGGAATTCAGCTCCAGTGGAAAGATGAAACGGCTCAGGTCGAGGATGGGCTGGATCTTCGAGATAGCCCTGTCGGTAATATTTTCCGGTACATTGACCCTGTTTACGCGTAAATTGTAATTATCAAGCCAGATCTGCTGTTTTCTAACGATAGAAAGCTCTCCCGAGATCTCTATCAGAATATCCAGCCTGAATATGAATTTCGCCAGGTAGTAACCCTTTGCATAAATTGATGAAGATCTGAAATCCAGTGCGAGATCATGCCAGTGCTCATCGCCTCCAAATTCTCTGTTTCTCAGGGAATTATTGATATCGTCTTCCAGTAGGGTCCCTTGTGCATAAACGGCTAACATATCCTGAACTTCCACTGGGTTGGATGCCCATTCCCTCACAGGGTTAAAATGAACATCCAGGGCTTCAAAGGAAATATTGTCCAGTCTTACACCTCCGATGAGAGGTCTTCTCAGATTCATGAATATTCTGTTCACATGACCGGAGGCATCCGGTTCCTGCGAGAGTATCATCTCCACTTCCAGGGGGTCCATCCCGTCAACGAACTCCCTTAATATCCTTGCCCCGGGGGAGCCTTCGGGAATCATCCCCTCGTATTCATAAAGTTCCGCAGCCCATGAAGGGATAACGAGGAATAGCAGGGATATAAGTGCTAAAACAAATAACCTGGCAGAAGTTTTCATTCAAGACCTCCATCTTATAAAAGATTTGAGTTTAAGAGGCTGGAATAATTCTCTTTAATTATATGATATTTCATTTTCCTTTTTTTCAAGAAGGACCATTAGTTCTTCCCATTGCGAAAAAAGGCTTTCCAATTCCCTCTCCATTGTATTCCGTTCAAGCATCAGTTTCTGCAGGCCTTTGGAATCTGAAATGACGGTCTTCTTGCAAAGTAGTTCATCAATTCTCTCAATTTCCTTCTCAAGTTCATTGATCCGTTCCTCCACCGGCTCCAGTCTGACAAGAACGGTTTTTCTCTTTCTGTATAATTCATTCCGTTCCTCTGCTTCTTTTCTTTTCTTGGCTTTCCGGGGAGTTTCTTCGGATCGCCGGGCCCCTTTTTCCATATCCTGGATTTCTGCCACGGAATCCATGGCCTGGCTCCTCTTTTCGATGAAGTAGGAATAATTTCCGGCATAATCGAAGAGGCAACCATCTCTGATCTCCATAACCCGATTTACGAGCTTATCGAGAAAGAACCTGTCGTGAGATACGATCACCAGGGTCCCCTTATATTCCATAAGGGCTTTCTGGAAAAGTTCCCTGGTTTTCATGTCAAGATGGTTTGTGGGCTCGTCCAGGATAAGGAAATTGGAATCCTGAAGAAGGATCTTTAACAGGGATAATCTTGATTTTTCTCCACCAGAGAGTACATTCACAGGTTTGTATATATCTTCCCCTGAAAAAAGGAAAGCGCCAAGGAGATTCCGTTTTTCCTGTTCACTCGCTTGTCCACAATGGAGTATCTCTTCCCAGATAGTTTTGGAATGATCAAGGTTTTTTGAACTTTCCTGGGAATAAAAAGAAGTCTTTACGTTGTATCCCCAGTTAATCTCCCCGGAAGTGGGTTTTTCCGCTTTGGCTATCAGGCGGGATAAAGTTGATTTCCCGGCCCCATTCACCCCTACCAGGGCCACTTTATCTCCCCTGGTGATGGTCAGGTCCAGACCTGCAAAAACGGTCTTTCCCTCATAGGTCTTTGAGATATTCTTGGTTGAAAAAACCTTAAGGCCGCTCCTCCGGGCTTCCGGGAATCTTAATACTGCATGTTTATTTCCCGTCGGGGTTTCTGGAAGACTGTCGGATCTTTCAAGTTTTTTTATCCTGCTCTGAACCTGGGATGCTTTTGACGCTTTATACCTGAAACGTTCTATGAATTCAGTGGTTTCCCTTATCTCACGCTGCTGTTTATCCATGATCCTTCTTGATAACTCGGCCTCTTCTTCTTTCAGCTTCAGGTAACTGGAAAAATTTCCCTTGTAGACTTTGATCCTGCCCGACCTTAATTCGCAACTTTCATTGGTCATCTTGTCCAGGAATCTCCTGTCATGGGAGATGACTACCATGGTACCGGAGAAGCCCGATAGCCAGTTCTCCAGCCATTCCATGCTTTCAGTATCCAGGTGGTTGGTGGGTTCGTCCAGCAGAAGCGTATCTGGCGAGCAGAGAAGAAGAGAGGCCAGCTCGATACGCATTTTCCATCCTCCCGAAAAATCAGGACATTGGCGATGCAGGTCCTCCTCAGAAAAGCCAAGCCCCTTCAGCACCCTGGCTGCACGACTGTCGAAAGCATAACCATCCGCCCTTTCAAAATCTTCGTGAAGTTTCTCATAAGACTTGAGGAAAGAAAGATAATCATCCTCAGACCTGGCTTTTTCCTCTATCCTGTTCCTGAAACTGTTCAGTTTCCTGGCCATGGGACCGATCCCTGATCTTTCTCTGAGATGTTCCATTAAGGAGATATTCTCAAACTCATCGGTCAGTTCCTGGGGCAGGTATGCTGTCCTGACATTGCCGGGTATGGAAATACTGCCCCTTTCTGGCTCGATCTCCCCGATCAGGGCCCTGAACAGGGTGGTCTTTCCAGCCCCGTTCTCACCCAGTACAGAGGCTCTGGCCCCTTTCCTGATGTTCCATGTCAGCCCGTCGAGGATGACCTTTCCTCCAAGCCTTACCTTGAGATCATTGATGGCTATCATGTCGAAACCCTCTCGATGAAAAAAGTTGAACCCTGACTCAGCTCTTGCGTTCCGGCGGTATTATACAGTATCTTGCTGGAATTATTGCCTTTCAGGGAAATGATATGATAAGGGCAGGGAAAAGATCAGAGTATCTTTGAAGGAACAGGGGGCATGGCAGTTGGATATTTTCCAGGCAAGGGTAAAGATACTTGAATTCGGGAAGAAACTTGTTGAAAGGAACCTGACAGTTGGCACTGGTGGGAATATCAGCATATTTCTCAGAGAGCAGGACCAGATAATCATCACGCCCTCCGGAATTGACTATTTCCAGATGGAAGCGGAAGATCTGGTCAGCGTATCTCCAGAAGGAACAGTTCTCGATCCCTTCCGCAAACCCACTACCGAGTTGGAACTCCATCTTGCACTGTATGCAGCGAGATCAGATATCAATGCGGTGGTCCACTGCCATTCTGTATTTGCCACTACACTGGCATGTCTCGGGTGGGAGGTGCCCCCTTTCAGCTATCTGGTGGCAGTAATAGGTGATCGTATACCTCTTGCTCCATACGCCACTTTCGGTACCAGGGAACTGGCAGAAAAAGTATCGTCAAGCCTGGGGAATTATAATGGTCTACTCATGGAAAATCATGGACAGGTGACTGTGGGCAAAGACCTGGAAACTGCCTTTAGCGCAGCGGAAACGTTAGAATTTCTGGCAGAACTCTACTGGAGGGCAAGATGCCTGGGTATGCCCCGTATCCTTGAGGACGAGGAGGTCCTGAAGGTGACGGAACGCTTCCAACAATATGGTCAATCTTCAGGAGGGGAAGCATAGTAATTTTTCAGAGAAGCCAGGACAGTCCTTATCCATTCTTCACTGAAAGAATCGCTGAAAGGGAAGCTCTTGATTATTTTGCCCCAATGGTAGGGTTCGGTTGAGGGAGGGAAAAGAATTCCCCTGTAAAGGATGTAGTCATCATATACCACCCAGCTTAGCTCCCCGGAGTCGAGAAGTTTCTCCTCTTCAAGTCTCCCCTGGCTGTCGTATCTTTTCCAGCCCCGGGCTTCTGAAGGCCCTCCGAAGAAAATATAGGAATTTCCGTCAGCCTTAAGGCAAATGACCCTGATATCGTTGTTGCTGTCTATGAACATGTCATGAATACCCCAGAAAGGAGGATTGAAGATCCTCAGGTGCTTGTTTCTGGACCATTCAAGATACTGATCCATTTTTGCCCCCCTTCGTATAATTTCTGTTGCGGATAGAGGTTTACGGTTTTTTCTTTTTTTACCGAAGATCTTCTGTAGAAACATTTTTATCCGATCCTTCCATGAGAGATTTATTTCCCTTGTACATGTAAAACATTATTGCAAAGTCCGAAGAGTGACCTAACAAAGATAAATTTTACTGATATAATGATTTTTGTGGAAGTTCATTTCGAAGATACCTTGTCTTTTTGTTCCAGCTTTCCCGTAAGCAATTCCATAGTTTGAGGCCAGGAATACCCTGACGAGAACGAGAAGGCCTTTGCTATTTAATCATATCAAGGAGGGGATAGTATGCCTGAAGATAAGAATCAGAATATGCCGGAAGAGAACCTCGAGCCAGAAGAAAACAAGGAATTAGAGGCAGAAGAGGAACTGAAACCGGAAGAAGCCGTCGAAGAAACAGAAAATTTACCTGAAGAGATGGAAGTAGAAGAGGAGGGTCTTCCTGAAGAGCCTTCTGAAGAAGTTCTGCCGGAAGAAGCTGAAGAGGGAGAGCCTCTCCAGGAACAGATGGAAGCTGGATCGGAAGAGACAGAAGGATCTGAAGAAGAAGCTGAAGAAGTTACTGAAGAACCTGTTGAGGAACTTCCTGAAGAGGAAGAACTTGATCTCGAGGAAGAGGAGCCTCACCACAGAAAAGGCAGAATGTCCTGGTGGGTAATAGTCCTGGTTCTGATAATTGTGGTTTCCATTTTCAACACCCTCTGGAACAAGATCGAAAACAAGATCGACGCGGTCAATGAAACTGTGGTTTCCCAGACAGAAGCTATAGACAGTTTCAAGGCAGAGATCGGTAAACTGCAGGAACTGGCGGATCAGCAGGAAGTAAGAATAAACAAGGCTGAGAGATACATCCGCTCGATCCGTAACAATATGACCGATCTTGATCAGAAAGCAGAGAACACCCTTGCTGCTGCCAAGCGCCATGAAGACTGGCTGAGAAAGGACCTGGAGAGGAAGAAACTGGAACTGGAGGAACTTTCTGCAGTGATAGCCGCCCAGGAATCTATCCTTAATGGCGGGGAAGAAAGTTCTGTTGCCGAAGAAACTCCGGAAGCAGCAAAAGAAAAAGCTGACTGATCCGCATCAACGATTCTAATATCCCGCATTCAGGAGGCCTCCCGTATCTGTCGGGGAGGCCTTTTTTCATGAACATAATGTGTTCCGGGGATAGAAGTTTACAGGCCCAGCACTTCTCTGAGGTTGCAAATGGTTATTCCTGAAGCTGTAAGATTCCTGTTAATGATCCTTGACATTTCGACAGCTTCGGGAGTATCTCCGTGAAGACAGATGGAATCAGGCCTGAGAGTGATCTCATGACCGTCCACTGATAATACTCTGCCTTTTTCGATCATTTGTATGACCCTTGCGGAGGCTTCTTCAGGATCATGGATCACAGCACCCTTTTCACTTCTGGGTTGCAGAGTTCCATCACTTCTATAAGCCCGGTCCGCAAAAGCTTCTGCTGCGAAAGGAAGGCCCGCCTTTTCTGCTGCTTTGTGGAAAAGGGAATTGGCCAGGCCCATCAGTATCAATCCAGGTACAGCATCTCTGACTGCAAAGGCTATGGCCTCTGCAAATTCGGCCTTCCTGGCAGCCATGTTATACAGTGCTCCATGGGCCTTTACATGCTGCAGAGAGACTTCCCTGGCCCTGCATACTGCGTCAAGAGCCCCGATCTGGTAAAGACAATAACCATAGATCTCATCGGGGGAACACTCCATTTTTCTTCTCCCGAAACCTTCAAGATCAGGGAATCCGGGATGGGCTCCTACACAAACCCCTTTTTGCTTTGCCTGTTCCACGGTATGTAGCATTACCAGGGGATCACCTGCGTGGTAACCGCATGCTACGTTGGCCGAACTGATACTGTCCATTACGGCACTGTCATTCCCTATGGAATAAATTCCGAAACTTTCTCCAAGGTCGCTGTTCAGATCAATTTTCAAATGTATTCCCCCTTAATCAGGATCTATTTCTTTCCATTCCACTTGATGGGGCTCACCCCTTACCGAAATTGTAAATCTGCCTGCATCTTGAAAGATCCTGCCTTTTCCCAGTACCGGCTGCGTACGGTATCTGGCCCTCTCTCTCAGGAGCCTGCTCATATTGCGGGAAAGGCTTCGGGATATTTCCAGGCCTTCCTGGAAGGATATCTTTGAAAAGCGTATCTTTTCACCAGGGATCCTCTGCGCCAATCGACCAAGATCAACTGAAGACATAACTGCTATCTTGGCATATCCTCCAGTGGTCTGCCTGTCCGCCATCATTACAATAGGTTCTCCATGACCTGGTACCTGGATGGCGCCGAGGGGTACGGGATCTGAAATGATATCAGCGTTAGAAAGAAGTTCGACTTTGCTGCCTTTCAGCCTGAACCCCATTCTGTCTGCCAATTCTGACACTGTGTAAACAGAATTATAGAAATCTTTCTGTCCCTTATCACTGAACTTTTCCTCCTGGGGACCCGGGATGACCCGGAAAGGTTTTTCCAGGGAAAGATCTGGTCTAAGGTCGCCAGGACATTCAAAACCCTCTGTCCTTATCCACAGAGCCGGCATTGGCCCGGTCTGGAGGATATCCCCCGATCTCAGTGCCCTGCCTTCTATTCCTCCGATCCTTCCTCTGAGATAGGTGGATCTGCTTCCCATGACAGGAGGGGTGTCAATTCCACCGGCAAAACAAAGATACCCGATGCATCCGTTAGAGCCAGGTCCGGAAAAGGAAATCCGGTTCCCTTCTGAAACCCTGAGGGCTTTCCAGGAGGGGGAAGGGATTCCATTAATGGAGAAACCCAGTTCAGCACCGGCATAGGCAACCAGACCATCTCCATGGAGTATATCCAGGGTTGGACCTGATAGAGTTATCTCCAGACAAGCGGTATCCATACCGTTTCCGGAAAGTATGTTCCCTATATTCAGCGAACGCTGGTCCATGGCACCGGCTACAGGCATACCCATGGCCTGGTATCCCCATCGGCCTTTGTCCTGAACTGTTGTAAGAAGACCTCCATGGATGACCTTAATTCTCATACTGATCCTCCTCCAGAAGGTGGATCTCCGGATTGTAGTTTCCGGAAAGGACTTTTTGATGGATGTCATGGTATTCATTGGAAGAAACAGGTCTGAAGGTGATCTTCCAACCAGGCTGAATGAGAACGGGAGGGTCCAGGGCAGGGTCGAAGAGTATCAGGGGCGTTCTTCCTATGAGCCGCCACCCACCAGGGCTCTCTATGGGGTATATACCGGTCTGGGATCCGGCTATTCCTACGCTTCCAGGGGGAATGACCTTTCGGGGTTCCTCAAGTCTTGGAGTAGCAATTCTGGGGTCCAGCCCTCCAAGATAGGGGAAACCAGGGGTAAATCCCAGCATGTAGCAGTAATATACAGGGCCAGAGTGTATCTGTATCACTTCTTCTTCCGAGAGGCCATGATAAAGGGCCAGGTCATGGAGGTCCGGACCAAGTTCATCTCCATAGAAAACAGGGATCTGGATGGTCGTGTAAACTTGATCATCAGGACCCGAGAGGAGTCTGTCCGTATCTTCCAGTTCTCTGCAGAAGTCTTCCGGATCAAAGAGGCAGGGTTCGAAATAAACTGCCAAAGACCTGTAGGTGGGTACTGTTTCAATTAAACCTGGGAAGCTTCTGCTCCTGATCCAGGAGTTCAGCCTCTGGACATTTCTGTTTATACCTATGGATATTGTTTCTCCAAGATCCAGGATCAGGCAATTATCCCCTCCATGCAATATCCGCAGATGCTCTTTGCTATTCATTTTATAAGCCTCCGAATATTTTATCCCCTGAATAGTAAAACATGTAAAGGGAATAATTCCAAGGGACTATTCTGGAACTCTGTTTTCCAGAGAGGGTGCCTGAAGTTAGATGTTTTTGTCATAAAGGGAAAATGAAGACTGCTCAGGTATCTCCGTGTCTGTTTATGGTCTGCATGATCGAAGATACTCCTTGAAAGAGATACCTGATGAACCTTATAATATTAACCGCTTTTTATAAAAGAACCCTTTTTACATAAGCTTGACTGTTAGGAGCTGGTTTCATTTGTTTAAGTCTGAAAAAAAGTATGCCCATCTTACGATCGCAGTTTCTGTTCTTTTGCTTATCTTGTTACAACCTGCCCTGGTTTTCGGCGAGGGACAGGATCTGGGAGATCTGCACCATCTTAGAGCAGAAGTAAAAGCGGAGAAGGAGCAGAAGATCCTGGAAGCCGCTTCAGTGCTCAAACAGCAGATCATGGCTGAAAAGTTCAAACAGGTTAACGGCAAACTGGAAGACTATGCAGCCATGAAGTTTTCAGAATATGTCCTTGAGGCATCAAGAGCTTTCGGAATAGATCCTTTCCTTATAGCTTCAATAATGATCAAGGAATCCCATGTTAAATACAAGGCCAAGTCCAGATCGGCTGCGTATGGACTGATGCAGATCAACTGGAAGGTCCACAGGAAAAACATAACAAGCACCTTTTCCCAGATCCAGGACCTTTCAGATGTCATACAGCCCCGGAATAATATCCTGGTGGGAACCTATATCTTTTATTCCTATCTGAACGCTTCAAAGGGAGATGTTTCAAAAGCTCTTTCCAGGTATCTGGGATCAAGGGGGACCAGATATATTGCTACCGTCCTGAAACATCATAATGATATGGCAAAAACTTATACCAGCCGGATCGATACGGTTATCAGCGAAAGGGTATCCTGATCAGGCAAGCCCCGGGATGTACAGGAAAACAGCTCTTTACCATGGAGGGAAATGATTGATGAGTCAGAAGAGATCTACCTATAAATTTCAAACTGAAGCCAGGCAAATGCTGGATCTGATGATCCATTCCGTTTACTCCAACAGGGATATTTTCCTGCGGGAGCTTATCTCCAACGGTTCTGATGCGCTGGATAAACTTCGCCTGCAATCCCTGACTGACCATGATCTTCTACCGCTTGTGAAGGACCTTCACATAAGGATCGAAACTGACAGCGAGAAGCATATTCTGACCGTTTCAGATAACGGTATAGGTATGGATAGAGATGAGATAAGGGAATTTATCGGCACTATAGCAAGATCAGGTACCAGGGAATACCTCGATATTCTGAAGGGATCAGGAGACAGTCCGGCTGCAGAAGAGTTGATAGGCCAGTTCGGGGTAGGTTTTTACTCTTCCTTCATGGTTTCAGAAAAGGTTACCCTCGTAACACGGAAAGCAGGGGAGGCCAAGGCCTGGAAATGGTCTTCCAGTGGTGATGGAACTTACACCCTTGAAGAAACTTCAAAAGATCATAACGGTACGACTGTTATCCTGGAGCTCTTTGGGGAAAACGAGGAGCAGGGGATAAAGGATTATACCGAGGAATGGGTGATCCGTTCCATAATCAGGAAATACTCTGATTTTATAGCCTATCCCATAAGATACTCCACCGAGAAAGAAAATGAAGCAGGCGAAAAGATCTCCGAAGAGCTGACCCTGAATTCCATGAAGGCTCTCTGGATGAGAGAAGAAAAGGATGTATCCAATGAGGAGTACATGGAATTCTACAGGCATCTCACCCATGACTGGTTGGACCCTATCCACAGGTTTTCTTTCTCCATGGAAGGGGTTACAGAGTTCAAGGGACTGCTTTTTATTCCATCCCATGCTCCTTCACCCTTTGCCTTCGCATCAGAAGAGGAGGGGATCTCCCTTTATATCAAGAGAGTTTTTATCATGAGTGACTGCAGATCCCTCATACCTGATTATCTAAGATTCCTCAGGGGGGTCATAGATTCTGAAGACCTGCCTCTGAACGTATCAAGGGAGATCCTGCAGGATGATCCCGGATTGAAGATGATAGCGAAGAATACCACGCGAAGGGTCCTGCGGGAATTAAAAACGATCAGGGATGAGGATCTGAGTAAATACCTTGAGTTCTGGAAAACCTTCGGAACCGTTCTCAAGGAAGGTATACTTCAGGATCCCGATAACAGGGAATCCATCCTGGAATTGTCGATGTTCTATTCCACGGGATCCGGCGAGGATGTCCTTTCGCTTGGGCAGTATGTCGAAAGAATGAAGGAAGACCAGGATGGTATCTTCTACATATCTGGTCAGGAAATGGACAACCTTAAGTCAGCGCCGGCTCTTGAGGCTTTTATCGAATCAGGCTATGAAGTGATTCTTATGACCGACCCTGTGGACGAGATAATCGTTAATACAGTTCCTTCCTTCAGGGATAAACCCTTCCTCTCGGTGACTGACGGGAGAGTGGATCCTAAAGGAAAGGGGCAGGATCCGATGGAGGGACTTCCGGAGGAATTGCGGGCCAGTCTGGACGAGATCAGGGAGTTTTTCAAGAAGACCCTTAAGGACGATATCGAGGATGTGAGACTTTCAAAAAGGCTGACCACCTCTCTCTCGTGCCTTGTCACTGACCATGAGAACAGTATTTCACCAAAGATGCAGAAGATCCTGGAAGCCATGGGTCAGAATGTTCCAAAGCAGAAAAGGATACTGGAGATAAACCCGGGACATCCACTTCTGCCTGTCTTGTCTGCCGTGATCACCACTGATGATAATGAAGAATTGCTCGAACAGACAGCATATCTTATCTACCAGCAGGCCCTTATTGCTGAAGGTGTGGAGATCGAGGACCCCGGTTATTTTAATCGCGCCTTGTCCTCCTTAATGCTTGCTGCATTGAATAAGGTCTCATCAGAGGATTGAAATATCAGCCATTTATGGGAATTGTCGATACTTTCCTGAATCAGGGATCTTCACGTATTGAAAAGATCTGATCTGGCCATTCTAAAGGCTACTGGAGCTGTCACTTTCTGGGGTGCCTCCTTTACTGCCACCAAGGTGGCGGTGGGAGAGGTTTCACCGTTAACCCTTCTCTGGATGAGATTCGGTATAGGTATCCTTTGCCTTGGTCTTATAATGAAGTTAAAAAAACAGCCCTTCTCCATGCCTTTCAAAGGGTTACGTGATTTTGCCCTCTTGGGGTTTATTGGCATATTCCTTCATAATTTCATTCAGTCCTCGGGATTAAGAACAGCTGAAGCCAGTGTGTCGGTGGTGATCCTGGCTTCCACCCCCATAGTTATTGCAATACTGGGCTTCATCTTTTTATCCGAAAATATATCACTGATCCAGATAATGGGGATCCTCATCGCCGCCTGTGGGGTTGTGACAGTACTTTCCAGGGGAGACCTCTCGGTCTTTCTATCCATTGGGTTTCATGATACGGGAGAAATTCTTGTTATAGGGAGCGTGTTTACCTGGGCTATATTCTCGGTTTTCTCCAAGGGTAAACTGAGATATTATCCTCCGGATCTGGCCATGTTCTTTGCCATGACTTCCGGATGGATCCTTGCATCCCTGCCTTTTTACCTGTCTGGAGGTTTCTATGAACTGCCCGGAATAAGTGTCGAAGCATGGCTAAGCATCCTTTTTCTTGGTATCTTCTGCTCAGCTCTTGGATATTTCTTCTGGTATGACGCTTTAAGTTATCTCCCCGCCTCAAGGGTGGGAATCTTCCTTTACCTCAGCCCCCTGGTGGGGGTTTCAGTGGCAGCCCTTTTTCTTGGAGAAAACGTGACGTTTTCTGTAGTTCTTGGCGGCATAATGATCCTTTTCGGAGTGGCCATGGTCAATTACAGGAGATCATCAAGTTAGACCAGATGAAATATTAACCGACAAATTCCGGTTTTTGGGCCCTCATGGATCAGTCAGCTGACTGCCAGTTGTTTTTGAAGACAAAATCCCTTATCTCTTTTCTTTGCCTTTGTTCTTTTTCCTTCTCCTGAAGGTCTGGGGGGAGGTCTTCCGTCTTTCCAGGGTATCCCATGGCTATAGCCGTAACTGGTTCGTAACCTTCAGGTATGTATAGAATTTCCATGGCTTTTTCTACTGAAAACCCGGCCATGGGATGAGTAAATATTCCCTGGGCTGTCGCCTGGAGAATGAGGCTCATCAATGACATTCCCAGATCATGGAACGCATGTCTGTTATCTCTGTCCCTGGTGGAGAAATGTCTTCTTGCGATAGCCAGTACCAGGACAGGGGCATTCCTGGCCCATACCTGGTTCTGTTCCACAAGGCACTGGAGCAGTCTTGAAAACTTCTCCGGTTCTTCCCTGGTTGAGTAGATATAGAACCATGGCTGATCGTTAAAACAGGAGGGAGCCCACCTTGCTGCTTCAAAGAGGGTGTATAATTCCTTTTCAGGAATACTGTCTTTAGAGAAGGCCCTGGGGCTCCATCTTTCCCGTATTACATCTAGAAGGGGATATTCGCTTTGGGCAGGTTTTCTCATTGTTTGCACCTCCAGAAGATCAGATGATAGAGTATCTCTTTATTTGAATGATAATCTGCTTTTTCAGGTAATACAACTGATGTTAATCCTATCATCCCTAGAAGATGATATTGAGTGGAAGAGGTGGTTAATTTGAAAATAAGTGATTATAGGGGTTCTGTGAAGGATAGCAGCATGAAAGCCCTTTGTTTCTTCATGTTCGAGGAAGAGAAGGATGTTCTTCAATCCGCGGGACAGGAGATAGGCTCCATCCTCGGGAGAGCCCTTTCAAAAGCTGAGTTCAAGGGGAAAAAGGGGAAGATATTCAAACTTCCTTCCCTGGAGGATATGGAGAAGGTAACCTATGTTATGGGTCTTGGGGAACGCAGGAAGAGCTCCAGTGAGTCCTTCCGGTCAGCCAGCGGTGATCTGGCCAGAGAACTGAAAAAAGACCGGGTACCCAGCGCCCTTTTGATCCTTCCCCAGGAACCTGATGCCCGGGTAAGCAGTGCTGTGGCTGAAGGTTTTGAGCTTGGGTCCTATTCCTTTACAAGGTACATGAAGGAAAAAGAAGGAGAGCCTTTTGCAGAGATCGAGGCGATCCAGGTGCTTGATGGTCATGCTGAGGGCCTTGAAAAAGGCAAGATCATGGCATGTTCCCAGAATCTTGCAAGGGATCTTGCCAATGAACCTGGTAACGTTATCGACCCCCCAGGCCTTGCGCAAAAAGCATCCGAACTTTCGCAGGAAATGGGATTTGAATGTGAGATCTGGGATGAAAAAAGGATCCAGAATGAAAGAATGCTTGCGCTCTGGCATGTTGGCAAGGGTTCATCAAGTCCTCCAAGGTTTATACATCTTTCCTACATGCCAACAGGAGAGAAAAAGGGAAAGATAGTTCTTGTGGGGAAAGGGATAACCTTCGACAGTGGAGGTCTCAATATCAAGCCTGGAGAACACATGAGAAACATGAAGGGTGATAAAACAGGTGCCTGCGTTGTCCTCGGAGTAATGAGGGGAGTAGCCAAGCTTAAGTTGCCCCTGGAAGTTCATGCACTCATAGGAGCTGCCGAGAATATGCCGGGCGGAAGTTCCTACAGGCCTGATGACATCATCAGGGCCAGAAATGGAAAGACTATCGAGGTTGATAATACCGATGCAGAGGGCAGGGTCACTCTTGCAGATTCCCTTTCTATTGCTTCTGAAATGTCCCCGGATATGATAATCGATTTCGCCACCCTCACTGGAGCCTGTGTCATTGCTTTGGGGAACTATACGGCAGGACTGTTTTCGCCTGATGACAAGGCTGCAGCGGATATTGTAAATGCTTCGGGGGTTGCTGGTGAAAGATTCTGGAGACTTCCCATGGATGACGAAAAACTGAGGGAACAGATAAAATCAAGTTATGCAGATGTTCTGAATACTGGTGGCAGGGGAGGGGGAGCAATTACCGCAGCCATGTTCCTCCAGGAATTTGTAAAAGAAGGAATTCCCTGGGTGCATCTCGACATCGCCGGTGTGGACCACTACAAGAAGCCTTTCTGGTATTATCCGGAGGGTGCTACGGGTTTTGGGGTCAGAACTTGTCTGCAATATCTTCTTGATCTTTCTGAATAAGTTTTATCCTTGTAGTGATGCGGGTTCTCTTTCCCGCATCACTATTTACCTACACAGAACTGGCTGAAAATGGTGTCCAGGAGCGTATCATCAGCCTGAATACCCAGGAGCCTCTCTAGACTTTCCAGGGCTTCAGACAGGCAGGTTCCTGATATATCCTGGCCTAATCCTTTTTCCAGGGCCTCCCATGCTTCTTCGAGGGCCTTTAGAGAAGTCTGGAGTTCATGGATCTGCCTTGAGGAGGTATTAAGCCCCGAGTCCAGGGCACCGGTGCCTGCAACCATGGATACGATCTCATCCTTAAGCTTTTCCAGGCCTTCTCCCATCTGAGCTGAAATAATGAAAACAGGACTGGCGGGAAGTATTTTATCAAGGTCCTTCTCTTTTGTCTGAAGGGGCAGATCGGCCTTGTTGATAACCACCACATGCCGAAGGTGCTGGATCCTCGACGCCAGATCGAGGTCTGCCCTTGAAAGGGGTTCACTTCCATCTATTACCCAGACCCGAACTTCAGCCCGGTGAAATTCCTGTTCTGCTCTTTCTATCCCTATCGCTTCTACCTCATCAGCCGGTATACCTATCCCTGCAGTATCTACAATTGTCAACGGAACACCCCTATAACTTAGTACTTCCTCAATAACATCTCTGGTAGTACCAGGAATGGAGGTAACGATCGCCCTTGATTCCTGCAGAAGGGCATTTAGAAGGGATGACTTCCCCACATTTGGTCTCCCCACAAGGGCTACCCGGATACCATCCCTCAGAAGAAACCCGGTTCTGCACCTGTCCAGGAGGTCTTCAAGGCTTTTTTTCAAAGTAAGTATATTCAACGAAGCCTCATGGTCATCGATGAAAGGGATGTCTTCTTCAGGAAAATCAAGCCCCACTTCAAGCCTGGCTGAAAGAGAAAGTATCTCATGATAAACATCCTGGAGATATTCAGCCAGTTCACCCCGAAGAACTCTGGACGATGCCCGAAGAGCCTCCTCACTTTTGGATCTTATGATCCCCAGTACTGCTTCGGCCTGGGTAAGGTCTATTCTCCCGTTCATAAAGGCTCTTCTTGTGAACTCACCTGGTTCAGCCGGGCGTGCACCTCTGGCAATGCACATTTCGAGGCAGGTTCTGGCTACAAGTGCCCCACCATGACACTGGATCTCTGCAACGTCTTCACCTGTAAAACTCTTTGGCCCCCGGAACCAGACAGCCAGGACCTTATCGAGGACCTGGCCATTATTATCGATAAGACAGGCATTTCTCATATATCTTGGAGGTGTTTCGGAGAGGGGCTTGATAGCCAGAAGTACCGAATCAGCTATTACCCTGGCTTCGGCGCCTGAAACCCTTACCACGGCAATACCGGCTTCTCCCCATGCTGTGGATATGGCAGCGATAGTGTCATCGAACATCCTTGCATCCCCTCTATCTGATAAATTTCTCCTGCGATTTCCATTATAAATAAATAAATGATATTTCCACAGCAGGGAAACAGAAAAAGGGCGGCTCTTTCGGAAGCCGCCCCTGTATTTCAGATATCCTGAGGTAAAGGAGCTCAGAGAAGTTCTTTTATCGCTTCACCGAGTCTTTTAACGCCTTCTTCTATCATTTCAAAAGAGGCAAAGGTATAACATACCCTGAATTCATGTTCCCCCCCACCTTCAGGGAAGAAGGGATCTCCTTTGACAAAGGCGACCTTTTTCTCGATGGCTCTGTTGAAAAGATCATCTGTAGATATTCGTGGGGTTTTCATCCAGTAGAAGAAACCACCCTCGGGCGTATTATATTCCACTTCGCCCTCAGGAAGATATTCCTGGAAAGCCTTCTCCATGACGTCCCGTTTTTTACGGTAGTGGTCAATGATCTTTGGCAGAAGGGAATCAAGGTATCCTTTCCTGCAATACTCGTAGACCAGGGCCTGGGAAATGATACTGGTTGAAGTATCCACACCCTGTTTGAAAACGGTCATTTTACGAATGATCCCGGGATCACCAAAACACCATCCCACTCTCGTCCCTGGAGCAAGTATCTTGGAGAAAGAACCTCCGAATATGACCAACCCGTTATTATCCATGGAAAATAGAGGAGGAAGATCTTCCCCATCGAATCTGATGTATCCGTAGGGATCATCTTCAAGGATCGCGAGGCCAAGTTCTTCTGCGATCTTCAGTAATTTCTCCCTTCTTGGCATTGACATGGTACATCCCACAGGGTTCTGGAAATTCGGAATGGTATAGATGTACTTGACCTTTTTGCCTTCAGATCTTGCCTGTTCAACCTTTTCGGGTATCAGGTCTACCACCATACCCTCTTTATCGCAGGGTATACATATGAACTTTGCTCCATGATTGAACATATCCAGAGTGGTCCCGAGAAAGGTCGGAGACTCTGTGACGATATAATCGCCCTTGTCGATAGTCGAGAAGGTCAGCAGGTCGGCTACCTGTATAGATCCTGAGGTAATAAGCATTTCACTGGAGGGAACTTTCCGCCCCATCCTCTCTTTCGTCCATTCAGAGAGAAATTCTTTAAGGGGTGGATACCCGTCAGTGGTTCCATACTGAAGGATATCCCTGCCTTCTCTTTTTATTATCTCGGCGGAATCGTAGAACTCCTGCACCGGGAATATCTCCGGATCAGGCATTCCACCTGCAAACGATATCATTCCGGGTTGCCGGATAACGCTCATTATTTCTCTGATGGGAGAGGCTTTCTGTTTCATTGCAGCTTCGCTGAAAAGTTTGCTCCAAAGTTCCGACACCTTATTCACCTCCAGATTGATTTTGGAAAGGGCCTGCCTTGGTCGGCAGGCCCTGATGCTGAATTTATGGGAATCTTTATCAGGCTTTTGCTGAGAGGGTCAGCTCGTCCATTGCTTCTGCTATCCTCTTGACGCCTTCTTCGATGATATCCGGAGATGGGAAAGTGTAGCATACCCTGGCATAATGTTTGCCGTCGCCCTCTTTGATGCAGAAGGGATCTCCAGTCACGAAAGCAACCTTCTTTTCAATAGCTTTATTGAATAATTCATCTGTAGCTACTGAAGGGAAGTGGAGCCAGTAGAAGAAGCCTCCTTCAGGTTTTACCCAGGTGACTCCACGAGGTGCTAGATGTCTCTTGAAACTTTCCTCCATGGCATCTCTCTTGACCTTGTAATTATCTATGATCGTTGGAAGGTGCTTATCAAGGTATCCCTTATTGCAATACTCAGCCACAAGTGCCTGTGTTATGGGACTGGAACAGAGGTCTGTAGCCTGTTTGAAAACGGTCATTTTCCTGATGATCTCACTGCTTCCCGCAACCCATCCGATCCTAGTGCCGGGAGACAGGATCTTGGAGAAAGATCCTGCATAAACAACTCCACCCTCGTCGTCGTAGGAAAACACGGAAGGAAGATGTTCCCCGTCGAACCTCACATAGCCATAGGGGTCATCCTCGAAGATCGGGATATTGTATTTCTGGGAAATATCAACAAGTCTTTTCCTTCTCTCAATGGACATGGTTGCACCGGCAGGGTTCTGGAAGTTCACGATAGTGTAGATGAACTTTACCTTTCGACCTTCTCGTTTTGCTCTTTCCAGGGCTTCAGGGATCAGGTCCACCTGCATTCCTTCATGGTCCACCGGGATCCCGATAAAATTGGCTCCATGATTATAAAAGGCTGTCAAAGCCGCAAGATAGGTGGGATTTTCTGTAATAACAGTATCCCCTCTATCTATCAAAG
>Ga0272442_10002314_pt1 | contig 27815 bp, 18 predicted proteins | sample SSMForm2O_FD_200262 | JGI IMG/M metagenome (GOLD analysis project Ga0272442, IMG submission 200262) | Marine sediment archaeal communities from Little Sippewissett salt marsh, Falmouth, MA, United States - SSM-Form-2O | ecosystem: Environmental > Aquatic > Marine > Wetlands > Sediment ...
TTTTACCTTCGAAAAAAGCAAAAACGACCGCATCAACGGTAACCATAGGTCTCGGCCAGTCATAAATATATTCACCTTTTTGAGTCATGATTTTACATTTTAATATGTAGCTATGTATTTTGCATTTTAATTTTCTTATCAATTGATGAAAAACTTTTTATTACTTAAAATACATTTCTATGGTATCTTCAGAAAATAACTTGCAAAATATCTTGATAATAAAGCCAAGCTCGTTAGGTGACATAGTTTTAGCTTTGCCGGCGCTTTCGGCCCTGCGCAAAAACTATTCCGATGCTAAAATCAGTTGGCTTGTTAGAACCGAGTTTGCACCACTTCTCAAAAACCATCCTGATTTGACTGAAACCATTCTTTTTGACCGTAAATTTCTTGCCAGGGCCTGGTACAATCCAAGAGCATTCCGTTCTCTGTTGTCACTTATAGGCAGGCTTCGCCACGAAAGTTTCGATGCTGTGATAGATTTGCAGGGCCTTTTCAGAACCGCCTCTTTGGGATGGCTTTCCGGATGCAAAAGGCGATTCGGAATGTCAAATGCCAGAGAATTTGCTCACATCTTTTATACACACAAAGTTACCCAGAACCAGGACTGCATTCATCTGGTTGATTACTACCTGAAGATAATCAAGGCTGCAGGTGTTTCTGATATTGGTGTCCGGTTTGTATTACCTGAAGCTCCCGATGCTGCTGATTCGATTGGCAAATTACTGGCTGAGCACGATATTACACCGAGTAACTATACGGTTTTCGTACCTGGTTCGGCCCACAGTGATAAATGCTGGCCGACGGAGCGTTTTGCCACTCTGGCTGACAAGATTGTTCAGAAATTTGGCTTATCTATCATAGCCGTGGGGAGTGCCTCGGAAAATAACATTATCGAAGAAATAAAAAACAAAGCTGACGCCCCAATATCAAATTTTGCTGGTGCCACCAATCTCTGTGAATTGGTGGCTCTTCTTAGGGCAGCCAGACTCGTGGTAAGTAACGATACCGGCCCGGGGCATATTGCTGCAGCTCTGGGTACGCCATTGGTTATGATGTTCAGTTGGTCCAATCCAGCCAGGATAGCTCCCTACGGAAGGAGTGAATGTATGGTCGCCCGTGAGCCTTACAAAAGAGGTCCTGAGATAAAAAGTTTCGACTCAAGACACAATGTCAGTAACATAACCGTCGATGAGGTTTACCAAAAGGTTTGTGAGCAAATGAGTTCGTAGTATGTATTGATTTATTTAGACTATTTATTTTATATTCGAAATTGTATGTCTTTATTATATTAACTTTTACACATCATTTAAAACAGAAATGCATCGCTCGCACAGGTTAGGGTACTCACTATCACTTCCAACACTTGGCCAATAGTTCCAGCACCGCTGGCATTTTTGATGGCGGCTCTTTTGTGCTGCGATAGTTGTTTCACCGGTCCCTTTCTGTAATTGTACTTCGCTGACAATGCACAAAGCGGAAAATTGTTCGAGGCCGAAATTGTTTAGAAGTTCAGTCAGTTCTTCATCTGCGCTGTAAATTGTTACACTTGATTCCTGGTTGCTTGCGATTTTTTTCTCCTGTCTCAAACCTTCCAGAACGCGTAAAACCTCATCTCGCAGCTTCATTATCTTTTCCCACCGCTGCTCCGAACTCTTGTAATCGATGGAGTGGTTAACTTTTGGCATCTCAGTTAGATGGATACTGTCGACATCTTGTGATTTAAACTGGATTGCCTCCCAGGCTTCTTCTGTGGTATGTACCAATATGGGTGCCAGCATCCGAACCAGGCTGTCCAGGATATGATACATTGCAGTCTGGCAGCTTCGACGGGATAAACTATCGGTCCTGTCACAGTACAGCCTGTCTTTAAGTACGTCCATGTAGACACTGCTCATCTCGATGGTGCAGAAGTTGTAAATAAAGGTAAAAACTTTATGAAAGATAAAATTCTCATAGCTTTCAGTTACATTCATTATCAGCTTTTGAAGTTGCTGCATAGCCCATTTATCAATCTCAAACATATCATCGTAAGCTACACTTTTTTCATTTGGGTCAAAATCGTTAATGTTGCCGAGCAGATATCGCAGAGTATTTCTGATTTTTCTGTATGCATCCTGTGTGCGCCCTATAAGTTCGTCACTGCATCTAACATCTTCCTGATAATTTACGCTCGCTACCCAAAGTCTTAGAATATCCGAACCGTACTTCGCCACTTCTTCCTGAGCGTTAACATAGTTGCCCAAAGACTTTGACTGCTTAATCCCTTTTTCATCAACGGTAAAGCCATGTGTTAAAACGCTCTTGAACGGTGCCTTCTCAATCGAACCAAGAGCCGGCAGAAGTGAAAGCTGAAACCATCCGCGATGCTGGTCTGAGCCTTCGAGATATAAATCGACCGGTATAGGCCAGTTGTTTTCCTTGCTTACACTGTACCAACTACACCCGGATTCAAACCAAACGTCGAAAATATTTTCTTCTTTCCTCAAATCTTCCCAGTCAAAACCCTCCGGCAAATTAAAATCGTCGCCAAGAATTTTGAGTGGAGAATCTGTAAACCAACTGTCTGAACCATTGGCACTGATGTAATTTGCTATTTTTATCACAGATTCTTTGGTCATCAGAGTTTGTTTCTTTGAATTTACAAATGCGGGTATGGGCAATCCCCAGCTTCTTTGTCTGCTGATGCACCAGTCAGGCCGTGATTCCAGCATTCCCTCAATGCGTTTCTGGCCCCAAGCCGGAATCCATCGAACTTTTTTGACGCTCTCTAAAGATAAATCACGTAAACTCTTGCCAACACCGGGTAGCTCCCTATCAACGCTGACGAACCATTGTTCCGTCGCCCTGAAAATTACCGGCATTTTGCTTCGCCAACAGTGTGGATAACTGTGTGTAATCTCTGTCTCAGCAAAAAGCAGTCCCTTTTCTTCTAAATGGTTGTTTACAATGCCGTCCACCTCCAGCACTTTTTTCCCTCGAAGCCAATCCGGAACGGTATCATCATATTGACCGTCGTCATCCACCGGTGAATATATTGCCAGACCATAATTTTGTCCTGATATATAGTCTTCAAGACCGTGCCCCGGTGCACTGTGGACAATGCCTGTGCCATCTTCTATGGTAACGAAGTCAGCACACGTTACCATATAAGCATCTTTGTCTGTCGGATTTTTCTCGACAAAAGGATGGACATACCTTAAGCCTTCAAGAGCCTCACCACTAACCGAATTTTCACTGACGCTATATTGTCCTTCTTTGAGGCCGCCTGCTGTTGCAATAGCACCAACCCGTTCAGCGGCAGCCAGTGATATAAATTTTTGTCCGTTTTTCTCATAACCTATAGTTACATACCGCAATCGAGGGTGTACGACCAAAGCTAAGTTGGCTGTAAGGGTCCACGGAGTCGTTGTCCATATCATAAAGCATACTTTTGCATTCTTCGTTTCATTTTGTTCAACTAAGCTCAATTCAATCAATCGTTCGAGAGCTTCTTTCGTAACGGGGAAGTTGACAAAAATACTGGACGATGAAATATCTTTATATTCCAACTCAGCTTCAGCCAGAGCCGTCTGGCACCCAATCGACCAGTGTATCGGCTTTAGCTGCTTATGAATCAAGCCTTTATCGACCAGTTCGGCAAATACTTCCAGAATACCAGCCTCATATTGCGGTTTAAACGTCAGATAAGGATTTTTAAAATCACCGAATACTCCAAGCTCCTGGAATTGCCTGGTTTGCAGCTTGATATATTTACTCGCATATTTCATACACTCTTTTCGGATGTCCGATTTGCACATCTGATGTGCTTTATCCCCGAGTTCTGCCATTACTTTTATTTCAATAGGCAAACCGTGACAGTCCCAACCGGGTACATAAGGTGCATCAAAACCAGCCATAGTCTTATACTTGACTACTAAATCCTTAAGCACCTTGTTTATAACGTGCCCCATATGAATATCGCCGTTGGCGTAGGGCGGCCCATCGTGGAGTACATACAAATCAGCACCGTTTCGGGCCTCTCGTATTTTGGAGTATATGTCTTTCTCTGCCCATTTTTTGCGCAATTGAGGCTCACGCTGTATCAGATTGGCCTTCATAGAAAAACTGGTTTTCGGCAGATTAAGAGTATCCCGATATCCTTTATTATTCTCTGACATATAAAAATCCTAAAATAGACTTATTGGAATAAACATAATAAAATCGGCCTAACCACCTGTCAAGAACATCTTGCTAAAGCCGAGTTTGTTACTATGCCGACTTCTAAATAAAAGCTTTTGCTTTTAAGCAGAAAAAACCTATACTTTTGTCTGGATTATTTTTAGATTTTTAAAAGCGTAGTTTTTATGGACGAGTTGATTGATAATACCAACCCCTGCGGTTATTGCAAGGCAAAACGAAGCTTAAAGCTGTATCAAACCAGCAGCATTTCAGCAGACACATTTTCCTTGAATCGCTGCCTCGTCTGCCATGCTGTATTTTTGAGCCCCAGGCCAACCCGGGAACAATTAGAGCATGCCTATGGAGATACTTATTACGGTCAGGGCCAAATGAAATTCACTGATTTTATAGAAAAGATACTGGATTATTTTCGCTTCTTGAGAGCCCGCCGAACAAACAGATATATCAGCCCGCCTGCCAAAATACTGGACATAGGTTGCGGCAACGGAAGATTTCTTGGTTACTTGATTAAACGCGGCTTTACCGGTTATGGTATAGAACTGCCGGGAAAAGCTGCCGAGAGAGCTGCGCAAATACCCGATTTACAACTTAAAGTGGGACCGTTGGCAGAAGAAGACTTCGGTAAAGATTTCTTCGATGGTATTTGTATGTGGCATGTATTCGAACACCTAACTGAGCCTAAAGAAACGTTACGAATTATTAAGAGGATTTTAAAACCCGGTGGATATCTTCTGATATCGCTGCCGAATATTAACAGTCTTCAAAGCAAATTATTTCAGGGCTCGTGGCTCCATTTGGACCCTCCAAAACACCTGTTTTTTTTAGAAGCGCCGGTTTTGATTTCAGAAATGAAGTCGTTGGGCTTTAATCTAATTAAATTAAATTACTTTTCATTAGAGCAGAATCCTTTTGGTTTCCAGCAGAGTATCTTGAATTGCTTTCTGGGCAGAAGAGAAGTCTTTTTTGAATTGCTTAAGGGTAATGTAACTTATACAGAAAGACATTCACATTGCAGCATTATACTGCAGAAATTATTTTATTTGGGCACTTTCCCGGCATTTGTGCTTTTGGCTGGCTTGGAAGCAGCACTTAAAAAAGGAGGTACTATGGAACTGGTTTTCAAAAAGGAGCAGAAATAATTCTTATTTGCTTTATTAGTGAGTATTAGCCTTCTTAATTCAAACAGGAGAGATTATAGCATTTCATTCAACGTGGAAAGATGAACCAAAAAAAAGCAGTAATAATTGGAGCAGGGCCGGCTGGTTTGACCGCAGCCTTGGAGATGCTTAATAAGACGGCTATAAAGCCGATTATCTATGAGGCGGACGGTGATGTTGGTGGAATTTCAAAAACAATAGATTACAAAGGCAATAAAATGGATATCGGCGGCCATAGGTTCTTTTCAAAGTCCGACAGAGTTATGCAGTGGTGGCTGAAGATTTTGCCTGTACAGGGCGCACCCGCTGTAGATGATATTAAACTAAATCGCAATGTTCGACTCTCTGTAGAACCTGAGGCGCCGAACCCAGAAAAGGTGGATAATGTTATGCTTGTTCGTAACCGCCTTTCACGAATCTTGTATCAGCGGTGTTTTTATGACTATCCTGTCTCATTGAATTTTAAAACTTTTAGCAATCTCGGCTTGTGGCGCATTATTAAAACTGCACTTAGCTTCACGAAAGTTTCCTTTTTTCCTGTCAGACCGGAAAAATCTCTGGAAGATTTTTTCATAAATAGGTTTGGAAGGGAGCTTTACCTTACCTTTTTTAAAGATTACACCGAAAAAGTTTGGGGAACATCTTGCCGTGAAATCAAACCGGACTGGGGAGCACAGAGAATAAAAGGACTTTCTATTTCAGCCGTTATTAATCATGCGTTAAAATCCTTCTTTTCAAAAGACTCCTCAATTAGCCAGAAAAAAACAGAAACAAGCCTGATTGAACAGTTTTTATATCCAAAGTTCGGTCCTGGGCAAATGTGGAAAAGAGTTGCCGAAATAATAGAAGAGAAGGGCGGCCGGCTCTACCTTAATCACACAGTGACAGGAATCAGACATAATAATTATAAAATAAAAGAGGTGCAGGTTGAAAATAAGGACACCGGACAATTTATTACTCGGAGCGCGGATTATTTTTTCTCGTCAATGCCTGTTAAGAAACTTATACAGGCTATGAACGATGGAGTTCCGGAAAATGTAAGCAAGGTTGGTCGTGGACTGCTATATCGAGATTTTATAACGGTCGGGTTACTTTTGAAAAGACTGAAAATAAAGAATAACACAAAGATAAAAACAATCAACGATATTGTCCCCGACCAGTGGATTTACATTCAGGAAAGGGATGTCAAAGTCGGTCGTATCCAGATATTTAACAACTGGAGTCCATATATGGTCAAAGATGAAAACACCGTATGGCTCGGATTGGAATATTTTTGCAATGAATTTGACCAGTTGTGGAATAAAGCTGACGAGGAATTTGCAGGATTCGCCATAGACGAAATGGTTAGAATCGGAATTATTGAAGCAAACAATGTTATTGATTACAAAGTTGTTAGGATGTTGAACGTCTATCCGGCTTATTTCGGCTCGTATGACCAGTTTGAAGTTATACGAAATTTTACGGACAAATTCGAAAATCTTTTCCTAATAGGAAGAACTGGAATGCACCGTTATAACAATCAGGACCATTCTATGCTGACAGCAATTACTGCCGTCGAAAACATAGTCAACAATATTAATTCTAACGACAACATTTGGGCCGTTAATACTGAAGAAGAATATCATGAAGACAAGTAAAGAAAAGATGTAGAGAAATGAAGTCATCCAAATCAGAAAATGCTCACTAAATATATGGATAAAATATCAGACAGGTGTTGTATCCTTTTAATTTGCGCGGCTCTGACCTTGATGACTGTTATTGCTTTTGAGCCTATCCGCCACAATGACTTTCTCAATTATGACGACTTTGAGTATATCACCGCCAATAATCATGTTCAGGCTGGCTTGAGCTGGCAAAATATTTGCTGGGCTTTCTCTTCCACGGTGTCAAATCATTGGCATCCCTTGACATGGTTGTCACATATGTTCGACTGTCATTTTTTCGGACTAAACCCATTTCTGCACCATTTGGTAAATCTTACCTTGCATATCATAAATACACTTCTGCTTTTTTTACTCTTAAAGTACGCCACCTCTGCAATCTGGCAAAGCGCTTTTGTCGCGCTTCTTTTTGCTCTGCATCCGCTACATGTAGAATCGGTGGTTTGGGCGGCCGAGCGTAAAGATGTACTAAGCACCTGTTTTGGGATGCTGACTATCATGGCATACTTCTGGTATGCTCGACGCCCGGAATTCTTACGCTATTTTGTTGCACTCACGTTCTTTGCACTAGGACTTATGGCAAAGTCTATGCTTGTTACCTTCCCGGCAATTCTGCTGCTGCTGGATTTTTGGCCGCTTGAACGTGATATTAAGTCCATTTCTCTTTCCAAAATATTCCTTGAGAAAATTCCCTTTTTTGTACTGACCATCGCTTCTGCTGTTATTACTATTGTTGTTATGAAACATGCGGGCCATGTTGCCGATACTGCGCAACTATCCTTCAAATACCGTATTGCAAATGTATTTTTTTCCTACGTTGCATACATACATAAGATGTTTTGGCCGACAAAACTGGCTCCATTTTATCCTCACCCGGGCACTACACTGGCACTATGGAAAGCTGTTGCATCTGCTGTGGTTTTATTAGTCATATCAGTAATAATTGTTTGCTGGTCGCGCCGCCGTAGATATCTACTCGTGGGGTGGCTGTGGTATCTGATAACGCTATCACCGGTAATAGGTTTTTTGCAAATCGGCTCACAGGCTATGGCCGACCGATATACCTATATACCTCTGATAGGTTTGTTTATAATCGTTTCTTTTACAGTCTCCGACCTCCTGCAAAACGTTCGACACAAAAAACCAGTTCTTATAATATCGGCCGTTCTTATAACTTTTGCCCTTATAGTCTGCACAAATCTGCAGGTAAGACACTGGCGAAACAGTATCAGTCTTTTTGAATACACTCTCAAAGTAACAAGCAACAACTATCTGGCCCACAACAATCTTGCCAATGCCCTTGGACAGAGCCAGAATTACGACGCCGCCATCGAGCATTGCCTTGAAGCTATTCGCATCAGACCTAAATATTTCAGGGCCCATTACAATTTAGGGATGGCTTTTTATCACAAAGGTGATATGGATAAAGCTGTTTCGCATTGGAGTCGAGTCCTACAGCTAAAGCCCGATTTTCCTGAGACCAATTACAATATTGCTATAGCTCTTTTGAAACAAAACAAAACCGACCAGGCTATCGAGCATCTTGAAAAAGAAATAGAACTGAACCCGAACCAAACTCGTGCCCAAAAAACTTTGCTTGAACTGAAAAGTCAAATTGATGAAAAGAACTATTAGCAATATCTCTATAATCTCTGCACGAAATTATGTTTCCGATTTAACAAAGAATTGTTATAATATTAGCTATGTTTAAAGATAAAAAAGTCATTGTGTTTATGCCGGCTTATAATGCAGCCAGGACACTGCGCAAGACCTACGAGGAGGTTATGGCCCAGGAAATTGTCGATTTGGTTATAATTGTTGATGATGCCAGTCAGGACCAGACATCTGCCATAGCTGCCGAATTGCCAAACACAATTGTCCATACACATCCGAATAATCTCGGTTATGGTGCAAACCAGAAAACTTGCTACAAACTCGCACTACAGCAGGATGCCGATATCATAATTATGGTACATCCCGATTATCAATACACACCAAAGCTGATACCGGCGATGGCATCTATGATTGGCAATGACCTTTATCCTTGTGTGCTCGGTTCCAGAGTCCTCGGAGGATACGCCCTGAAGGGGAAAATGCCGATTTGGAAATATGTCGCAAATCGCTTTCTGACCCTTGCAGAAAATATCCTAATTGGAGCAAAACTTTCCGAATACCATACCGGCTATAGAGCTTTTTCCCGTCAGCTTGTAGAACAGTTGCCCCTCGAGGCAAATTCCGATGATTTTGTGTTCGACAACCAGATGCTGGCACAGATATTGTGGTATGGCAACACTATAGCAGAAGTCAGTTGTCCAACCAAATATTTCACCGATGCATCGTCCATCAATCTTCAGAGAAGTATCAAATATGGTTTTGGATGTTTAAGGACAGCCTTAACATACCGATTGGCCAAAATGAATCTTGTCAAATCGAAGTTGTTTCCTAAATAGATGGATAAAACATCAAACAGATATTGCATTATACTGATTTATCTTGTTCTGATATTGTCCGGTTTTATTGCCTACGAACCGGTGCGTCATAATGATTTTGTCGGCTTTGATGATGATAAATATGTGACACAGAACCCTTTAGTCAAGATGGGACTTGCCCGTGAATCGGTTAAATGGGCCTTTACCTCAACATACTTGTCTAATTGGCACCCCTTGACCTTGCTTAGTCATATGTTGGATTGTCAACTCTTTGGCCCAGAGCCATTTTGGCACCATCTAACTAATTTATTGCTTCATATAGCCAATACATTATTGCTGTTTTGGCTTTTAAAAGAAATGACCGGCCGTATTTGGTCCAGCGCCTTTGTAGCTGCAGCTTTTGCGCTGCATCCTCTCCATGTTGAATCTGTTGCCTGGGTCTCTGAACGCAAGGATGTTTTGAGCGGCCTTTTTTGGATGTTAACCATAGCCGCTTACATTCGATACACAAAACATCCTAATATTGGCTGGTATTTGTTGGTCTTTTTAGCTTTTGGACTGGGTCTGATGGCAAAACCGATGGTCGTGACTTTGCCGTTTGTATTACTTCTGCTGGACTATTGGCCTTTGAGACGGTTTCAGCTATCATTGACACTAAAAGGTGAACTGCCGTTAAAATCCGAATTAAGCGGTACAGATATCTCTATCAAGAAAGCTTCTCGTTTGATTATTGAGAAGATTCCTTTGTTTGTACTTATGCTGATTTCAAGTGTAATTACTTTTATCGTTCAAAGGCGTGCGATGGAAATGGATACAGGGGTGGATATTTCTCTAATTGCCAGTGTATCGAATGCTATTGTTTCATATCTTGCCTATATCCTTAAAATGTTTTATCCGACACGCTTGGCGGTTTTGTACCCTCACCCTGGAAGTAGTTTGCCCTTATGGCAGATAATTGTTTCTCTTTTAATTCTGGCATCCATATCAACCGGTGTAATTTATAATGCTCGAAAGCGATGTTACCTTTTGGTCGGATGGCTGTGGTATCTCGGAACTTTGATTCCTGTCATTGGACTGGTGCAGTTTGGCGTACAGGCTATGGCTGACCGCTACACTTATTTGCCTTCTATCGGGATTTTTATCATAATTGCCTGGGGTGCTTCTGAAGCTTTAACCCAGTGGCGATATCAAAAAATAGGACTTGCAATAACAGCTGGCGTAATGCTCACTGGGATGTTAATCTGTACCAGAATGCAGCTGCGACACTGGCGAAATAGCTTTACCCTCTTCGAACATACCCTTAAAGTAACAAAGAACAACTTTACTATGCACTACAACTATGGATATATGCTTTCAACTCAAGCTCGGTTTGCCGATGCTGTTATGCATTTTGACAAGGCTCTGCAAATAAATCCGCTGTATCACGATGCTTATAATAATAAAGGCTTGTCTCTTCTTGAACTCGGTGAAATTGATAAAGCTATCGAATGCTTTAACGAAGTGTTGAAGCTTAAACCTGATTTTCACAGGGCTCATAATAATCTGGGCCTGGCGTTTTATCGCCTGGGTAAGACCAACTTGGCAATTGAAGAATGGTTGGAGTCGGTTAGGCTAAGTCCGGATGATGATACCTCGCACTTCAATCTTGGTATGGAATTTATCAAGCAGGATAAACTCGATAAAGCCGTCGAGCACTTTAACAGGGTTGTGGAAATAAAACCGTATTGGCCGGAGGCGCACTATAATCTGGGAATTGCTTATTATCGCCAGGGGAGGCTTGATTTGGCCGCCAAACAATGCGCCCGGGCGTTATCCTTAAAACCCGATTATACTGAGGCCAATATTAGTCTTGCCCACAACCTCTTTGAACTGGGACGAATTCAGCAAGCAATTGATTATTATTATAGACTGTTGAGACTCCAACCAAATCAGGTTGAGGCTCTGAACAATCTGACTTGGATTTTGGCTACTATCGAAGATGAAAGTTTTCAAAATCCCTCAGAAGCTGTTAAGTTCGCTCAAAGAGCTTGTCAGCTTACTCGATACCAGCAGCCGCAAATACTCGACACTTTAGCTGTTGCCTATGCCGCTGCTGGCAATTTTGCAGAAGCAATAGAGGCTGCTGAAAAAGCGTTAAAATTAGCCGAGTCTTACAGAGAAAAAGATTTAGCTCGGCAAATTCAAAGCCGGATTGAACTTTATAAAACTGGAGAATCATACCGTGAACCGTCCCCGAAACCTCCACCGACAGAATCGGATTTTCGCTTATTGCCTTGACAGCATAGGTAGCAGTAAATAAAGTTATTACCAAGAGATAAGATGAGTTTATTTGGAACAGCATTATTTTTTGCTTATGGAGCAAACTTCAAATAAAAAATATATCCTTTTGATTTACATCGCACTGGTTCTTGTTACTCTTATTGCCTACGAGCCTGTGCGGCACAATGATTTTGTCGATTATGACGATGATATTTATGTAACTAATAATCCCACTGTCCAGAGCGGCTTAAATCTTAAATCCCTTATATGGGCTTTCAGCAGGCCACATATAGCTAATTGGCACCCATTGACTTTGCTTTCTCATATGCTGGACTGTCAGTTATTCGGCCTTAATCCTTTCTGGCATCATTTAACCAGCCTGTTCTTCCATATAGCAAATACTTTGTTGTTGTTTTGGATTTTCAATAAAATGACTGGGTTGGTTTGGCCCAGCGCCTTCACAGCCGCAGCCTTCGCCCTCCATCCTTTGCATGTGGAATCTGTTGCATGGGTGGCCGAACGTAAAGATGTTCTGAGCGGTTTTTTCTGGATGTTAACTATAACGGCCTATATTCGATACACTGAACGTCGATGTGTTGGCAGATATTTGTTTGTATTTTTTGCCTTTGGCTTGGGGCTGATAGCTAAATCTATGCTCGTGACCTTACCATTTGTACTGCTTCTGCTGGACTATTGGCCTTTGGACAGACTCCGGTGGGAACGACAAAATATCCGCCGTCTTATTACTGAAAAAATTCCTCTCTTTATTCTTACACTGTTTTCAGGCATAATTGCATTTATCTCTCAACATGGTGCTCGCACAAGTGAACTTCTCATTGATGTTTCTTTGAGTGGACGCATATCAAATGCGATTATTTCTTATCTTGTCTATATCTTAAAAACATTTTATCCTACCCGGCTGGCGGTTTTGTATCCACATCCGGGCAATAACATTTCTGTATACAAACCTATAGTTGCTTTCATAATATTGGTTGTCATTTCAGCCGGTGTAATTTATATGGCCCGAAGATGCCGATATCTCGTCGTGGGTTGGCTTTGGTATCTCGGAACCTTGGTGCCGGTAATCGGTTTTGTACAGTTTGGACTGCAGGCTATGGCCGACCGTTATACTTATCTGCCGTCGATTGGCTTATTCATTATGGTGGCTTTGGGGGTGGCTGAACTTTTCGCCAAGTGGAGATATCGGCGAATAGGATTTGCGATTGCTGCTGGCTTTGCAGTCATAGGAATGTTGCTATGTACCCGGCTGCAGCTGCGCCATTGGCGGAACAGTGAAACTCTTTTTAAACACGCAATCAGTGTAACCAAAAATAATTTCACAATGCACTATAATTATGGAAAAGTCCTTTCTGATAAGAGGCGGTTCAAAGAGGCTCTTGGGCATTTTGTCCAGGCCCTCCAAATCAATCCAAGGGATCATGAAGCTCGGAATAATAAAGGTTTGGCATTACTCGACCTGAAAAAATACGATGAGGCCAATCTGTGTTTCAAAGAGGCCTTGGCACTTAGGCCTGGCCATTATGAAACTATCCTCAATATGGGCTTGGTGATGGCTCGCCAGGGTAAGTTCAACCAGGCCGTTAAACACTTTAATACGGTTTTAGAAATGAAACCATATTGGTCGAGGGTGCAATACAATCTGGGACTTGCGCTTACCCAGATGGGCAGACTTGATGATGCCTTCAGGCATTTAACTAAAGCACTATATATCGAATTTGGCTTAGAAAACACAGATGACAAACAACCGTTAATATATGAAACCTATACCGAGATTGATAAAATTATCGAATATGGCGGTAAACCATTAAAAATCGGGCCTAACTATGCCGCCGCTAACTACCTTCTTGGAGAGGCTATGTTTCAAAACGACAGAACAAAAGATGCGCTAAAATGCTGGACTGTGACCTTGCTGCTTGAACCCGATAATCACAAGGCACACAATAGCTTGGGCGAGGCTTTTTATCAATTGGGAAAAACCGAACAGGCTGTTGAAAAATGGATAGAGGCCATTCGTCTAAATCCCGATGATGCTGAGTCGCATTTCAATCTTGGTGAAGCTTTGGTCAACCAGGACAAATTTGATGAAGCTGTTAAGCACTTTAATGAAGCCCTGCGCATAAAACCCCGCTGGCCCGATGTACGTTATAATTTAGGAAATATTTACTACAGTCAGGGGAGGTCCGACCTCTCAGTTAAGCAGTATGCAGAAGCTTTGCGATTTCAGTCAGATTTCTTGGAGGCGCGCCTTGGTCTGGCCCGTTCTTTCATAAAGATGGGCAAAACCAAAGCAGCGGTCGAAAATTATTATCAGATACTTAAGCGTGAGCCCGAAAGAATTGAAGTGCTGAATGACCTGGCTTGGATTTTGGCTGTTACCGAAGATGCTGATGTCCGCAATCCTGCCGATTCCGTCAAATTTGCACAGAAAGTTTGCGACCTTACAAAATACACACAGCCGGAAAAGCTGGATACCTTGGCCGCTGCCTATGCCGCGGCAGGTAATTTCACCCAAGCGGTCAGCACTGCTGAAAAGGCAATCGAATTGGCTGAAGCAGACGGGAAAAAAGAACTTGCTCACCAAATCCACAGCCGATTAGAATTGTATAAAGCCAACAAGCCATATCATGAGATTTTGCCCTAAAACTTTCCTCATTAATTCTTAACTTTATTGCAAAAAACCGTCTCCGACTTATTGCCTTGACAGCACAAGCCGTAACAAATAAAGTTGTTGGCGATGGCGAAAAAACTTTACATAATTGATGGGCACGCGCACATCTATGCAGCTTATTATGCTCCGATGAGTCAGAGATTGACCAGCCCTTCAGGTGAGCCGACAAAGGCCGCCTATGTCTTTACAACGACTCTTTTAAGCCTGATACAAAGGCAAAACCCGGATATGCTTGTTGTCGCAATGGATAGCAAAACCCCGAGCTTTAGGGCCGAAATCTATGAAGATTATAAGGCTAACCGCCCGCCGATGCCCGAAGACCTACCCAATCAAATAGACCGAATTGAGCAAATTCTTGATGCAATGAAAATTCCGGTTCTTCGCCTTGATGGTTTCGAAGCGGACGACATAATAGGCACACTCGCCAAAAAAGCTTCGAAAGATAGTATCGACACTTACATCTGTGCAAAAGACAAGGATATGTACCAGCTTGTCGATGCTCACACCTACATTTTCGACGTCAAAAAAGGGGAGGTTATTGATGATGATGCCCTTTTTGAGAAATATAAAATTCATCCTGAAAATTTTATCGATGTTTTGGCCTTACAGGGTGATTCTTCTGACAATGTCCCGGGCGTACCGCTGATAGGGGAAATGAATGCTGTTAAAATTATTCAGCAATACGGTTCTCTCGATGAACTATATAAACACGCCGATGAGATAAAAGGAAAACGCGGTGAAAATCTACGTAGTTTTAAACAACAGGCGTATCTTAGCAAAGAGCTTGTTACTATAAATTGTAATGTTCCTATAGAGATAAAATATGATAGCTTCAAGCTCCAAGAACCGGACAAAACAAAGCTATCTGAGCTTTTTACTGAGCTTGGATTCGCCCGCCTGCTTACCCGGCTCGGCCTGACGCCGGTTGACGGTACTCAGCCGGTTGCAGCTACATCCACTCTGGTAAATGCTCAGGGTTTGGACGGCTTTGCTTCGGTTAAAACTGTCGGTCACGACTACATGCTCATAAACACGAAGAAAAAATTTGACAGCTTTTTAACTAAGCTGAAAAAACAAAATTTATTTGCTATAGACACCGAAACAACTTCTGTTAATCCTATGTGGGCGGACCTCGTGGGTGTTAGCTTTTCCTGGCGGCCGCACGAAGCATACTATCTACCTGTTAAGGCGCCGTTAGGACAAAAGCATCTTGAAACAAGTATGCTTGTTGAAAAGCTGACCCCAATACTCGCCGACGAAAAAATAAAGAAAATCGGGCAAAACATAAAATATGACATGCTCATACTTAACAATGCTCGCCTGTCTGTAAAAGGAGTTTACTTCGATACAATGATTGCCTCCTACTGCCTTGAAGCTGGCCGTCGCAGCCATTCTATGAACGCTATGGCAGAGGATTTCTTAAACTACCGCCCAATCCCGATATCAGATCTCATCGGAAAGGGTAAAAACCAGCTCACTTTTGATATGGTAGATACTGCCGCTGCCTATGAATATGCCGCCGAAGACGCCGATATAACCTTCCAACTGTATGAGTATTTGAAAGGCCGTCTCGAAAAAGAGCCGCAGATTAAACAACTATTTGGACAGGTCGAGATGCCACTTGTGTCGGTCCTGGCGACAATGGAATATAACGGCGTATCATTAGATACTGCGTTGCTGAGAAGAATGTCCGGCGAAATTGCCGAGGAGTTGAAAACTCTCACAGACCAAATCTATCAACAAGCTGGTTCAGTCTTTAATATCGATTCACCTAAACAGCTTGCCGAAGTGCTTTTCGACAGACTTGACCTTGAGCCGATTCGCATCGGCAAAACCGGCCGGAGCACAGATGCCGCAGTCCTTGAGCAGCTTGCCGAACAGCATCCGGTTATTGAATTTGTTCTTCAATACCGTCAGTTAAGCAAACTGCAAAACACCTACGTTGACAAGCTTGGGCGGTTAATCAATACACGTACCGACCGCGTACACGCCTCATTCAACCAGACAATAACAGCAACAGGACGCCTCAGTTCCAGCAACCCCAATCTGCAAAATATTCCAATACGCACCGAAATCGGCCGAAAAATTCGTTCCGCTTTCATCCCAAAGAACAAAACCGATTGCATTTTAAGTGCCGACTATTCACAGATCGAACTGCGGCTGCTAGCTCATTTTTCAAAAGATGAAACTCTTTCACACGCCTTCGCTGCCGACCGAGATATTCATCGATTTGTTGCTTCCCAGATTTACAATGTGCCGATTGAAAAGGTTACCGACAAGATGCGCTCAAGCTGTAAAGCTGTAAATTTCGGTATTATTTATGGGCAGGGGCCTTTTGGATTGTCGCGCTCAATTGGAATAAGCCAGGCCGAGGCAAAGAAATTTATCGAGGACTATTTTGCTCGCTACAGTTCAATCAGGAAATTTATGGATAGCGTCATTGACGATGCAAAGCGAACCGGTTTTGCCGAGACAATTCTGCACCGCCGCCGTAAAATTGCAAATCTATCCGCTAAAAATTACAACAAGCGTTCGCAGGCCGAACGCCTTGCGATTAATACCGTTATTCAGGGCTCCGCCGCTGATTTGATAAAAGTCGCTATGATAAATATACAGAGAAAAATTGAAGCGGAAAACTTGCCGGTCAGGCTGATTCTGCAAATTCACGATGAACTTGTCTTCGAACTGCCCGCGGCTCAGGCCGACAACCACGCAAAATGGATTGCCGATGAAATGACAGGAGCCATCGAACTCAACGTTCCTTTGAAGGTTGATATAAGCTTTGGCTCAACTTGGCTGGCCGACAAATAAATGTTGAAATATTGACGCCGTTACTTACAGATAATAAAATCTGAAATTCTGGTTAATTACTAAAACTTGGAAATCTGAATATCAAATTTTTTTAAAAGGGACTTAAAAAAGTCTATGGCAGCAATAAATGAAAATTTCTTAAAATTACAGGCAGGTTATTTATTCCCTGAAATCGGCAGGCGAAAACGCCGCTATCAGGACGAAAACCCGAACGCTGAGATAATCAGCTTAGGTATAGGCGATGTTACTCAACCTTTGGCAACGGCTGTCATCGATGCAATGCATAAAGCAGTCGACCAAATGGCAAATGCAAAAACCTTCAGAGGCTATGATGATGGAGGTATTGGGTATGAATTCTTAAGAGAAGCAATAAATCAAAATGATTTCAGACCCAGGGGCATTGAGTTGGATATTGATGAGATTTTTGTCAGCGACGGGGCAAAGTGCGATACCGGTAATATGCAGGAAATATTCGGCGCCGACAATATCGTTGCCGTAACCGACCCAGTCTACCCTGTTTATGTCGATACCAATGTTATGGCTGGCAGAACAGGACAGGCCGATAATAAAGGCCAGTTCCACGGAATAGTTTATATGCCCTGTACTGCCGAAAACTTTTTTCTACCTGAACTGCCGAAAAATCCTGTTGACATTATTTATCTCTGCTTCCCTAACAATCCTACTGGCGCGGTAGCATCTAAAAATGTGTTAAAAAAATGGGTCGATTATGCAAAAGCCAACAAAGCTGTAATATTTTTTGACGCTGCTTACGAAGCCTTCATCACCGAACATGATATCCCGCATTCAATTTACGAAGTTGATGGAGCAAAGGATGTCGCCATCGAATTTCGCAGTTTCTCCAAAACTGCTGGTTTTACAGGTGTCAGATGTGCCTTTACCATCATACCAAAACAGCTAAAGGCTTACACGAAAGACGGAAGGGCGGTCGAAGTGGCCAAAATCTGGACAAGGAGACACTGCACAAAATTCAATGGCGTCTCCTACATCACTCAGGCTGGTGCCGCCGCTGTTTACACCTCGGAGGGCAGGCAGCAGTGTCAAAGGATTATCGATATTTATATGGCCAATGCATCTTTAATTCGCAAATCGCTGGCCAAACTTGGCTATCAGGTTTATGGTGGAATAAACGCCCCTTATATCTGGCTAAAAACTCCGGAGGGACTTACTTCCTGGGATTATTTTGACCTGCTGCTTACAAAAGCTAATGTCGTTGGTACACCCGGTTCCGGTTTCGGACCAGCCGGCGAAGGCTACTTTAGACTTACAGCTTTTGCCAGAACCGAAGATGTGAAGCAGGCTATGGAGCGTTTTGCGGCTGTTTAATAACCTACCGAAAATTCAATGTCTGAGCAAGTAACAGCATATATCGGATTGGGCGGAAATCTAAATGACAGGAAGGCCTGTATTGATAAAGCCCTGAAAATGTTAGCCGAACTGCCGGCCACAAAACTCGTTCGCGCCAGCGATTTTGTGGAAACTATACCCCTGGCTCAGATGAACCAGCCGAATTATTTAAATGCGGTAGCAGAAATAAAAACTACCCTGACAGCAGAGCAATTACACACAAAAACTAACGATATTGAGATTGTGCTCGGCAGGACAAGAAAAGAAAAATGGTCTCCCAGGACTATTGATTTGGACATTTTATTGTTTGGCGGCGAGATTATAAACCATCCAGACTTGACAATTCCTCACTTGCAGATGCACCTCCGCTCGTTTGTACTAAATGGTTTATGCAAGCTAAATCCTCAATTGATGCACCCTATACTTAAAGAACCTGTAACCACCTTGGCTGCAAGGCTCGGTGGTTCCGATTTCGTACTAAATCCCGAACTGCCCCAGCTTATCAGTATAGCCGGTCTTATCGGTGTGGGAAAAACAACACTTGCGAAAAAACTCTCGCAGGTTTTTGACACTAAGATACTGCTTGAGCCTTATGATACAAACCCCTTTATGGCGGACGTCTATGCAGGCAAAAAAGACCTGGCTTTGGATTCACAGTTGTATTTTCTAACTCACAGGGTCGAACAGTTAGGACATAACACATTAGCTCCGGGACTGATGGCTGTTTCTGATTATATCTTTGACAAAGAACTTATTTACGCCCGAAGACTGCTCGACGCTCAGCAACTAACCTTATATGAAAAAATCTATCCTTCGTTAAGCTCTCAGGTCTCCCCGCCGGTCCTGGCTATATATATGACAGATTTGGTGCAGAATTGTCTTGAGCGAATTCAAAAAAGAAACCGTCCTTACGAGCAGAAAATCCAACTAAAGTTTTTACAGGCCCTCGACTCTGATTACCAGAAGCTTTTCAGCAATTGGAGAACCTGTCCTGTTATTCGTGTATCAACTTCTGAACTGGATTACACCAAAGATGCTGATGTTAATCATTTGACAAATCAAATAAGAAATTACGTGGCTGTATGTCGAAAGTAGGGGGCTGTATTATGGAAGTCGCAAAAACAATTCAGTCGGTCAGAAAATTGGTGAAAGCCGTTCGCAGCGAAGGTAAAAAAATCGGCCTTGTGCCCACGATGGGTGCGATGCATATTGGTCATATTTCCTTAATCGAAAGGGCGGTAGAGGAATGCGATTTTGTCGTAGTCAGCATTTTCGTAAATCCCACACAGTTCGGCCCGGCTGAAGATTATGATAAATATCCGCGTGACCTCGACGCCGACTTGAAAATCTGTAAAAAAGCCGGCGTCGATGTTGTTTTCGCACCACCCGTCGAGCAGATGTACGCTGCCCGGAATTTGACTTGGGTCAATGTCGAAAAACTCACAGAGCCTCTTTGTGGACGTTTCCGCCCCGGACACTTCCGGGGTGTTACAACCGTCTGCGCGAAGTTGTTTAATATTGTTGCTGCTGATGTGGCTTATTTCGGCCAAAAGGATGCTCAGCAGGCGCTCGTTATTAAACGTATGGTCGCTGATTTGAATATGCCTTTGCAAATTGTTGTCTGTCCCACGGTTCGTGAGCCTGACGGCCTGGCTGTAAGCAGCAGAAATCAGTATCTGACCGACCAGCAGAGAAAGGACGCGGCTTGTATATTTAAATCACTTCAAAAATGTCGCCAAATGATTGACGCTGGAGCTACAGATGCTCAAGAGATTATTAACCAAATGCGTAAAGTGATAAATCAGGTCCCATCGATAGAAATTGAATATTTAAGTATAGTTGATGCTGAAACATTGCAGCCGGTAGAACATATTACCGGCACTATCCTTGTTGCAATTGCCGTAAGAATTGGTATGGTCCGTCTGATTGACAACATTCTGCTGGATTTGAGTAAATAATAATATATACTACAATTAACAATGTTTGTAAAACTATTAAAAAGTAAACTGCATCGTGCGAGGGTCACTGATACGAAATTGCATTACTCCGGCAGTATCGCTATAGATTCCGAATTGATGGAAGCGGCTGGCCTGTTGCCTTATGAGTCTGTTTTGGTCGCCGACTTAAATAATGGCAGCCGTCTCGAAACCTATGTTATCCCCGGGCAACCAAACTCCCGCGAAGTAGTAATAATGGGCGCCGCCGCAAGGCGAATCAAACCGAAGGATATTGTAATAATCCTTGGCTTCGGTTTTTTTACGCCCGAAGAAGCAAAAAAGCATAAACCCAAAATTGTTGTTCTTGACGAAAATAATAAAATAAAAACTGATTTCTGAATTCTGTAAATCTTTATAATGTACCCTGAACTTTTCAAGATACCTTTTACTGATTTGACCATAAAAAGTTATGGCCTGATGATGGTCATCGGCTTTCTTGCAGCCGTTTCTGTCATAAGACGTCTTAGTAGAAATATCACACCAGACCCTCAATTGATTACAAATGCCGCTTTGTATGCGCTTATAGCTGGGGTAGTTGGCTCGCGTCTGTTCTATGTAATACACCATTTCAACCAGTTCAAAGGTGATTTCCTTTCCATATTTGCCATTTGGAAGGGCGGCTTGGAGCTTCTCGGTGGTGTACTCTTAGCAATTGCCGTTATTATTATCTATATGAGGCGCCACAAGCTTCCGATTCACCATTATCTTGATATCCTTGCTATAGGCCTGATGTTGGCGCTTGCATTTGGCAGAATGGGTTGTTTCTTAAACGGCTGCTGTTTCGGAAAGCCCACAAATCTGCCCTGGGCCGTTCGTTTCCCATACCATTCACCCACCAACGTCCACTCACCGGCATACTCAAGTCAGGCGCACCCCGATATTCGGAGAAACCGCCCCGAGCCGCAGTTAAAACTTCCGGATGATTTTTTCGGTTATACTGATAAAGATGGCACCTGGTACTCAGGCCTCAAACCCTACGAATATTTAACGCCCGAACAGAAGGATATGGTTGATAATGGCCCATATCGCTGTCTGCCGGTTCATCCGACCCAGTTGTATTCTTCAGCAAATGCCTTCCTTTGCTGTCTCCTGCTTTATCTTTTCTGGCGAAGGTCTCAGAAAGCTGAAAAATCACAAAACAAAGGAAAATTGTTCGCCAGGCCTGGTTGCACTTTCGGCCTGATGTTCATAATTTACGGCATAACACGCTTTTTACTTGAATTTGTGCGGGATGATAATCCCTTTGAATTTGACAGTATAACTATTTCACAGAATATCGGCATCGCTATGATAGTGCTCGGAACAGCTTTAATGGTAATATTTCAAAAAATGAAACCACAGATTTCCAACCCTTAGATAAAATGTTGGCTGTAAACCACAATTATTTTTTTCACTTGAACATTGAGCAAAATTGACGATATATAATAAATAAGCACTAACTAACGCTAAATATATTTGGTGGCAATATTATGGGGCTTTACGATAGAGATTATACTCGAGACTACTCACAATACCGCTTTAGAAATGCCCCCCAGATGCGAATGTCCTTACCCCGGATTACACCGGCCGTAAAATGGCTGCTGGTTATCAACGTCGTGGTCTTCTTTATACAGATTTTGGGCGCTTACGAATTCCTCATAAAGTGGTTTGCCGTTTATCCAGCTTCCCTGGGCTTATTCCTTCAACTATGGCGTCTTGTTACTTATCAATTTTTGCACGGTGATACTTGGCACATCCTTATTAATATGCTCTTCCTGTTCTTTCTTGGCCCAACCCTCGAAAAACACTGGGGCAGCAAAAGATTCGTTGTTTTTTATCTCTCTTGTGGCGCTGTAGGTGGTCTGTTCTATCCCCTGCTTGTCGCCCTGAAATTTCTCGCTGCAGGCCCTATGATAGGCGCCTCCGGCGCAATACTCGGAATGTTAGCCGCCTGTGCTATTCTCTTTCCACACTTTATCGTTTTCTTTTTTTTCTTCCCTATTCCAATCAGAATATTTGCAATTATTTGCATTTTCTTAGCTACCGCAACCATAGTATCGCGAGGAGCAAATGCCGGGGGTGAAGCTGCTCACCTGGCCGGTATAGCCGCAGGTGCAATTTATGTCCTTTCCCAGCCTTGGCGAGACAAGCTGAGACAAAAAAAGCAGGCCGGAACCTGGCAAAGGAGGGCACCTGAACAATATGACCTCCAGGTCGAACTCGACCGAATCCTTCAGAAGGTACACGATTTCGGCATCCACAGCCTTAACTCAAAAGAGAAAAAAATCCTAAAGCAGGCCACCAGAGAGCAGCAAATGAGAAACAGATATTAAAGCCTTTTCAACTCTCTCTGCATATCCTGTAAACCGGTCCGAACCAGTTTTACCTTAAGCGCAATTTTGTTTGTTAAACTTGCATATATGGTCTCCAAAAGGGCTTTTTTGCCAATCTAAACCTTTATTTTTGTATGAAAATCCCCAATTTTTTCAAAATTATCTTGACAATCCGGCTGCATAGTTGCATAATAATGTTATTAGATGAGATTTTCGTAAAGGGGGGCTTGGAGGAGTAGAGACTGATGAAGAAGAGGAGTTTGGTGATTTGTTTTGCGGGGGTTCTCATAATTTTCGCTGGTTCCGCTAACGCTGGTTTTGTAGAAATATTCAGTGAAGACTGGTCTGGCGATACCGGTCATGACGGCAGCAACTTAAACAGCTGGTATCACGAGTCCGCTTATGGTAACGGAGCTTCAACAGATATAGTTATTTTGCCAGCCGGACCTCCTTATGGCAATATATTGTCAATGGACCCTCCAAACAGGCCACCCGACCCGCCCTACGGGGGAATCGAAGAGTATTCTATAGGCATCAGGAGCAAAAGCAGCTACTCTTCGGGTGTACTGGATGATGTCCTGTCGGTCGAGTCCAAACTGCAGTTGCTCGAAGACGGCGGCGGCGCCGGAGTTATTGCTTTTGCACAGTCAACCAACCCTCTTTACGGCTACGGGCTGGCAGTCAGCCGCGGAGAAAATGAGGACGCGGTTCTTGAGATTCGCAAGTTCACCGGCTTGCTCGACAGCACAGGTTTCGGTTATTACATTGTCTCGACGGTAAACCCCCTTGATGTACATACCTACAGGATGGAGGCCACTTTTTATAATGGTTCGATAAATTTCGATGTATATATCGATGGCAGCCCGACATCCATACCTCAACTTAATTATACTGATTATTCTCCTGTTTCTTTCAACGGCAGCGTAACATTCGCATTGGCCACAAACATCGGCCAGCAGGCGTATTTTGATGATTTCTATGCCGCCGGCGATGTCGTTCCGGAACCGGCAACGGTGTTGCTGCTCGGTTTGGGTGCGTTGGCTTTAATGAGAAAACGCAGGGCATAAAAGTACCTCTTACCAAAAGATAATATAAAAGAGAATTACACCTGCTATAACCACACCACCGAGCCACAGAACCAGTGGGCTGGTGCGCATATCTAAACCATCTTTCTTAGGCATTACCTTCGGTTCGGCCAGAGGTTTGAAATACGAAATAATCAACATAACAAGAATAATTAACCCGAAGGTAATGGCCATCCTGTTAAGAAAAGCAACCTCGCCGAATTGCCACTGCAAAAAGCCATATACTGGCACACATAGTAAAAGCGCGGTAACGCCGGCTGAGGCGGGGGCACGCTTAAAAATAAATCCGAAAACAAACGCAGCAAGAATGCCCGGAGAGATATAGCCCTGAAATTCCTGTATGTAATGAAATATACCCTTAAAACGCGGGTCGCCTAACTGCGGTGCAATAATGCAGCCGATTATAACAAACAGCACGGTCATAATTCGCCCAATAGCTACAAGCATCTTCTGCGAAGCGTCCCTGTGCCAGTAGCGCTTGTATAGATCCATAGTAAAAATGGTGGAGGCGGAATTTAGCATTGAAGCGAGCGAACTTATAACTGCTCCACTAAGAGCGGCGAATATGAAACCTCTAAGACCGGCTGGGATGAGATTTCTGATTAACATCGGGTAAGCCTGGTCGGCGGCGGAAAGCCGGTCACCGTAAAGATGAACAGCCATTATCCCCGGAAGCACAATCGCAAACGGTACAATCAGCCACAAAGCGGCGGCAAAGATTATACCAAGCTGCCCCTGGCGGAGGCTCTTTGCCGCCAGCGTTCTTTGAACAATAAACTGGTTCAGCCCGCAGTAGTAAAAATTTGGAATCCAAAGACCAATCACAAGCGCTGTCCAGGGTATTTCAGGATGGTCGGCAGGCAGCACCATATGCAGCCTGTCGGCGTTTTCCCTGCCGAACAGTTTGATGCCGTTGGTAAAGGCGGCGAGAATACCGGCATTGGCCTGGTCAGCCTGCCCGAGGTTTCCTATGGCAATAAATCCGAGAACCATTGTAATAATCCCTCCGACCAGAAGGCCTGAGCCCTGAAATAAATCCGCCCATGCAACGGCTTTGAGCCCTCCCCAGGTCGTATATAAAGCCGCTATCGCACCTATAAGGCAAATAGCAGCGGTCAGATTCATATCGAAAATTGTGTGCAAAGTCAGCCCGCCGGAATACAGCACAGCCGTAATAGTAACCGCTACATAGATAACCATCATATAAAAGGCCATAATTCCCCGCGCTGTCGTGTTATAACGGTACTCAAGGTATTCCGGCATCGTATAGATGCCTGCACTTAGAAACTTAGGCAGAAAAAAGACAGCCACAAAAACAATGGTAATTGCGCCGAGCAATTGGTATCCGGAAACCGCCAGGCCGACGTTTCCCGCTCCCTGGCCGGCCATCCCTACAAACTGCTCGGTGGAGATGTTGGCTGCAACTATTGAAAAACCAATGAGCCACCATTTCAGGCCGCGACTTGCAAGGAAGTAATCTTCGCTGTCTTTTTCCCTCCGGCTTTTGAACATACTGAATGCGACAACAAGGCCGATAAAGCCCAGAAATACGCCGATATCAAAAAAGCTTGTCTGCATAAATTATTTCGCTATATGCCATTACGGCTTTCATAAGCAATTCTGCTCGAAACCTTCTCAGCGGCAAACTTGCTGCTCGGGGCCGAGAATCTATCTAAAATGAGGCATTGTTTATACCTTATGATATTTTTGTTGGTGCAGTTTAGATACAAAGCACCGATTTGTCAAAAAAAACCGCAATTAGACGAGGGCTTATAGTTGACATAATCGAAACTATCCTTAATAAAATTTCATTTGTGGCCTTTCGAAAATTGGCTTTGTTTGGGTTTGATTGGCTTCGAATTGGGTTTGAATTGGGTTTGTTTTGCTGGCACAGGAAAGGGTGATTTTTATTCATAATACTTTGTCATAAAAGGGTTTATACTTATTGGATACTTTAGGGAATTGGGTTTGTTTTGCATAAAAGATACATAGCCGCTAAAGCACCAGGACTCGAAGAAAACAAGTGATTTAATTTTCAAAGAGCACGCAGAAAAACAAACACAAATACCTGCGACACAGTACAACTTTTTTTAAGGGGGAGGGGAAATAGGCCTCCCTATAATTAGATGAACTTGCGCTTTTGATACGAAAATTTCTCCCGTGCGCTGCGTTGGAATTTGCTTAACAGATTATGATTAAAGCATTAATAAAATTTTTATTTTTTCCCGATTTTCTCTGTAGGTACTTGCGCATTTGGTACGATTTTTTACCAAAATAAAGGTGAGCAACAGGCGGGGTGAAAAATTGAAAAAGAACGTCAAAAAAGAACAGGTTTTGAGGAAAAAAATTTAAAAAAGCGGAAAAGTTGAAAAAAAAGTGGAGAAAAGTCAGTAAAAACACACAGGTTTTTTAAATTCCGACATCAGTGTTAAAATAGGTAGTTCTTTGAGGGTGAAAATTTCACTCTCGAAATGAGCGTGCTCAAAATGTTAAAATAGGTAAGTTCTATCCCTTCGACTACGCCCCCATAATTTTTGCCGAAACAGGAACACCGGGAGCCATTGAAAAGAGGGGAGTTTCCGGCGGGGTAAATTGTTTGAAGTATTTTTGCTTTCGGGTAAAATAGAGCTATGAAAGCGATGAGCAAAACAGAGAAGAATACACAAGGGCAAAAGCATCAAGTATCCCAACTTGCCATCTGGTCTATGGCACTTGGCATTTTTGGTTTTTTGGTACAATTTTTTAGTTTGATAGCGGTTTTACTTTGTGGTACAGGACTTATTTTTGGCGTTATAGCCTTAAGAAAAGTAACGAAGAGCGACGGCCTGTTGACAGGGCGCGGCTATGCCATAGCCGGACTGGTTGTGTGCGTAGTGGCTTTTTTTATCCCGACTATGAGGTTGCTACACTATGTCCAGTTTTTTCGTCAAGCCAAAGTTGTGAAGATTGAAGATGCGACCTCAAAGACCTTATTGACGCTTTCATCTGCGGGAGACCCTAACGAAGTCGATGGCATTTCATTACTAATTACCGGATATATAGATGGCTCAGCAACTGTACATATTCGTAATGGGGGAGAAACATATCCTCCCCGACACATTACAAAGGGATGGGTTTTTACCAAAATAGAAGGCGATTGGTACACAGGCAAATGTTTTTTTGAATATGAAACCTCAAACGTACAGGACGGCCACTTAACAATAAGATATGTTTTTTATAAAAGACCCAAAAAAACAATAACTAAATCGGCGATATAAAAATGGTGCGGTGATAGCTAACTCAGATTAAATCTTGTCTATTCCAACTTATTCCCAGCGGAACTTGCCTTCTCCTGTTACCAGCTCTTTTAGCCTTGTCTTTACCTTTTCATCTTTCAATTTGGGGTCATTCCATTTTTCAATGGATTCTTTGCTCTTTTTGACTTCCTCTTTTAGTTTTTCCAGCTTTTCACTCAACCGCTCGTAAGCTATTTGTTTTCGCTGCAGAATCAAATCAAATCTTTTGTTGAGTATCTCTTCCAGCTCTTTGGCCATTTTATCCTTTTCATCCTGGTTTTCTTCTGCCCTGATTTTTCTGACCAGCCTGTTTCGCTTTCCCTTAAGCTCCAAATCCTGTTTCAAAATCTCCGCTAATTTAGGGTTTTCTCTTTCCGCCTCCCGGATTTCCCTGTATTTTCTAAAGCTGATTGCCATTCGCTTCATATAGAGTTCGGGATTTTCTTTTTGAAGTTCGGTGAGCTTTTTTGCCTCTTCGGGATCATTTTTCTCCAGCCATTCGAGGTGTTCGGCATACATCTCGCGCATTCTCATTTCTCTTCCGAACCCACGACGTCCACCGTGTTCCTCACGTCTCTCGCGAGGTTCCCGGCCTT
>Ga0272442_10002316_pt1 | contig 27789 bp, 27 predicted proteins | sample SSMForm2O_FD_200262 | JGI IMG/M metagenome (GOLD analysis project Ga0272442, IMG submission 200262) | Marine sediment archaeal communities from Little Sippewissett salt marsh, Falmouth, MA, United States - SSM-Form-2O | ecosystem: Environmental > Aquatic > Marine > Wetlands > Sediment ...
CGCCTCGATAGCGGCTGGAATAACCACCATGCTGACAACCTGGAAGAAACAGGGCAGGCCGGACACGGGCATGACCATGAACGGCATACTGGCCGGGCTTGTTGCCATCACGGCCCCCTGCGCCAGCGTGACGCCCTACTGGGCCCTGTTGATTGGAGGTGTGGCAGGCGTAATAGTTGTCTACGCGGTCGACTTCATTGAGGTGCGCCTCAAGATAGACGACCCTGTGGGCGCGATATCCGTGCATGGTGTCAACGGACTGTGGGGGACCTTGTCCGTTGGGCTCTTCGCTTCTGGAAGCGGGCTTTTCAGCGGAGGAGGGCTAGACCAGCTGATTACACAAGTGATAGGAGCAGGGGCAACCTTCCTTCTGGTGTTTCCGGCAATGCTTTTGCTTGCCAAGGCCATAGACTACAGCATGGGCATAAGGGTCTCAGAGTTCTGCGAGACTACCGGGCTGGACTCCACGGAGTTTGGCGGGGCCGCATACCCTGATTTTGTCAGCTAGGGGTGTTGAGATGAAGAAGGTTGAAGCAATAATCAGGCCGGAGAAGCTTGACGAGATGAAGATGGCCCTGACCGAGCGGGGATTTATGGGCATGACCGTCCAAGAGGTGAAGGGGCGGGGCGCCCAAGGGGGCGTCGAAAGACAGTGGAGGGGAAGAAGCTACAAAGTAGACCTCCTTCCCAAGATAAAGGTGTTCATAGTAATAGAGGATGAGCTTGTCGACAAGCTCATAGAGACCATAATAGACTCCACATATACCGGCGGCATTGGGGACGGGAAGATATTCGTTTCTGACGTAGAGAGGGTCGTTACCGTCAGGACCGCCAAAGATGAGAGGAAATGATACTCTCATCTATTTTTTTATTATTACACCAATGCCGTTCTCTGCGCTGACATAAACATTGAAACCTTCATCAAGGGTCACAAGTTTCAGTATTTCGGAGCCGTATTTGTTTGCTTGCTTGTCAAAGAACTCGGTGTTGAGGAAACCGCCCTTGTTCATGTAGACCGGGATGTACAGGGTGTTGGTGGCGGTTATATCCCCAAAGAAATGCGTTCCGTACGAGAACTCGGGCCCCGATGTCCCTGTGGAGAGCTCCACTATGACGGCAGCGTTGGATATCTCGCTGTAGTTGACCGGCACTCCGAGCTCGGGAGTGGACGTCCCCCAACGGCCTGGGCCGACAAGTATGTACTGGTCCTTGTCCAGGATCTCGTTGAGCTTACCTATCTCCCTAGCTATGGAATACGCATTCTCTAGGCTATATGTCTCAGGGGAAACGTAAACTATGTGTTTGATTCCTTCCCTTGAGCCGTTGCCCAGCACATTGCCGCTCTTCACAATTACCGTCTTGTCATCAAGCTCTGGGATCTTGACCTTTCTCAGCTCAGGCCTGTTGACGATGGGACGCGCCTGCAAGAGGTAAAAGCTCCCATTCATGTCATCGTCCATGTCAAAGGCGAACTCTATGTCGATGGGCACGCCGAAGTGGCCCTCCAGGCTGGTCAGGAGCTCCCTCATAAGGGACACGAAGGGGTAATACCTGTCAGACTTCAGGAGCCTGTCAAATGTCGGCAGGAGCCTGTCCCCTTCTGATATGTGCCTGGATGTCGGTTCAAGGTACTGATTATCCTTCAGCGTGGAGCATGCGAGGTAGATGGTGCTGGAAGTGTGCTTTATGTCATCGATGGCCTCTGTCCTGAACTCCTCAGTGGAGAGATTGATCACATCCATCTTCTTTTGTGAATACCTAACTATCTCATTGAGCACGGACCCTTCGGGGCGCAGGGAGGGATTGGAAAGGGAGAAGACCCTTGCATAGTCCCTTCCGACGGCCCTTGTGCCAAAGCCAAGGACCAGCCTGCCTACGCCGTCCTCCATCCTTATCCTGGGATTCCATGGGTAGTAGTTCCTTGAGAAGGAGACGCCTGCCATGAACGGGTAATAGTAATCGTCCTTTTGCTCCCTGCCTATGACATTCTCTATAACAAGCGCCATCTTCTCCCTCTGCCAAGGTATCTTGTGCCTCTTCCTGTATTCCTTGGCATTGTTGCCAAAGGTCGATGCATAGACCATCTTGACGGTCTGTTCAAGGGTGTTGACCCTATGCTCAAGGGTCCCCCTGTTTGGGGTGAAGAAAGAGTCGTATATGCCGGCAAATGAATACTCCAGACTGTCCTCAAGTATTGAGGAAGACCTGACTATGAGCGGTCCGCTCTCCTTTTCCAATATCGTGTAAAGGACATTGAGCAGGTTTTCGGGGAGGTCGCCCTTTATGAACTTCTGCCTCATCTCCTTGATGCTTAGTATCTCGCGGCACTTGTCACTGACGATGTCGTTGAGATAGTTAAGATCAATATAATCATCAAAGTACTCCGATGTGAGCACATATGACCTAGGGAACTTCACAAGGTCGAGGTAATCTCCCTTTATGTGCCCCCTCCTGAGGGCATCCATGGAGTAAATTATCCCCCTGGCCTTTCCACCAACCTCCCCATTCCCAAAAATCTCTACGCCATCTGGAAGATCGTTCCTGTCTATGACAAAATTCGAGTAGGCTGGTGCATCAGACATAAGAAAAGTATTGAAATACGGATTTATTAATATATTCGTTGAGAAAATTCAGGTCTTGAATATGGCGATTGCCATTCTCTTGCCAGATACCTTAATAGTGCAGATGGAAAATTCACTTTCGATCTCATCCCCGCAGGAACTTAGGAAGACTGTCCTTCCCTTGACAGGATTGCCCTTGGAGACTTCCATCAAGCGCTCCATCATCGATCGCTCCTGCCCCTTTGCAAGAATGTCCATTATGGTGACATCGGCCAGATCATCACGGCACAGGGCGTCAACAGAGTTGGAATTGTGATAGGTGAATCTTGAGGGGGCCCCTTTTTCATCCACAGAGAAGAACAACAAGATCTCGTCCTTCTCCCCAAACAGCCTCCCCTGGCTTTCCCTGAACGAATCAAGCTCCTTTTTGGAATCTATGATCTGCAGGTATTCGGCTATCCTGTTGGATAGCTCGATTATGAGGCTCCGCTCCTCCATTAGAAAAGGGCCCTCGTCGGCTTCAGGCCTATTTGCAAGATAGTGCACTTCGATCGTTCCCCTCTTCTCCTTGTTGAGGAAGATGTCCTCCACTTGCTTCCAGTTCCCTTCCTTGAATCTGGAGGACGTGACCGTGATGCCGTTTAGCTGTATCCTGCAGCAGCATATCTCGGGGTATTGCCATCCTGTGGGTATGACATCGGCTATCTCCCCCAATATTTTCTCAAGGTCCTCGCCCGACTTCGTGATCAGCTTGGATGTCCTGTAAAGGGTGTTGAGCTCCTTTACCCTTTCCTCCAGCTTCCAGACAATATCGGATCTATCATTATTTGGCATGTAAACTGACCTTTAACCATATTTAAATAAAATTAAATATCATACGATTTAAACCTTATCCTTTTTCATCGAAGGCCCTGAGGTTCTTTGAGTTCCTTTTGAACTTAAGGCTAGAAAACTTCTCAACGGCATCCATGGACTCCAGCTCATGGACCTCCAAACAATCGTTCTCCAGGGCGCTTTCGACATAGAACTCCCCCGCCGGCGTGCGTGTGATTATCGTCGTGCACCCCTCTTCACTGCCTATCGAACCCGCAGATATGTCAGCATCCACGGCTGAGAAGTCCAGGCAGTACTTGCAGCCGTCCCTCTTCAGGTCCTTGGCTATGGGGACCTCCACCCTCTTGCCGTCAAAGAGCTCGATTATTAGGTCCTTTTTGATGTCTATCCTCTTTATGTCACTGGGTGATATGTCGTTTTCCGCAAGGTATTGCATGGATCTCTCATACTTGAATATCTCAGTGCAAAACACCCCGACCAGGAGGACGATATGGTCCTTGAATCTGTTTAGCACGGGATTGTCGCTGTTCAGCATCTTTCTGAGGGCCTGCACGACACAAGGCGTTCCAACGACGGCAATCCTGTTGGTCTTGCCCCTCTCTATTATGTCTCTTAGCGCCGTAAGCGTGGGGGTGTACCATATGTACTTGCTGCCTGCATAGTTCAATAGGGCATCCGGGTCCGATATCGCTATTGAATAGGTCTTCATCGTCGTATGGTCCTGTCCCACCATCACCACGGAATCAACAAGATTCTGCCTTAGGGCATTGAAAAGTATTGATGTCACTGCCCCGCCGCTTTGTTTCTTTGACACTTTTATCCTTGTCTTTGCCGCAAGCGCCCGAATGTAGCTCCCAACCCCATGCTTCTCCCTGAAGGTATCGATCCTTGGGCAGCATGAATAGCATCCGCCGCATGTGACCTTGTCCTTCTCGCTCTTGCAGTAGTTGTGCGAGGTTGGGCGTTCATTTTCAAAATAGATGGTCTTCATCGGGCATACTACAGAGCATATGCTGCATCCTGAGCATATCCCGCTGTCCCAAACTTTCTCCTTAAGGTCTTTGTAATTCTCCATGTGATCACACTATTCAGGTGTATAAAGGTTTGAGAACGGCCTTGAGCTTATGGGTTCTATCTTGATGAACTCGATCTTGTCCACATCCACGCTCTTGTTGAAATATGAGTTGTAATCCCTTACCAGTTCCCTTATGATCTTCAGGTCTTCCTCATCCACAGGGGCCTTCTTGGTAGCAACGCCCAGTAGGTCGTCGTCTATGTCGCCGGCAATGTATATGGTGCCACCGTGTATCCCTGTCCCGACATATGAGTCCACGGGGCATTCACTGCCCAATCCCAGGACAAGTATGATCCCGCCGGCCATATACTCCCCCAAGAATGACTGGGCCTTTCCGCCGATCACTATGGTGGGGTATATGTCCTCGAACTGCTTCATGTGGATGCCCACGCGGTAACCGACATTTCCCTTGACAAATATCTTTCCTCCCCGCATGCTATGTCCAAGGCAGTCCCCGGAATCTCCGTATATGACGATCTTTCCATTGCTCATGGTGTTCCCGGCAGCGTGCTCGGCATTTCCGTTGACATATATCAAGGGGCCGTTCATGAACGCACCGAGGTCGCCCCCAGCGACACCAGTGATGGATATCTTGACCTCCTTGTCTATGCCATCGCCGATGAATCTTTGTCCCAGCACGTTCGTTATAAGGACTGTTGAGACGCCCTCGTCCAGGGCATTGCGGATGGTCCTGTTCAATTCCCTGTAATCCATGCCCTTGGCATCGATATGGGTGCTGGCCCCCTCTTCCTTCTTCCTGCTTGGCATGTCTCACGCCCCCACGGTCTCCACGTCCAGAACTTTCAATATGTTCTCATCAAGCAGGTATCCCCTAAGGCGGTCCCTGTTGCCCCTAAGGCTCTCTATGCTGTTGATGCCTGCCGCACCCATAAGCTCCTTGAGCTCATGCGTCCATGCGGTTATCAGATTGGAAACCTGTCTGGAACCCCATTCCGGGTCCAGCCTTTCCACGAGATCCTCCCTTTGGGTGGATATGCCCCATGGGCACAGGCCAGTATAGCACTTCCCGCACATCCTGCAACCCATGGCTATCAGTGCGGCAGAACCTATGTAGACCGCATCAGCGCCAAGGGCGATCGCCTTTGTTATGTCAGCGCTGTTCCTTATGCCTCCGCTGGCCACGATGGAGATCTCATTTCTGATCCCCTGCTTTCTGAGCTTTTCGTCAATGCTGGCCACTGCCGCCTCTATGGGGATGCCCACATTGTCCCTCAGGACCTTGGGCGCGGCCCCGGTGCCGCCCCTGAATCCGTCGACTATGACGGCGTCGGCATCGGCCCTGGCAATGCCTGCGGCTATCGCTGCAGAGTTGTGCACGGCCGCTATCTTGACAAAGACAGGTTTTTCCCAATTCGTGGCCTCCTTGAGCCCCCTGACAAGCTGGGCCAGGTCCTCTATGCTGTAAATATCGTGATGGGGCGCAGGACTGATCGCGTCTGAACCCTCCGGTATCATCCTTGTCTTGGATACGTACTTGTTAACCTTCTCTCCAGGGAGATGCCCCCCTATGCCGGGCTTTGCCCCCTGTCCCGCCTTGATCTCTATGGCCGCGCCCCGGTTTATGTAGTCCGAGTTCACCCCAACTCTTCCAGAAGCGACCTGGACTATGATATTATCTGAATAATCGTAAAGGGCCTGATTCAGGCCGCCCTCGCCACTGCCCATGAAAGTTCCCAACTTTTTTGCTGCCTTTGCAAAGCTTAGTTGCGTGTTAAGGCTGACAGCGCCATAGCTCATGTGAGCTATCATTATGGGTGTCTCCAGCATGATGTTCGGTGAGAGCTTTGTCCTGAGCTCAACATCATTCCCCTTGCCGGAGAACTCTAGCCGCTTGGGCTTCTTCCCTAGATACACCCTTGTCTCCATGGGCTCCCTCAGAGGATCGATGCTTGGGTTGGTGATCTGGCAGGCATCGAGCACGAGCCTGTCAAATATCGAAGGATATTTTTTGGCATTTCCCATGCCTCCAAGTATTACCTTTCCAGTCCTGGCCTGATTGTATATGTCCTCCTTGGCCTCAGCATCCCATAATGGGTGGTCCCTGTATGGGGTGGAGAACTTCTCTATCCTGATGGCGTTCGCAGGGCAGAATGACACACACCTGTGGCAGACCACGCAATTGTTCGGGTATGTGAGTATCTTGTCACGGTCCTTTCGAAATACGTCATATGAGCAGTTCTCAATGCATCTGCCGCATAGCCTGCACTTCGTTGGATCCACATAAACGTCATATTTGGAGGGGGTGTAATCAGAGTTCATAGGGGCACCTCCAGGGTCTCGACAACAGGTTCGCCCGCCATGGGGTAGACAATGTCGTCAAGGTCGGGCTCCATGGCCCTTATGGCTGCCTCCTCGCTGGATACAAAGACGGTCTTGTCCTTGTGGCCCAGTATGAGTGGCCTGAGCTTTATCCTGTCCGTGAGGGCTATGAATCCCCCGCTCCTGGCGACCAATATGGCAAAGGGGCCATTTAGCTCTGCTGAGGAGTAGGCTAATCTCAATGCGGTATGGATCTCCCTTTTCATCTCTGGCATCTTATCTATGTCCTTCCAGAACTTTGGCGCCAGAGCCATGCCGGCATGCTCCGGAGAGAGACCATGCTTCCTGACCAGGAGGTCAAACAGGTATGTGACGACCTCGGTGTCCGTTAGCAAGCTACAACCGTAGTCGAAGCTTTCCACATACCTCTTGTTAGTGCCGTATGACGTTATCTCACCATTGTGGACAACACTCCAGTCAAGCAGCCCAAAAGGATGCGCGCCGCCCCACCATCCAGGCGTGTTCGTGGGGTATCTGTTGTGGCCGAGCCACATATACGCATCATAATTTTTTATCTTGTAGAAATCTGCAACCTCTTCGGGCCATCCGGCGGCCTTGAATATTCCCATGTTCTTTCCAGAAGATACTACAAGGGACCCTGCCTTGCTGGAATTGATCCTCATGACCATCTTCACTATGGCGTCCCTTTCATCAAAATCATGGCCCAGAAGTTTCCTAGTGTCCGGCTTGAAAAAATATCTGTACGGTATCTGCTCCCTCTCGAAGGTCCTAATATCGTTTGTCGGGATCTCCTCAGAGTATACGATGTACCCCCATCTCTCAATCTCCTTCTCGACCTGGCTCTTTGCTTCCTTCATGTTGTCAAGGAACACATGAAGTGCGTAATAGTCCTCAAAGTCAGGGTATATCCCATAGGCAGCGAACCCCGCGCCCTGGCCATTTCCTCTCTCGTTCATGATAGAGAGACCGCGCTTTATAAGACTCCCATCGATCTTTTTACCGTCCTTGTTCAGCAAACCTATAATTCCGCACATATAATTACCTATATATATGTATTATATATCAAATATTAAAAATATAATATATAGCAACAAAATACTATTTCATTTCCGTTTTTGTTGACTATTAATAAATTTTATTGTAAAAAAATAGTAAAAAAGGAAAAAAACTAGACATTCAGAAATCTTTTGAGCTCCCAATCGCCCACTTGTAATCCATATTCACTCCACTCTGCCCTCTTGGAGTTCATGAATTCCTTGTATGCCATGTCACCCAACGCCTTCCTCATCTCTTCGCTCTTTTCCAGCTCTGCAAGCGCATCGTTCAATGAGGCGGGCAGGCTGCAGATGTTCTCATCGGCGCACTGCTGCTCATTGTAGTTGTAGATGTTCCCCTGAAGCTCAGTTCCCGGATCCATCTTGTTCCTTATACCGTCAATTCCAGCAGAGAGCATGGCAGCAAACGCCAAGTAGGGGTTGCATGATGAATCAGGCGAGCGAAGCTCCACCCTCCTTGTTTTGTCAGTGGCCGCGGGTATCCTCACAAGTGTTGACCTGTTCCTTCTGCCCCATGTTATGTAAACGGGGGCCTCGTATCCGGGGACCAGCCTCTTGTATGAGTTCACAGTGGGGTTGGTAATGGCTGTAAGGGCCTTGGAGTGGTGTAGTATGCCGCCTATGTAATAGTAGCACAGCTCTGAGAGCTCCCCGTCCTCTGAGAAAAGATTCTGCTTTGTCTTGGTGTTATACAGTGACTGATTCGTATGCATACCACTTCCTGCCTTGCCAGTGAAGGGTTTTGGCATGAAGGTCGCTACCTTGTCGTACATGCTTGATATGATCTTCACAATGAACTTGTAGGTTATGACCTGGTCAGCTGTCGACAGAGAATCTCCAAATCTGAATCCTATCTCGTGCTGTCCCGCGCCCACCTCGTGATGGCCGCACTCAAAGTCTATTCCCATCTTCATCATTGCCAGGGCGCTGTCCCTCCTGATATCGGCTGCAAGGTCCAGAGGGGAGAAATCGAAGTATCCGCCATTGTCATGGGGCGCAAATCCCTTCTCAGTCTTTTCAAGAAGGTAGAACTCAAGTTCTGGGCCCACATTGAAGGCAACGTTCTTGCCCAGCAGATCCTGCATATAATGGATTGACCTCTTCAATACATACCTTGGGTCGCCCCCAAACGGCGTCTTTCCGTCATGCATATAAACATCACATATTATCCTGGCGGTCTTCGTGGAATCTGTTCCCCATGGGAAGACACTGAAAGTTGAAAGGTCCGGTTTCAGCATCATGTCCGATTCCTGTATTCGTGTGAAACCCTCCACGGAGGAACCATCGAACATTATTCCATCGTCCACTGCGCCCTCTAGCACATGAGGGGGAACTGCAAGATTCTTTACTGTTCCGTTGATGTCAACGAACTGCAATCTGATGAATTTCACGTTCTCCTTTTCCATTGTGGTTACTACTTGCTCATAAAGTGAATCCAAAATAAACACCTCAATTTTAAAATGAGGATAAATGTACATCTATATAAAGTTTTTGGTTTACAAATGGAAGGAATGTTGTAATTATAATGAATGAATGTATAGATTACATAATAATATTGATATAGTTGATGATTAATAGTAATAGTAACAAAATATAAAAATAAGAAGATAAATTATTAATATCCTTCAAAAATAGTAAATAATGTTAATTAAGGTGAACTTATGGAACAAGGGCTTGAAGAGCGCATTATTGATTATCTAAAAGAAACGGATGCGGGAGCCACCGCCAGTGAGATATCACGAGCATTGAGCATCAACAGGATGACAGCCGTCAAATACCTCGAAGTAATGAGGGCCACGGGGCTTGTCGACTTTAGAAAGGTCGGTATGGCAAAACAGTATTTTGGGACAACAAACCTGTCGTATGCGCAGGCCGCACTGCTTCTACAGGCCAAGCAGCTCATCAAGTCTATTGAAAAGCTGGATGACCACATTGACATATTCACAGAGACTATTACCAATCACATAGAGATCATAAGGTCCTATAAGAAGAAGGACAGGGAAAAATTCGTCAAGATACTCAAGGACGCAGAAGACAGGCTGATGCTAAATAAATAAAATTATATATGCGTTATGCCTATTTTTCTTATGAAAAGATCATGCATAGTTATTATTCTACTATTATTGGCATTGATCCCGTCCATCAATGCCGATGATGATGTTTCACCGCTTGTAACGGTTGCCAACAACGATATCGCCATCATAGGCCAGACATTCACTATTGATGTTACCATCACTGACGCCTATGTTGAGAGCTCCTATCTCAAGATTGACCTCGATCAGGCCCCTGGATGGGGAACTGTAGAGCAGGGATATTTTGACTTTGCCACAACCCAGTTTGAAATTGAACTTCTCCAGCCAGATGAGGTCCTGACATTGACGTTTGAAGCTAGCATATCAGACGATGCCGCAGAGAAGGATTACAACATACCCATACTCTTCTATGGAAAAGCAGGGGAGTGTGAGAGCGGATGCGTACCCTTCAGGAACACGTATTCTGCGCAAGTGAGTCTCATGGACCCAGACAGGGCTCCAGAGAGAGAGGCAATGGCCGATTCCGCATGGGAAGATGAAACATATTCCCTGGCTAAGAAGTACTACGAGGAGGCCATGGAGCTTTACGCAGCCATGGGCAACAGCCTAAAGTCCTCCGAGATGGGCGATAGGGCAGACCTAAGCCAGACAGGGATTGAGGCATCCCAGCTTTATGACAGCGGTAAGTCCAAGTTCGATGCAGGGAACAGGGCAGGTGCCCTTGTCGATTACCAATCGTCCAGGGAAAAGTATGCGACCATAGGAAACGACGAGAAAGTATCGGAACTGGACGGGCTCATAGACCTGTGCCAGGAGGACAACGGCGTCGACCCTGTCAACGGCGATGAAGAGGGCGGGAACAACACCATGATACTGATAGGTGCTGTGATAATTGCCATAATAGTGGCGGTCGCTGTTATAATAAAATATAAATAGTAAACTCAACAGGATATAACATGAAAAAAGCCCTTCCCTTCCTCTTTATATCCTTCTTGATAATAATATCATCAGCCGCAACAGCCGTTGTGGCAGATGAGCCCTACGACCCCCCCACGCTCAATGTTGAGATGCCAACGAGCATCACCCCAAACTCGGACATATCGATCAAGGTCAACATACAAAACACAACGGGGACGAGGATGTGGCGCTCCAAGGTATATATAGATGTCAACAGCATACCAAGCAACATACGCCAATATCTGGAGTTTTTTGATACTGAAGAGTACCTTACCTACCATCTTGCGCAGCAGGGTTTCAAAGATGTCCTATATCCAGATGAGGAGGCAGACGTTGCCTTTAGGATCAAGGCCAACAGCAACATTCCTGCGTTGACAATACCCATCTACATAGTCCTCGAAACGGAGATCGGCCTTTGTGATGAAGGTTGTGCCCCCTATAGGAGGACAATGGAATATGATATAACTGTTCTGAGGGACGACCCGAATCTCTTCTTGGAACTGGGCATGGACGAGGTGAGGCTGAATGTTGGTGACTGCTATATTGCCAAAGGAAACTTTTCCATGACATATTCCATAACGAACACCTCACAGACATCGGCATTCAATGTTGAGCTATCTGTTGAAGACACGCTTATCCCACTGTCCTCGACCATAACACCGCAGATGCCAATCACGATAATCAAGCCAGAGAATGGGATAGATGGAACGCTTTACGTGGCCACAGGAAATATTTCCCCTGGAACATATACCATAAAGCTAGATGCCACATACGATGATTTTTATGGTAAAACGTTTTCCACAAGCGATTCCTTCGCCATTGTAGTTGTCAGCAACGCCTATGAGCTTCTGGAGCAGGGGGAGCTATTCCTGCTCTCATGCGAATATGAGAATGCCTTATCATCCTTCGAGCAAGCGAGAGCCCTCTATGAGGAAGTTGAATACACAGAACTCTCAACAAGATGCTACCAAAGGACCGAGTATGTAAACGGGATACTCATGTTCTTCGAAGCCCAGGACCTCTATCACGCAGGAAGCTACTCAGAGGCAAAGGATAGCTATGAGCTTGCAAAGATCCATTACCAGAACGCCAACGATTGCACAGGTGCGTCGCTTTGCTCTGATGCAATATTCTCAATTGAGAACATGGGGGCGGGCGGCCAAACAAGCGTAGAAGATGACAATGGCGGATTCTCCTTATTGGAGATCGCACTTTCGATCATTGTCCTGGGCCTTATAGGGCTTTTGGCATTGAGTACCAAGGGCAAGAAGTAGAAAAGTTGTATTTTGAAGGTGCCATGAAAATGACAACCACCAAAATTGTCAAGATACTTGACAACATGAAGGAGTTCGTAATTTTCTTTGAAAAGCCAAATGTCATCTCTTGGGCAAACGGAACTGCCATAAACAGCATTGGGGTTGAACTGGGTGAGATAATAGGCAATTCCTGCTATGGCCTTTGGGGCAAGACAGAACCTTGCAATAATTGCCCCGTTGCCAAGGCATGGGGAAATGGTGAGATCAATCATTCCGAAATCATCGATACCACAGGCGATGTCTTCAGCATAAAAGCCGTTCCACTTATTGAGAAAGGATGCGTCAGGGGTGTCCTTGAGTTCAGGGAGAACATCACAAAACAAAAAAACACCTCCAAAGACCTTAAGAGAGAAAGGGACATGGTCCAAAACTACCTAAATGTTGCAAGAGTCATACTGCTGGTCATCGGAATTGACCAGAAAGTCAAAATGATAAACAACAAAGGGTGCAGCATACTTGGATATGACAAAGAATCCATCTTGGAAAAGAACTGGTTCGACCACTTCCTGCCCAGCAACATAAGGGAGATCTTTAGATCAAAGTTCAAAGAGATAATAGGTAAGAACCTTAAAGAGCCCGATCGTGTGTTCAAGGCCAATAATGAGCACCCCGTACTTGCAGCAGACGGAAAAGAAAAGATCATTGCATGGAACAATGTCTCATTGATGGATGATAATGGAAAGCTGATCGGAGTAATGAGCTCTGGCGAGGACGTAACTCAAAAAAACATGGCAGAGATGGAGAGGAATGAGTATATCGAGGACCTTAAGAACCTGTCCAAGATATCGATGTCCCTCAACGAAATGGACCATAGCAAGGAAATATACAGCTTCATCTGCAATAATCTTAGAGACCTCATTGGAAATGGGATTATCATAGTGACATCTTATGAATACGAGAGCAAGATGCTCAAGATAGAGGATATCTGTGGTTTGGGAAAAAATAGGGGCTTAATATTCGATCTTTTGGGAAATATCATATCAAAAAAGATAATAATCCCTGAGGACAAAGCTTTCAGAGGCCTCAAATCTGGTGGCATCAGAGAGTCGTCTTTAGACCTTCACAGGATCTCTTATGGGACAGTTCCAAAGAATATGGCAGGCGCCATACAAAAAAAGTTGAACATCACAAAGATATATGGAATAGGGCTTGTCAGGAAAAACAGGATATACGGCGAGATAGCCATATTGCTTCAAGATGGACATGATATCAAGAACAAGGACATCATTGAAATATTCATCAAGCAGGCATCCATCGCACTGCAGAAGAAACACATCCATGACAAGCTGATCATGAAGAACAACGAGCTTGAGAACTTTACAAGCTCTCTGTTCCATGAGATCCAGAGCCCCCTGGCAACAATTGGGGGTTATCTTACAATCCTAGAGGAAGCAACAGAGGCCCATGATTGCAACGAAGTAAAAAAATGCTCAGACATTATCAGGAACGCGGCAATTGAGATGTCAGAAAAATCCAAGTTGCTCGGCTCATCCTTGCGTGACACCCCGACAGAGGAGGATTAGCCTATTTTTATAATTATTATAGAATAGAATGAATCCAGTGGTGGAATTTACTGGATTCATTGTTTTTGGAGCTATTTGTGAACTAATTACTATTGCTCATCAATACTATATAAATCTTTTGGTAAAATTACACGCTTATAATGCTTAAATTGATTAAAAACATTGATTATTTCCAAAAATGTTTTTAAATTGACCACAATAATGGTGTTTACAATGCCCACTAATGTCACCATAGAGTATCTAAAGGCAGAGGATGAGTACAGGGATGCAAAGACCCCTAGTGATCGCCTGCACGCCCTAGAAAAGATGCTCTCCACCATTCCAAAGCACAAAGGTACCGAGAAGATGGCCCTCCAGATAAAGAGGAAGATAGCCAGGCTCAAGAAGGAGGCTGAGCAAAGGGAGGCAAAGAAGAGCGGTGGCAAGGGATTCAACATCAGGAAAGAGGGTGCTGCGCAGGTAGTGCTGGTCGGACCGCCAAATGCCGGAAAGTCCAGCCTGTTGAAGGCGCTGACCAATGCCGATGTGGCAGTTGGGGACTATGCCTTCACCACACTTGAGCTCACTCCTGGAATGCTGCAGATAAACGACATACAGATCCAGCTCGTTGAGGTGCCTGGATTGATAGACGGCGTTTCGATGGGAAAGGGCATGGGATTGCAGCTCCTATCGTCCGTGAGGAGCGCTGACGCCCTGATATTCGTAGTGGATGCGAGCAACTACCCCATGAAGCAGATGGAGACCACGCTCAAAGAGCTTGAGGTAGGGGGCATCAAGGTGAACAAGAAGCGACCGGACATAGAGGTCAAGAAGAAGGCCGTAGGAGGCATAAGCATAGCCGGCGCGAAACACATCAACGCCGATATCAGGGACGTTAAGGAGATACTGATAGACTTCAGGATCTCATCCGGGCTTCTCGTCGTAAGGGAGGATGTATCCCTGACCGACATTCAGGAGGCACTGGACTACTCCACATCCTACAAGAATGGATTCGTTGTCCTTAACAAGTACGATAGGGCGGAAGGGGATGTCTTGGGCCAGATGAGAAAGAGGTACCCAAACTTCCTTTTCATAGCAACGTCGGTACACAATGGGGTTGGCCTAAAGGAGATCTCAAAGGAGGCCTACAAGATAGCCAATATAAAGAGGATTTTCACCAAGACACCGGGTGAGAAAAGGGCCTATCCACCCGTGGCAATGAAAAAGGATGCCAATGTGCTCGCCGTTGCAAAGAAGGTGCACAAGACGATTGCAAGAAACTTCAAATATGCAAGGATCTGGGGAAGCTCGGTCAAGTTCGACGGCCAGAGGGTCGGAGAGGACCACATCCCAGATGACGGGGACACTGTAGAGATCCATATCAAGTAGGGGGTTTCTCCCCGCGTCTCTTGTACCTGCCAGGCCCCTGGCGCCCAAGGTAGACCGATGTGCCCCAAATAATGACAAGCCCCGAGACTATCACAATCTTTCGAATGAACGGTATTTTCAATATCACATTTTTTACCATCTCGAACGTGGATGTCGTTTCCGATACGCCAAAATAGTCCTCACCGTCCTTCAGGATGTAAACATGGTCCAGCTGGACAACGATGTCAGACTCCATCTCAAGATATTCATTGAGGGATTTTGTCAATATGGCCCTGTCCTCACAGTCACCCCTGCCTGACATTATGGTCTCGTCCGGGCGTGCCCAGTATTCAAGATTGTAGTATAGGTCATAATCGCTCGTCCAAGTGATGTTCCGCATCACCCACTCCTCTGGCGATTCGCCGGTCTGTTTCAGGTTCTCTCCGATGAGGGCCACCGAGAGGTCATTGGCATCCACCAGCGAATCAACGCCATTTAGCTCATTGCTTACCTGTACAATGCCCAGGTAGACATTGGGGTATAGCGCCAAAAGAATTAGTGCAATTGAGGCAAAGAATGCCAATATTTTTCTCATGTTCCTATTATGTGTGAATGTTTTTAGTATTTTTTGTTTTGTCCCTGATAATGGACATCCCCTTCTCTATGGCAAGCCTCCCTTCCCCCGTGTGGACGGCCAAGTCTGTGGGCATTATGTCTCCAGGGGGGCTTTCCTTATCGGAGAGAAAAAGCTCCCACCATCCGACGTCATGATATCTGCCAAGCTTGTGCCCCACCTTGCTGTAGCTGCCAACGAACCTGAACCCCATGCCCTCATGGAATCTTATGCTTGTGGGATTTGGGATGGTAATCCCGGCCAGGGCGTTTTTGTAGCCTTGTATCCTCAAAACCCCAAGCAGAGCAGTGTAAAGGCCTGAAGCGACCCCCATGCCCTGATGGCCCTCCTCGACATAGACTGACACTTCCCTGGTCCAGCGGTAAGCCTCCCTCACACGGTGCCTGCCGGCATATGCATAGCCAACGACCATTCCATTGGACTCGCAAACAAACCAGGGGGCCTCCTTTTCAATGGCCAATACCCTTTCGGCAAAGGCCGCGGCAGTTGGAACGGTGGTCTCAAACGTCACAGCGGTGCCCTCTATGAACGGCCTGTAAATCCGGAGGATCTGATCCGAGTCCTCCCTTTTTGCCAATCGTATACCATAATCCAGCTTCAACCATTCTATTACATCTTCAAGGGTTATATTGTTTTTGATTCCCAATGATATCTAACGATATTTTATTTTCCTTTAATATCGCCCCCAAGGAAAAAGAGAAAAATATATATGAAATGTCATCATGGTATTGCTATGGAACAGGACGTCAAAAAGATCCTTGAAGTGCTAGAAGAAATAAAGAAAGACATTGACTACATAAAAAGTAAAATAGATAAGTGCGATGATGACGGCACTCGCCAAAAGGCTAGGAGGATATCGACAAATCCAGACCTATCTGCATCTTACACAAAGGTGAGGGAAAAGTCTAAATGGGACGTCGATTCAATAGACGGACTCATAGAGTGATTCAATGGACCCTAGAATAGCAGATACAAATGCAAGATACCAGGGGCTCCCACCCAGGTTGCTTATGGAAAACGCAGGGAGGGGCATAGCTGATTATATCAAGAACAATCTGAGTGGCAGGTCAGTGGCCATAGTCTGTGGTACCGGCAACAATGGCGGGGACGGATTCGTGATAGCTAGGCACCTAGAAGGCTCACACCATGTTGATGTGATGATGCCACAGGACCCTTCACGAATCAGGACCAGCGAGTCCAGGGAGAACTTCAGGCTTTTGTCAATGTGCGATGTTAACCTTATCCGATCATATCATGCCCCCAAGGATTGGGCCTATGACGTGATCGTGGACGCAATGCTTGGCACGGGAGTTAGGGGGGATGTCAGAGAACCATACCTCTCATACATCAAGAAGATAAACGGACTGGACATATTCACCCTGTCCGTGGACACACGGTCCGGACAAGGGACCAGTGAGTGTGTGCGGCCCAACCTTGTGATATCACTAAACGAGGCCAAGACGGACAAGGCCATTGTGCTGCCGATTGGAATACCTGAACCCATGAAAAGGATATGCGGCCCTGGGAACGTCAAATTCCTCAATAGGCGACCCAAGAGCGCCCACAAGGGACAGGGAGGAACGATGGCGGTGATAGGGGGCTCGGAAATATATCATGGGGCCCCTTTATACTCGGCCATTGCGGGCTCGAAGATATGCGACCTGGTGTATTTGCTATGCCCCGGTGGGCTTTCTCCAGTTCTCCGTGGCATGAGCCCGGACTTCATAGTTGAGGGGACGAAAGGCGGAAACATAGGCAGCGATATCCTGGAACACCCCAGGCTGGGAAATGTGGACAGCATATTGTGCGGCGTGGGAGCAGGAAGGTCGGAGGAAACGGCGAACTCGCTATTGGGCATATATGAGAAGAATGGCGAGACCCCAATTGTGATAGACGCTGATGGTCTTTTCGCACTGAGGGGCCATACTGAGGTCTTAAAAGGGAACATGTGCCTCACCCCGCATGCCAATGAGTTCGAATCGATCTTTGGAGAGCTCCCCGAGGACTTTGGATCAAGGAAAAGAGCCGTTGAGAGGGCAGCCAGTGAAAACGACTGTGTCATCATGCTTAAGGGAAAGTCGGACATCATATCGTGCAAGTATGGCACTTGGGAAAACCACACCGGGAACGAGGGCATGACGACCGGAGGCACGGGTGACGTGCTAGCCGGATGCACCGCAGCATTCGCTTCAAAGAACGGGCTTTTCGAATCCGCGCTGGCCTCAACGTTCGTCGTTGGAACGGCAGGGGACATGGCCTATGAGAAAAGCAACGTATTCTTCAGCGCCACCGATGTTTTGGACATGCTCCCAGCGGCATTAAAGTTCTGCATAGACTACTGACAAAGCGTAAAAACAATTATAAGTGAATCCATTACATCGAAAACCATAGGAGGATTATCAATGGGAAAAGGTAGCGGTTTTGGAAAAGTGATCCTTTTCAATGAGCATTTCGTCGTCTACGGGGTGCCAGCCATAGTGTCTGCCATCAGCATGAGCACTACTGCAAAAGTTGAAAGGATCGATGACAAGTTTGAATTTTATGACAACAGGGGCGCAACCCCCAATTACAAGAAGGACAAGATGGATCACCAGAGGGACTCCATTGAATACATATTCAATGCCATGAATCTGAAAAAGGACGGCCTTAGGATAGAGCTGGCCGGCGACCTGTACGCTGCAAGCGGCGTTGGGGCGAGTGCGGCATCATGCGCTGCAATGGCCAGGGCCCTTTCAGATGAGTTCGGGCTCGACTACACCGATGAGGAGATCAACAGGGTGGCATACGAGGGTGAGAAGGGATACCATGGGACGCCTTCAGGGATAGACAACACCGCAGCGACCTTCGGCGGGCTGATATGGTTCAAGAAGGGCGAGACCGACGTCATGGAAAGAATGAATCTCAAAAAGCCCGTCAACATAGTCATGGGAAACACAGGTGTCGTTGCAAACACGAAGGCGGCTGTGGCAGGCGTTGGGGAGAGAAAGGAGGCATTCCCTGAAAAATACGGAAAGATATTCAGGTCTGCAGAGGAACTGGCTTTCAAGGGCAGGGATGCCATCAAGGCGTTCGACCTAAATGCCCTGGGTTCCCTCATGAATGATAATCACAAGCTCCTGCAGGACATCGAGGTCTCTAACAACGACCTAGACCTGCTTGTGGACATAGCCCGTGAAGAGGGCGCCATCGGTGCAAAGATGACAGGGGGCGGCCTGGGTGGTTACATGGTTGCCCTGACACCCGAGGATGATGTGCAGGAAAATGTCGCATCAGCCATTGAGGAAAAGGGTTTCAAGGTCCTTAGGACCCAGATAGGCATATGAAGGTAATAATATGAAATTAAGGGATTTCTTGTCGGCCCTTGAACAAAAGGGCGAACTTCGAAGGATAAAAAAAGAGGTCAGCGCCGATTATGAGATAGCAAATCTCATCTATTCCATGGGCGAGATGCCGGTAATCTTTGAGAATATCAAGGGTTATGGCTTTCCCGTCTTTGGGGGGATAACATCTTCCCGGGACCTTGTGGCAAAGGGGCTTGACACCACCAAGGAGGAAACCCTCCAGAGGCTAGTGCATTCCCTTAGAAATCTAAAGGAACCCGAAATCGTGGAAAATGCGCCCTGCCAAGAGGTGGTCGTAAAAAATCCCGACCTTGACAAGCTGCCCATCCTTAGGCACCTGCCTGGTGACGGGGGAAAATATGGCACGGCAACGATTGCGATCATCAAGGACCCCGAGACTGGACGCAACGCATGCTATCACCGCCTGATGCAGATAGGCAAGAACAAATTCACAGCAAGGGTAATACCCAAGAGGCAGACAAGGACCACGTACGACAAGACTGACGGCGATCTTGAGATGGCGGTCTGCATAGGGAACTCTGTGGCAGTCATGGTGGCTGCGTCACTTGGCCCCCCATCTGGGGTCGATGAGCTCTCGATAGCTAATTCCCTTGACAGGACCGACCTCGTTAAGTGTGTGACAAAGGACCTCGAGATCCCTGCAGATGCAGAGATCGTCCTTGAGGGACGCCTGACAAAGGATGTGGACAGGGAGGGGCCGTTTGTGGACCTTACCGAGACCAGGGACTTTGAGAGGCAGGAACCGGTATTCGTTGTTGACTGCATAACACACCGCAAGGATGCCATGTACCAGGCACTGATACCCGGAAGGATGGAGCACAAGATGCTCATGGGCATGCCAAAGGAACCTACCATATATGACGAGGTTAGCAAGGTCTGCAAGTGCGACAACGTGCTCATGACAATGGGCGGCGGCTCCTGGTTGCATGGCGTGGTGCAGATCGAGAAACGGTCCGATTATGATGGCAAAAAAGCCATCGAAGCGGCATTCAGGGGACATAGGAGCATGAAGAGCGTTACCATCGTTGATGATGACGTGGACATATATGACCCTCTGTCCGTAGAATGGGCCTTGGCCACAAGATTCCAAGCTGACAGGGACCTGGTCCTGTTGGAGGGGCAGCCCGGGTCGTCACTGGACCCAAGCTCTGACCATACGGGTGTGAAGACCATGACTGCAAAGACCGGATTCGATGCCACAAGGCCATCGAACGTAGACCCTAGCAAATATGATATTGTAAGGTACAAGACCCTTGATCTTGGCAAATATGATTAGAAAGCTTATTTAAGCGATGAAATTAATTATGATTTGATGATGGTCTACATCATCAATTGATCTTTTTGAGGGGATATAATGAGGATAATCGTAGGTGTGACGGGTGCCTCTGGTATTTCTTTGGCTTCTGACATCGTGAATGCACTGAAGAAAAAGGGTGTCGAGGTCCATCTGATAGTCTCTGAGGCGGCCAATAAGGTGGCCAGGATAGAGGGATGTGATATCAAAGCCGCAATGTCCGTGGCCGATGTGTGCTACACTAACGACGAGCTTGAGGCGGCAATATCATCATCCACGTACCACATAGACGGCATGATAATCGTGCCATGCTCCCTCAAGACATTGTCATCTGTGGCGAACGGGCATTCCAACAATCTGATTTCCAGGTCGGCCGAGAACGTCATCAGGCTTGGCAGAAGGCTCTTGATCATGCCAAGGGAGACACCGCTCTCGCCCCAGGCGCTGGAGAACATGCACAAACTGTCCATGTACGGCGCCATCATCATGCCCCCGGTCATAGCTTATTACACCAGGCCAAAGAGCCTAAGTGACATCAATGACTTCTTCACAGGGAAGGTACTAGATGTCTTCAACATAGAACATGATTATCCCAGATGGAAGGGAATTACCAAAAAGTGATCAGATGAAACTAACTAAGGAAGAGCAATCAATATACGACGGTGAGCAGGGGGAGGTCCTGCAAAAGGCCATGGAGATACTTGTGGCCCTTGGAAAGATATACGATGCTGAAGAGCTCGTGCCAATCAGAAGCGTGCAGATAGCAGGCGTCAGCTACAAGAATCTTGGAGAGGCCGGCATAGAATACCTTGAGTGGTGGGTGGAGCACAATGCTAATGTGCAGGCGTTCTCGACCCTGAATCCCGCAGGGATAGACCTCGGCAGATGGAAGGAGCTGGGTTTCAAGGAGGACTTCTCCAAGAATCAGCATCACATTGTCGACCTGTATGAGAAGATGGGGATAGTGCCAACTTGCACGTGCACGCCCTATGAGATAGGGAATCTACCTAAGTTCGGAGACCACCTTGGCTGGAGCGAGTCCTCGGCAGTGTCATTTGCCAACTCTTACATAGGCGCCAGGACCAACAGGGAGGGCGGTCCTTCTGCCCTTGCGGCCGCATTGGTGGGAAAGACACCCTGCTACGGATACCACCTTGATGATGTCAGGAAGGCAAATGCCGTCTTCAACGTTAGCGCGGACATCTCCTCGGACGCGGACTTTGGGGCGCTGGGCGTGCTTGCAGGAAGGGAAACAAAGAAAGGTGTACCATACTTCAAGGGGCTTCCGGCAATGAGGACCTTCAACTTTAAACAATTGGGGGCCTCGATGGCGGCATCGGGTTCCGTTGCGCTGTACCATGTCCATGGGCAGAGCCCAGAGTCAAGGGCAGGGGACATGATCGCTGAAGATCACGAGGAGTTTGACATAGAGGGCCTGGATGAGGCATATGAATACCTCAACACAGGTGGGGATGATGTAGACTTTGTTTCCATGGGGTGCCCACACGCATCAATGGAAGAGATCATGATAATTGCAAACATGCTCAAGGGGAGAAAAGTAAGGTCCCCCCTGTGGATCACGACATCGCAGGCCACATCCTGCCAGGCTACCGCATATGGGTATAAGGACATAATAGAGGGCACTGGCGCGAAGCTGATCTCAGACACTTGCATGGTCGTGTCGCCGATCGAGGATTTCGGTTATGATACTGTTGCCACCAACTCTGCAAAGGGCTGCTACTACATGCAGTCGTGGTGCAACGTCAGGACAAGGTACGGGAGCATGCGTCAATGCATTGATGCGGCGCTGACTGGAAGGTGGCAGAAATGAGGGAGATGAGTGGAAGGCTGATAAAGAATGGGCGCGCAGAGGGCGAGGCCCTGGTAAGCAAGAAGCCCCTGTCTTTCCTTGGGGGCATAGACCCAAAGACAGGGAAGGTCATAGACAGGGAGTCGGACCTCTACGGACAGTCGGTTGCGGGAAAGGTCCTTGTCTTCCCCTATGGAAAGGGATCAACTGTGGGATCCTACATCATACTTTGGATGAAAAAGGAGGGTGTGAATCCTTCAGCCATCATCAACGAGTCATCCGAGCCGATAGTGTGTGTGGGGGCCATCATATCAGACATACCCATGGTGGACAAGATCGACCTATCGCTTATCGAGAACGGCGACCATGTGAGGGTCGATGGTGAAAAGGTAATTATCGGATAAGGGCGGGATATTGACATGTGGGACTACATTGAGGAATGCTTCAAGAGCTCTCCAAAGAGAAAGGAGATAGCATCGCTATTTCTGGTCCTTGGGCTCTCATGCAGGGATGACAACAAGGTCTATTGCCAGGACATAGAAGTGCCAGTGAAAAAGATCGCGGACTCCATTGGGATAGACCGGAGGGTCGTCAATGAGACCGTCAAGGACATACTCTCGCACGACAGGCTGCGCCAGGTCTTCGGAGGCCTGAAACCACGGGCGTTCCTAAGGGACTCCGCCGCTGCCCTGGACTGGGGCGTCATAGAGATAGAGGCCTGTCCCGAGACGGTTGGGATAGTCGCAGGTGTCGCTTCGCTAATAGCAGGGGAGGACATCTCAATAAGACAGGTCGTGGCAGATGACCCCAACCTTTTTCCACAACCAAAGCTGACCATAGTGACAGAGCAAAAGATACCTTCAGAGCTGTTTGAGAAGATCCTCAACATAGAGGGCGTCCTCAAGGTCTCCATATACTGAGGCGATTCCATAGACCAGAAAAGACTGATGTTCCTGCCACTTGGGAATCCATTGTTATTTCTATTGATCTTGCTGATACCTCTGCTTTTCATAATGCTCTTCATAAACGCCGTCACAGAGGCGTTCATCCATCTGGGGCTTCCGCCGTTCGCAGCATCTATCCTGGTGCTGCTCTCCATAGTTGGAAGCCTGATAAACATTCCGATCAAGGAAGTGAAGAGAACCAGCGCAGTAGAGTTCAGGGCACAGCCCAACAGCCTGTTCTCGTTCATGTACCCCCAATCGAGGATTAACCGGCAGATGTTCTCAAATACCACCCTGGCGGTCAATGTGGGTGGGGCGATAGTGCCCCTATTTCTCTGCCTTTACATCGTGCTCAGGTACCCCGGGTATGTATTCCCATGGTGCCTCGTGACTATACCCATTGCGGTCATAGTGTGCTACAAGGTCGCAAGGATAGTCCCAAATGTCGGGATCGTCATGCCTACATTCGTCCCGCCCATGACCGCGGCCTTCCTTGCAATGATATTTTCAAGCGGCACTGATGCGGTATCCCTTTCATACCTGACCGGAGTGATGGGCGTCATAATAGGCGCGGATGTACTCAATTTGAACAAGATAACGCAGACCACTGCCTCGACAATATCCATAGGGGGCGCAGGAACTTTCGATGGCATATTCCTGACTGGCATAGTCAGCGTATTTCTGGGAAATATAGTGTCCATGTTCTGAACCTTTCTTAATCTCAAAAATCAGATAAGGCCCACATCATGCCCCCCAATACTCTTCCCAGATATGCTTTTTAAGATGCCCATTTCAGCGAAATCTTGAGATTTCCAATGTGGAAAATAGCGTGTCAATCTGGTGCAAACACTAACGTCATAAGGCAAATTCACATCTTCTTATTCAAAAAAAGTAATGAGGCCAAACTATTAATACTTCCATGCACCTCTATATGCGGTGACTAACCATGAAAAGGATATTCATTATTGTTCTAGTGGCAATACTTGTAGTTAGTATTTCATCTGCAAGTGCTGGTGCCGCTGCGGGACCTGGCCCTGCACCCAGTTCAGGTGATGGTATATCTGATGGTCCAGAATGGGACCCCCATCCCGGAGAGGACAACCCAGGCGTAGGTCCTGCACCTAACTCAGGCGATGGAATACCAGATAATTCTGGCTTTTAGGAATAAATTATATTCCTTCTTTTTCTGTTTTACATTATTATCAACGAATTTGAGCCTGTCTTTTTGATTTTATTAATGCTAAACCTGAGGTTTCTGTAATATTTCAGTATAAAGTAGCATTATCCCGGTCAATAGCCACAAAGCAAAAAAGGTAGAATATTAATTTAAGTATTAAAGTTTACTTTATATTAAATCCATTTAATTAAATAAATAGCTAAATTTCTTTAACCTTCATTGCGTTGATTAAAGTTTACTTTATATTAAATCCATTTAATTAAATAAATAGCTAAATTTCTTTAACCTTCATTTTTTTAATTAAAGAAAAAAGGAAATTATTTAAACTAAAATACATAATTACATATATGGGTTATTCTGACTTTAAAAGTCCATACGGTTTTTTGAAGGATGTTGAAAGTGAAAACCGGGGCAATTATAAGGTTTTTATTCCAGGCAAGCTTCCTCCACCAACTGACTTTTTCTCTAATAAAAAATTACAAAGAACGTTATACGATGCAACCACAGCGATAAGCAAACTTTCTGGTATTTGTACACAATTACCAAACCCAGATATGCTCGTGGTACCTTATATGAAACGTGAGGCGGTTCTAAGCTCACAGATAGAAGGAACAAGAATTTCCCTCTCTGAACTTCTTATGTCATCGGCAAAGAACGAGGAGGAGAGCAACGACGTGAGAGAAGTGGTTAACTATATACTGGCCATTAGGTATGGATTGGGTAAGATTGAAGATGGTGAACGCATTGATCTCGAACTCATTAAAAAGATGCATAAATTACTGATGAGAGGAGTAAGGGGTTATGATAGAAGACCTGGGGAATTCAGAAACATTCAGAACTGGGTGGGACCACCGACAAGCGACATCCAGGATGCCACATTCGTCCCGCCTGATCCGGGAAGCATAGAAAATTTGATGGCAGATCTTGTTGAATATATAAACAATTCAGATGCTCTGGAAATTCCCCTTATAAAATGTGCAATGATACACTACCAATTTGAGACTATACACCCTTTCTGTGACGGAAATGGCAGGATCGGGAGGGCATTGATAACATTGTATCTATGCAGATCAAGAATTATTGAGAAACCTATAATGTACCTAAGCGGATTTTTCAATGAATATAAGAGAGAGTACAATTCCCTGCTTCTGGGTGCAAATATGAATTCCGATTTTCTTGCATGGACCAGTTTCTTTCTTGAAGCAATCAAAGTACAGGCCAGTGAAGCTATGCTAACAGCAAGAAAATTGCAAAATCTAAGGGAACAGTATAGAGATGAGATGCAATCAATATCCTTGACAACCAATTACATCAAAACTGTGGACAGTCTATTTGTCAATCCATATAAAAATATAAGAACGGTGAGTAAGGATTTGGGCGTTTCATACCCCACGGCCAAAAAGATAGTAGATAAGCTAATTGATATGGGCATATTAGAATTAGCTGAATCCAAAGGAAGGGGCAATATATTCGTTGCTAAAAAAATTCTTTCCTTGATAGACGATCGAAAGTGAAATCATTTAAAAAGCCCTTTATAAACAAAATACTAAAAACAGCCGATTTTTCTTATTTCAGATCACTACTAACAACTAATGCCAAGAACTGGATTAGTTGAATCATATTAATAAATCAAGAGAATTTTAACAAAAAAATATTAAATTTAAAATAATCTTGAGATTATTTAATAATAATTATTGAATCAGTATGGGGACAGGAACAAAGCACATTATGAATGTTATCAGCGCAAGCACGGCCACGATCCTGGCATTTCTCGAAAGTGGTTCAATCTCATTTAGCGCGCCTGGATGCCCACCTCTTGTCAAGAAATGCACAAGTATTCCCCACATAAGCCATCCGGACCAAAAGTAATTTCCCAATGGCAAATACCCCATCTCTGACATCAGGCCGAGTATTCCAGAACCCAATAATACCCATACCATAGCTGAAGATATTTTTCTGTGACCCCTATCTCCAAAAAGCGCCCTTACAACATGCCCTCCGTCAAGCTGCCCGGCCGGCAGCAGATTTAACATAGTGACTAGCAGCCCCACCCATCCGGCAAATGCAAGCGGGTGTATCCACAGTGTCATGCCTTCAGGGACAGATACTGAGGAAACATATGTCAGCAACGTGAAGAGAATCGAGTTCCCAAGTGATATGCCCCCGCCTTCGAACATTGATGCTGGCACCACATAAGACATCCTCATGCCAATTATGACCACGGGTATTGCCACCAGAACACCTATCAATGGACCAGATGCGCCCAAGTACACCGCGTCCCTCTTCGTTGGAATGGGGGACTTCATCTTTATGATTGCGCCCAATGTCCCCAAAGGAAGGAATGGCATAGGTATGAAGTATGGCCATGAGGAGGATATCCCGCTCTTTATGGATTGGACCTTGTGTCCCATCTCATGGCAGACAAGTATCGCCATAAGGCCTGCTGAAAAGCTAAGAGCCCCGCTCCATACATTGCCCATTATACCTTCGTCCACCAATGGGGCCGAAAGCACATAGCCCGCGTATATGGTTGATATCACTGTCGCAATGAAGAGCAATATGTAGACGTAGCCTTTTGATAGCATGCCACCCGCCGACTCTGGAGGTTTTTTGATCAGAAAAGCGTGATATAGACCATTCTTCTCCCTGAGGTACATGTCATATCCCAGATCGGATATCGGTCCCTTGATGTCCCGATACTCTATATGGGAACGCCCCAGGTCCAGAAATATGACATCCCTGTCCTTTGATATGTGATTTACCCTTAATGTGCCAAGCGCATCCAAGATACCGAGGAACTCCTCCTTGTCATCCTCTCTGATGTCATATTCCAGCAGAGACCTGCATTTGGGACATTCTGGGGATATCCTTTGTGAATGGCTCATTGCCCTATATCCACAGTTAGGGCAGCGATACGCGTATTCCATCAAGGTCATCTTAAAAACATCTTTTTTAATGGTTTTGATAGATCGGATCATTTCCGCTTTCTGAATCTGAGATGGAAGGTGTGTTCCTGCTCATCCTTATCTATGGGATCAAAACCGCATTTGATGGCCGCTGAACATATGCTTTCCATATCCTGGGTTTTGTCCCAGCTTGTGCCATATCCAGCACTAATTCTTCTGCGCCCCAAGTTGATCTCCATGGTTGCAGCGTAGATGGATTTATCGCCATCTGGATTCTCTGGTATTTTGAGGTCCCATATCTCCAGCTCCCCACCATTTCTCATAACCCTGAAGATCTCCTTCAACGTCTTTTCCTGATCTTTCCGGTCCATGTACATGAACGTGAAAAACGCAGTGGCGGCATCAAATACCCCATCTGTGAACTTCATGTCAGTGGCATCCATGACTATCTTCACACACTCGCATCCCGCTTCCTCCAGCTCGCTCTTGTGAAGGTCAATGGCGATCACGCTCTTGCCTGCAAGTTTTCCGATAACGCCTTCTCCGCCACCACCTATGTCCAAGATGGTCCCTTTCAGGTCTGTGTCGCTCAGATCGACCTCAATGCCCTCGACAAAATGTGCCAGCTCCTTGACCTTCTTATTGAAGAATTCCTCAAAA
>Ga0272442_10002317_pt1 | contig 27783 bp, 27 predicted proteins | sample SSMForm2O_FD_200262 | JGI IMG/M metagenome (GOLD analysis project Ga0272442, IMG submission 200262) | Marine sediment archaeal communities from Little Sippewissett salt marsh, Falmouth, MA, United States - SSM-Form-2O | ecosystem: Environmental > Aquatic > Marine > Wetlands > Sediment ...
GTTTTCCTGTAAGCGGACAGGGAAGCGTGGGCTACGTGCGCGCACAGTTTTCCCTTCCCGAGCTGTAAGTCCTTGCGGACCACGATTACTTGCTTCATTCCAATCACTTTTCCAATGACTTAGTGAACTTCACGTGCTTCACGAGCACGGGAGCGGTCTTGACAGGGGTCTCGACCTCCCACCCGTGAATTTGCTCGCGGTGCTTTCCCACACCGTAAACATTTAGCATTATGTCCTTCATGTTATCGCTTATCCTAAGGTCCTTGACCGCGCCTTCAATCTGCCCGTTCTTCACCTTGAATATTGCGTCACGCGGGATTACTGAAAAGTCCCCTGTCTTATAGTTCTGGAACCGCATGTACCAAACATTAGTGACGTAAAGCCCGTCCTTTACCTCGCGCAGCATTTCAGGCAGTTCAAAGCTCCCAGTATCCAATACAAGGTTCCAAGCGTGCGGCGCGATAATGCCCGCGTTGCTGGTGGAGTCAGTGTTATACCTCGCAGCGGTTGAAGTGTTATGCAAAAACGTCCTAAGAATCCCTGAGCGGATTACTGTGTGCCTCCTAGTCTGCCTTCCCTCGGCGTCAAAGCTAGTTGAAAACATTCCTCCCGCAAGAAGCGGGTCATCATGCAAGGTTACCTGGTCGCTCGCGACCCTCCTGTTAAGCCTTCCTTCCATGAAAGAATACCCTGCTTCAACAGAGAACATGCTCGCCGCGTCCCCCACGTGGTCCAAGAACACTGCGAAGGCCATCGGGTCAAACATGACGTTGTACTTCCCGGGCTTCCCGGGGGCTGGGTCCAGTGCCTGCCGCGCGGTCTCGCCAGCGCGCTTTCCCGCGTCCTCTGGCTTGAAGTGGTGAAGGCTCCTAGCGCACGAGAGCTTGTGCCCGCTCGCGTCCTTGCTCGCGAAAGCGCGTATTGAAAACGAGGCCGAAGTGCCTTTTTGCTTGGCTTTTATTCCCGCGCTCGTGCGCAAGTACTCCTTAGTCCACCCGCTTTCAATTATTCCTCCGCACCTCTCAGCCCCTTTTGAGAGCGCTCCGTTCACCCCTGCCTCAACCAAGTCAACGAGCTCGTCGTTTAGCTTTGGGATGCTTGGGTCGTAAGAATTCTGTATTTTCTTGTACTTGCTCTTCCCCGCGTCGATTCCCACGTACTCGTTGTTTGGCTTTGTGAGCTTTACAAAGCGCGCTAGCTTTTTTACCATCGCGTTAACCGACTTCTTGTCAAGCTCTTTTACTAGCGTGCTCGCTAGCTTCTGGTCTTTTGCCACGAAAAGGTTAACGCCCCGGTCTTCCCAGACCTTGCCTGTTGAAACCGCGTTGTTAGTGAACTTGATTTGCTTGGCCTCTGAAATCACGCCGTGGGCTATCACGTCATCGAATTCCTTTTCGGATTTCTTAAGGATGTAATCGATTCCATCGTAGAATTCCTTGCTCACTCTCAATCACCAAGCCTGATGCTCCTAAGCCTTATGCTGGGCCCGCCCATTGACACGGGCACTCCCTGCATCGGCTCTCCCTTGCCGCAAGTCCCGGCGAAGTACTCCAGGTTGTTTGCTACAGCGTCCACAGCCCCCCAGAACTCGGGGGTTGTTGTTTCAAGCGTAACACGCTTAACCGGCTTTGTTACCTCCCCGTTCTCTACCAAGTATGCTTCAGCGCTCACATAACGCTGGTTAAACCTCTTGTCATCAATATTCCATTCCATGAACGACTTGACATAAACCCCTTTCTTCACCCCGGATAACAGCTCTTCCTCACTCATTTCCCCAGGGGGAATGAAAGTGTTGCTCATCCGGATTATGGGCTCTGTGGAATAATCCATTGCACGAGAGCTGCCGTTGGACATGGTATTCATCTGCCAAGCGCTCTCCTTGTTCTGCAAAAACTCTGTGACCGCTCCCCCATTAATCAAGTACTTGGGCCTCGCGCGCACTCCCTCATCATCATACAAGTAAAAGCCCGCGCTGTGGGGTATCGTGGGGTCATCCATCACGGTCACCGCGTCAGAGCCTATTCTCACGCCAATGCTGTCCGGCCCTAGGAAGGACTCACCCGCCTGCGCTGCCTCCCTCCCAAGAATCCTGTCCGCTTCCTGGGGGTGGCCAACGCTCTCATGAACCGCTATCCCAACTACCTCGGGCCCGCAGACGAGGTCCAGCTCGCCTTTAGGCAGCCTAACCCCGTTTTTCATTACTAGGTCGAGATTTCTAGCTGTTCCAGCTGCTTTTTCCAACAGGTTCCATTCTGAAAGCGCTTCATACCCGCTAGTCCTAGCAAACTCCTGGTGCTTTTGCATTGTCTTAGAGCCGTTTTGCACTGTAATCATGTACGTGAAGCCCACCATCGGGAGCCTCGCATCAACTTTTGTGCCCGTGCTGTTAACAAAATACTTTTCTAATGCGGCGTCGCTCAAGGAAAAATACCTTGCGGGTATCTTAAGCCCCAAGTCTGACAGCTCGCTCTCAACGTCCCTCATTAGCTCGAACTTGTCCTTAACATCAAAAGAGCTAATGCTCTTCTTCTCTTTTACAACATACCTGTCCTCGATAGCTTCTTCTGCAGCGAGCTCCACAGGGTCCTTCATCAAGTGAGCGCACGCCTTAGCCATTTTCACTCCCATCTCAACGACTCTAGCAACGCTTTTTTTGTCCATCACGTCAGTTGAGACGAACTGCATTGCCCCGTGGTACACCAACCGCGCGCCAATCCCCTCTTCCTCGTCAAAACCAGATATTTGCGGGACGCCGTTCTTGAAAACGAGGCCAGAGCCAGAGCTCTTCTCATACCTTGCTTCAGCGTACGTCGCCCCCTTTTTTATCGCGTGCTTAACCGCAAAATCTGCCAGGCTCTTGCTCATCAAGACTTAGTTTTGTTGCACTTGTTTTTAAATAGTGCGTGAGCGCTAAAATGCCGGAATATTTTTTATAGGCTGGGTGGAATACTAGTTCTTGCATGATAAGCGAAATAGACATTCTTGTGAGAATCATTGCCGCAACCCTGTTTGGCCTAGCAGTGGGTACTGCAAGGAGGCAGCACCCCCACCCCGCGGGGCTTAGGACCTTCGCGTTCATCTGCTTGGGCTCCGCTCTTTACACCATCGCGTCAATAACAATAATCGGCACGGACCCTGGCAGAGTAGCTGCCCAGGTGGTGACAGGAGTCGGCTTCCTGGGCGCTGGCGCCATCTGGAAAGGCAAAGGAGTGTCAACAGGCCTAACAACAGCGGCGGGAATCTGGGCTACTGCAGCACTTGGTTTATTGGTCGGCTTGGGCCAATGGGTAGCAGCAATAGCCTCTCTGGCAATCATCCTAGCCCTGTTCCACTTCAAAAAATTCACCCGCTCCAAAAAGAAAAAGAAAAAGAAGTGAGCCCCACCACCTTGTTTTTATTCTTCTGCAGCCAATTAGTTACTCATGCAAGAGCGCATACGCGAGCTCGCTGAGCAGATAAAAAAAACCGAGCAAGCCAGGGAAAGCCTAGCAAACGCTACTAGAGAGAAAAACATTGAGGTTCTCCCAGACGCTTTAGAGCGCGGGCTAGTCCACGAGGTAAAGCCATCAATGGTTAACTGCAGTGTTGCAGCGGTTGACGGCGGGTTGCTCGCGCAAGAGTTCCAAGGGTTTGACTTAATACTCGTGCGCGCCCTCGCCGCAGTCTTTAGCTACAAGGACTCAAAGCTAGATTCATATTCGTACTATCCCTCGCCGTTGCCGGGCTATGATGTTGGGCTGACGGATAACCTTGACTTGCACGAGCTCAACTGGCACAAGAACCTCATGAGGCTCGAGAAAGAGCTCTCAACCGCTTTGGAATGCGTGAAAAAGCACTCGCCAGGGCTCATGCTCTTAGACGGCTCAGTAGTGCCGCAGATAAGCGACAGGCCAGCGGACGGCTCCGAGCCGCGCTCAATTTACGACAAGGTCCTGCGCTTGTGCCAAGAGCTCTACGCAACCTGCGAGGAAAAAGGAACCCGTGTGGCGGGAGTGATAAAAGACTCCCGGGGGCGCAGGTTCATAGAAATGGTTTCGCCAATGCTAAGCGACTCAGACGGAGTGCTGCAAAAGTCCAATGACACCTCATTCCTCCATTTTCTACTGAAGCCAGGCGAGCGCACGGCTGCGTTCTCATACTCTAGCGATGTTAAAGAGCACCAAGTACTGCGTGACCTGGGCGACTGGGGCTCCAAAATCAATGTTTTCTACTTGAAGCCAGTCGCAGGCGACAGGCCCCTTAGGGTAGAGTTTGTTGGGGATAAGTCCTTTGACGGGTTAGCAGAAACAATCCACGCCCTCTCTGCAATCAACTCCAAGTACGCGTACCCCGCTGTTTTGATAGAAGCGGACTTGCGCGCGGCAATGAACCCCATAGAGCTGGAGAGAACGTATAGGGACTTGTTCGCTAACACTGGCTTGCGCTCTTCGATGATGAAGCTAAGGCGCGATTCCAGGCCGTTCAGGTAAAAAGAAAAAAAAGAAAAAAAGAGGAGGAACGCTTATGCGTTCTTCATTTTGGCTTCAGCAACGTAGCCGGCTTTGTCAATGTAGTACATGTAGCCCCTGCGCTTGCTGACCTTCTCGGTGCCGACTCTCTTTTTCCTGCCCCTTTTGTTGAGCTTCATCGGCGCCTGCCAGACGTAACCGTCTTTTCCTACATAGTACAAGTATCCGCTTTCTCTCTGGATTTTTTCTCTACCAATTCTCCTTCCCATTGGGATTCACCTCGAAAACCGTATTTGTCTCGGGGTATATAAATTAGCTCGCTTTCACGTCGGGGCTCACCCCGTGGGAGTGCACAAAGGTTTATAAACATAGGGCGAAATCCTGCTTTTTCCGTGGGGTGACTGCAGTATTTCTTCGCTCAAGTCCCCGCCGCACTCGTGCCCGCCAAAAACATGGCCCGCAATGCTCCATTTGCCAGCTGCAGTGTCCGTGAGGTCATAAGCCACCCCATCTACTATTACCAGGCAAGTCCCCTGCGCTTCAGCAGCGTCAAACTCTGCTTGTGTAATGCAATCCCCTAAACCCCCGCTAGGGGTTTGCACAGGAGTTGGGGTTGCATTGGTTCCCCCAGCGCCATTTTCTGTTGCAGTGCACCCGAAAAGCAGGGCGACACACGCCACCGCAAAAACAGCATTCCAATCCATAATGCTCACCATCACTCCTCTATTTCTATAACGCTGCCAGCGCCCACTTTCTTCGCGCCGAGCTCTTTAACCATCATGCTTATCGCCGCGTCTCCAGTGCAGTGGCAGGGGAACAACTCTTGCACCCCCGCTTTCCTGAAGAACATAATAACTTTTCTTATGTGCCCATCGCTTGCAGAGCCCAGGTGGAACCCGCCAATGACCGCGCGCACGCGATTTTCACCGCAAACTTTCTGAGCGTGCTTTACGATGTTAACGACCCCTGAGTGCGCGCACCCAGTCAAAACCACCAAGCCATTCCCGGTCTTAACTGCTACCCCCGTGTCATCAAGCATGTAGTCATTCTTTTTTCCCTCGCTCGTCTTAGTGTACCAAAGGGTTTCCTGCGCCTCAAAATCCGTGACCCTGTCCACCTCACCTAAGAAGAAAGCGTTTGGCAGGAACTCTAATGGCGCTTCGCTCAATATCGCCCTAAGCTCCCCTATTTTCTCCAAAGAGCTTTTTCCTATTCCCTTATACTCCTCGCCGTCTCCCTTATCAGACCACTTTCCAAACTGCACGTCTGGGTGCGCGATTACCTCTAACCGCGGGTTCTTTTGGGCCACGTACTTCAACCCGTTGCAGTGGTCCCAGTGCCCGTGGCTGAGCACCACGTGGCTTGCCGAGCCCAAGTCCGCGCCGAGCGCTTCAGCGTTTTCAACAACGAGCTTTGAGGAGCCAGTGTCAAAAAGGAATGTTCCCCCAGAAAATTCTACGAGGGCGCTGAACCCGTGGGAGGGCTTGGCTAGAGGGCTTCCGGGATGGTTGTCGAATAAGATAGTTATTTTCATTGGCATCACTGGAACCTTACTCTCTCAAGGAATTTATATATGCTCGCGCTAATTACTATTCGGTTTTCATGAAGGAGGAACTCGGAACCGTCATCTCAACATTCGAAGGCCCGTCAACCAACAAGTTTTCGTTTGTCTTGAACTCAAACGCTGTTCGCAAAGGCCAGTTCATACAAGTGGACACGGAGGACGGGCTCTTAATCGGTAACGTAAGCGATATTACTCGGGCTAACAGGTACTTCGAGCGCGCTGAGAGCGTTGCAGAGTACGAGCGCAACGGCGCTTCAATAATCCAGAACTTTCCCACTACTGACTGGGAGTACACTATTGCCAACTGCAGGGCGCTCGGGGTCTACAAGGACAGCGTGCTCATACGAAGCACTTTTCCGCCCTCGCCGGGCTCTAAAGTGGTTGCAGCTGACGAGTCACTGCTAGTCGAGTTCCTGGGGCTTGAGGGAAAAGGCTTGAAGATAGGCTCGCTTCAAAGCCACTCCGTAACCGCGGGCATTAACATGAACCGCCTCTTGCAAAAGCACTTCGCGATTCTTGCTATGAGCGGCGCGGGCAAGTCATACTCCGCTTCCGTTATCCTGGAAGAGCTTCTTTCCCGCGCTCCAGAGCAAGGAAGGCCAGCAATAATCGTCTTAGACGTTCACGGGGAGTACTTGGGCTTTGCAGAGGGCGCGGGGGGATTCAGGAGCCAGACCCGCATTATTGACGGTAAAAAGATTCGGATTGGCTTGCCTGGCGTGAGCCCGTACATGCTCGCGCACCTTTTGCCTGAGCTCAGCGGCCCGCAGAAGAGGGAGCTCACGCGCTTGATGAACGAGCTAAGGTACCAGAAGAAGAAGGCGCACGAGCCCTATGACCTGGCGGACTTGCTCCAGCACGTTGAGGACTCTGACTTGAAGGACAATACTAAGGGAACGCTTCTCTCTTGGCTTGACCAGCTAAAGCAACAGCGCTTGTTCGCCAAGTCCACGTACCCCACGAGAAGCGACCTCGCGCAGCCGGGCAAGCTCGCGATTCTTGACTTGAGCGAGATAGACAGCCAGAGAAAAAAAGTGATGATAGCATATTATTTTGCTGAAAAGCTTTTCTCCGCCCGCAAGAAGGGAAAAATCCCGCCATTCCTCTTGCTTGTTGAAGAGTCGCACAACTTCGCCCCTGAAAAGGTTAGCAGGAAGGACGCTCTCGCGAAAGGGGTTATAGAGCGAATTGCGAGAGAGGGCAGGAAGTTCGGTGCATCGCTCGCACTCATTACCCAGAGGCCTGTCAGGTTAAGCACTACGGCACTATCCCAGTGCAACACGCACATGATAATGAGGGTCACCAACCCGTATGACATCAAGCACATTGGAGAAAGCTGCGAGGGCGTGGACCAGTCAATGCTACAGAGCATTACCACGCTTAGGACCGGCGAGGCGCTGTTGATTGGCGAAGCAGTAAACTACCCCGTGTTCTTGAAAGTGCGCAAGCGCAGGTCACACAAGTCCAGCAAGGGAGAAAGCATCGAGCAGCTCGCGCGAAAGTTTGAGGAAGCCAAGGCAAAGCGCGAGCAGGACGTCGAAGCATTCCTCTAGCGAGGAAATTTCTCATCCTTTGGATTCGAAGCATTCCTCTAGCGAGGAAATTTCTCATCCTTTGGATTCGAAGCATTCACCTAAACCTTTCTTTTGGCTTAGGTTTTTATGTTCCATTCCCTTATTTTTAGACATGGCAAAATTCGTTGTTTCGGGAAGCGTTCAAGAAGTTAGGAGCAAGGTTGACTCCTTGGTTTCCGGGACTAATGAGGACAAGGTTTGGGCGGCTAACATGCTGGCGGACTTCAAGTGGGAGAACATCCCATTAATGGCGAAGCAAGAGGCGAAGGCTGCTTTGAGAAACACTTTGTACTCCTCAAAGTCCGCTAAAGTCAAAGTCGCTTGCTTCAGGGCTCTTGAAAAAGTTGCTTCAAACGAGCTCACTCCCAGCGTGAAAGTAGTTTACTTAGGTGCTTTGAAGCGCGTTTGCGCTAGCGGGGCCACTGCAGACATGTCTTTCAAAACCGTTGTTGATTACTATAACGAGATAAAAGAGTACGAGTCAGACGACAATCCCGCGGTTGTTTCCATGGCGCGCACTAACTCTAAATTCGTTAAGGAAATCATTGACTCAATGCGAAACAGGATGGACGCTTAAAAAGAAGGGCAGCGCCCCAGCCTGGCCGGGGCGGTTTTTTTCATCCTTATTCCAGCTTTTTCTCTTTGAATGCCTCGACACTGCTTATTTTCATTTGCATTACTGTAAGCATGTCATGGCCTTTTACTGAGTGCTCTGGGCCCAAGTGAATGTCATCGCCCCCGATGTGGGTTTCCTCTACGACCTCCCACCTTGGGTCATCGTTCAATACATTGTACATATTGTTCTCATTGGGCCTGTGAACTGGGTCGTGGATTAGCGAGCACCTTATGCAATCGCATCCCCTGTTGCCCGCCACCTTGGCGGCTTCTGCCATGAGCTCGTCCCTTAGCTGTGTCTCGTTCTCTCCCTTTGGGAGCTCGATGTTGCACATCTCAAGGAACTTTTCCCCGTCCTTGTCTTGTTCTACGAGCTCCATGGTTGCGAAAGCACCGCTTTCGCCCCCGAACACTTCAGTGTGCCCGTGCTTTTCAAAGTCGCCGGCAACAATCCTAATCCTTCCGGTTTCAACGTGCTCTTCCCTGAGCGCGTTAACAGTTTCTGTTACCTGAGTTTCCTTTCCAGTTGTCTTCTGCATACACCCAACCTCACAAAAAATCTAGCTGCTTCACATAAGCTTTATACCTTATTTGGGGCTAATCAAATAAAAAGTTATGTTTTTTCTTTTGGGTGCGAACATTTTTTTAATTTGAACTGCTTAATTCTAACGATGGGAAAAATCATGGGGGCGGTCTCCCCTGAAAACCCGCGGGACTCTAAGGTCAGGGAGCTTGAGGCACAGCATTACCGCACGCAAAACCTCCGCTTGTTGAGGGACAACCAGGAAACGGCTTTGAAAACCCTGGTGGGCGCAATACCCGATCTTTCCGAGCAGGAAGTTGAGGAGAGGGTTGAAAAGCTACGGCTCTCCGAAAAAGAAATAGCCCAAATTCATGACGCGTGCCAGCAAGAGTACGCGAACCCTGACCTGCTGGAAGGCCCTGTCGAGCGGGGCACGCTTTGGAGCATGCGCGACATTTACACTGATGACCTTAAGGGATTCAGGAAGTACCTCGCGGAATCATTTATTTCTGCTTATAGGCGCAAGGGCCCGGAGATATGGACTGAGGTCGAAATGTCTAATTTCAAGGTGAGCCCGGTCATGTTCATCTGGGAGAAGACGCTTGCTTCAGTAAAGTACCTTGAGCCAATCCGCAATCCGGCTTTTTAGCCCAGCCCGGTTTGTTTAAAAACAAGTGAACCAAAATCTCTTTTTGATGAATGAGATACGCAAGGATTACTTGCTCAACCGTTTTGTAATCATTGCAGAGAACCGGCGCAGGCGCCCGCACGAGTACATTGCAAAAAACCCTGAGCCGCCTCTAGTGACTGCTTGCCCTTTCTGCCCTGGCAACGAGCACATGACAGAAAAAGAGACCGAGCGGCTGCGCGGGGGCCCTAACGGCTGGCGCGCCCGCTCTTTCAAGAACATGTATCCTGCGGTCGGGCCCAAGCTGAAAAAGGCAAAGGGGTACCACGAGGTTATAGTTGAAACGCCTAAGCATGAGACGGACATGGCGCGCTTGACCATGTCCCAGATAGCAGACATTGTTTACATGTACAACAGGCGCATTAAGGCGCTTGAGAAAAAGAAGAACATGAAGTACGTGCTCATCTTTAAGAACGAGGGCCTCTCCGCGGGAACATCCATCGCGCACGCGCACTCTCAAGTAATCGCCCTCCCCTGTGTCCCGCCACTGGTGCAAAGAGAGCTTGATGCTTACAAGGCGCTTAAGAAGAAGAGCGGCAAGTGCCCTTTTTGCGAGATAGTTAAAAAGGAGGGCAAGGGCCCGAGGAAGATTTATGAGAACGATGACTTCATCGCGTTCACGCCATTCGCGCCAAGGGCGGTCTTCGAGGTTTGGATTGTGCCAAAAAGGCATTGGCGCAGCTTGGTTGGCTTGGGCTCGCCCGAGTTCTCGCGCCTCGCTGAAGCGCTTAAGTTTGTTTTGGTTCGGTTGGACGAGATTTTCAAGTCCCCTGCTTACAATTATTACATACACATTGCCCCAAAAGGAGAGGACTTCCACTTCCACCTAGAACTGCTTCCGAGGCTTAATTATTTTGCGGGTTTCGAGCTCGGCTCAGGCGCGTACATTAACCCGTTTTCACCAGAGCGCGCTGCAAGGTATTTTAGGGGAGAAGAAATCTAGCGCTCACCAAAACTTTTTCGCTAGTACCGCGGGATTGCCTGCTTCTATGAAGCTCATCGTGCCAGGCAGGCACTTCTTGTAGTTCTTCCAAGAGAACCTTTCATCCAAGTAAACCACTACCGCCCGGTCTTTTTCGCTTCTAACACACCTTCCTGCGGCCTGGAGCGCTTTTATCACTGCAGGGTACAAGTAGCCGTACTCCCATCCTTTGCCTAGGAGCTTGTCGTAATACCTTATGCGCCCGTCAACTTCCAAGCTCTTTTCTTGAAGGGCTACGCCGACTATCACCGCGCACTTCATAACCCCATTCGGGAAGTCAACCCCTTCGGAGAGGCTGCCTCCTTGGACCCCGCATAGCACAGCGCCCTCGGTTGAAGCGAATTCCTTTAGCAGCCTGCTCACGTTCTTTGGCTTCATTTTTTCCTCTTGCAAAAGCAAGTTGCTGCTTTTCATTCTCTTTACCACTTGCCCCATTACCTTGAAAGCCGGGAAGAACACTCCCACGTTTCCGGGAGTCACCTTTACTAGCTCATCAATCCTCGCGGCCAGCCGCTCGTAATTATCATCCGTGCGCTTAGTGAACTTGGTGGTTCCAGCGTTTGAGAGAATGTTCAGCTGATTCATCACAGGAAAGGGGGAGGCGTACTCTTTCATCACGCACCTGGACCTATCAAGCCTAAGCAAGTCACGGTGCATTTCAAGCGGCACGAGCGTGCCGCTCATGAGCATGCTCGCGTTACACTCGTTCAAAACGCTTGTTAGCGGGCCAGCGTCAAGGCAGTGCTTTGAAACAGAGTACCCCCCAAGCCCAAAGCGCTTCAGCACCCTCACAGACGCCTCGTCCTCGTTCTCCCAAGAGTCAAAAAACTTGGAAAGCTTTGCCAGCATGCTGCGCTCGCTGCCAGTCAATTCCATGAACTCCGCGGCAGCGTCCTCGAACTGGAACGCGAGTGAGGCCCCGTCTTCCCCAAACCCAAGCAGCCCGTTGAACTCGCTTCTCGTTACCTCTACCTCTTTTTCTTCACCCAGTTTTTTCTCTGCCCAAGCGCTTGCCTCGCGGTGCGCTTTCTTTAAGTCTAGCGAGAGCCCGGTTTTCTTAGCCTCTTGTATTGCCTTGCTCATCATCTGCGAGTTAATCGTACCAGACATGTGCGAGATGACCCTTGGCGAAACATTGTGTGCCTCGTCAACCACTACAATCAGCTTGTCAAGGCTTTTCTTGGTTTTTTTTAGGAACACTTCCCTGATGTTTGGTATGAACAATTGCGAGTAGTCTGCTATTGTTATTGTCGAGTTTTCACAAAGCTTGGAGCACAGCTCGTAGCCACAGGCGTTAAGCCCCCGGGACTTTTTCACTATTGACGAGTAGTCCTCTGCAGCACCGCACTCCTCAAGGAATTGTTTTGTTATCCTCTCAGAACTCCTCCTAGCGGCGAGCCCCCTTCCCGCTATTCGTGAGTACGGCTCGCACGTTCCCTTCATCCGCTTTCTCTCGCAAACCGCGTAAAAGTCCTCGGGCGTGCTCCGGCTCAAGCTCTTTTCAGTGCACAAGTGCGCCTTGCCAACAAAATCACATGCCCTTATCCCAAGCCCGTGCTTTTCGTTCAGCCCCCTAACGCACTCCAAGGCAATCTTGTGCTGAGAGGTTTTAGGGGTCAAGAAAAGCACGCTCAAGCCTTTTTTGAGGGCGATAGAGAGGCTGACGCTCAACGCGGCGTCGGTCTTGCCCATTCCTGTTGGCGCGTGGCATAAAAAGTGCTTTCCTGCTTCGAGGGCCTTGTACGCGTCGTCCATCAGCTTGTCCTGGTGCTTCCTTACCCTCTGGTGCCGGAAGTAAACAGAAACCATATTTATAATTATGCAGCAATTAAACTATTAATTACGACGTTTATTGGATGGTGTGAAAATGAGTGTTTATCGCTACAGCATGTTCATCGCCCTTTCCTTGCTGTTGTTATCTGCTGCACTGCTAGCAGGTGACCCTACGACAGGGGACGTGAGGCTAAGGCTTAAGGACGCTAACCAAAAGCCAGTGGTTAACGCGACCGCAGTAATACGCTACGAGTACACTGACCCGAATTACGGCGTGGTCAACAAGGTGGACAAGGTTTATTCTGACGGGCTGGGAATAGTCGACCACAGGATAGTCGCTGACTTTAACGCCCCGTTAACCGCGACCATCGAGATAAACAACATTAACAGCACTACGAGTTACACTTGGATGGGCGGCATCGACAGGTTCATCAACCTCCCCCTTACCGATTTTACTGTCAAGACGGTTGACAGCCAGGGGACTGTACTACCAAACGTGCCCCTGGTCCTTACAAGCGACGGGTTCTCGAAAAACGCTACGACTAACGGCTCGGGCTACGCTGTTTTCACGCATTACAACGAGGACCTCCAACTCAACATCACCGCGCTTTACGGTGGCGAGGAATGGGGCGAGTCATTCACTCCTGACGGCTCCTTAGTGGTTATACAAGTCCCGACCCACTCCCTTGAAGTAAAAATAAGCGATGAGTTCGGGCACTTGATAGAAGGCGACTTCGTGCTCTATTATACCGCGGTCGACCCACAGGTTAAGACAAGCCACGGGGTTGTCGCGCTCTTCTCCCAAATACCGGAGGGGACCGTGCAAGTAAACACGTCTTACGATGGCAGGTCGCAGAGCCATGAGTTCTACTTGAACTACAGCTCCACCAAAACATACGTGTTCGACCTTAACCCCCCGTACATTTCCCCGCCTTGGACAAAGCCAGAGGACCCGGTCCCGGAAAACGAGGTCTTTGTTTACGTTGAGTCTTTTGACGAGGGAATGAATGCCTCAGGCATGCCGGAGCAAGTAAACATGATACCCCCAGTAGAGCTCTATTACTCTACTGACGGGGTTAACTGGGAAATGGTGTACATGTTCCAAGAGGGCAATACCACGATTTACAAGGGCAAGGTCCCGGGACAGCCCCAGGACACGGTAGTCCGCTACACTATCTACGCTTATGACAATGCTGGAAACAGCAAGAACACCACCCAATACAATTACAATACCGCGGTCGCCTCAAACGGGGGCGGTGATGACCAGGAGGACGGCTTGCTAAAAGCAATCTCTGAATTCTGGTACCTCCCCATAGCCCTCGCAGTGCTAGCCTCATTGTTATTGCTTATAAAGAAAAAGTACCTCTAGGAAAGCCGGGCCACGCTAGTGGCCTCTTCCAACTCTTTTTTCCTTTCAAACCTGTAAACAGTGGAATCCGCTGCTTCCTTTAACTGCTCTTCGTGGGTTATCACAAAAACTTGCTCAACTAGCTCAGGGAGCCTGTCCTGCATCACGCTAATAAGCGCCTTAATCCCCTGCTCGTCCAGGTTATGGGTTGGCTCGTCCAAAACAATCCACTTGAGGTTCGGTACCAGGACTAGCGCGAAAGCAATCCTAAGCGAAAGCGCTGCGCAAGAGCGCTCACCACCGCTCGCGACCCCTTCTACAGGAACCCAGCCGCTCGGGCTCTTGAGCTCTAAAAAGTAATCCTCTTCCGTCGCCTTCAAAACAGCTTCAGAGTAATCCCCGTAAGGGTACACTACAGGCCAAACCTCTGCCATAGTGAAATTAATGGCTTGCACTAGCTCTTCCCTAAGCGCTGCCTGCGTTTGAACGAGCGAGTTCTGGAATAATGAAAGCTGCTGCTCGAGCGCAGCGTACTCCTCTACTTCTTTCCCTAGCTTTTCAGCTGCTTCGAGCTCGCGAGAATACTCTTTAAGGGCTTCCTCCGCCCCCTTCTTTTCCGTTACGGCCACCCTGGCTTCAGCTTCAGCAGAAATTTTCTCCTTCTCCGCCTTGCCTGCTTCCTCGCGGACCCGCTCAAGCTCGCTAGGCTCAAACTTTATTGCAGCAAGCTTTTTCTCAGCATCCGCAAGGCCTTTTGAAAGCAGTTCTTTTTTCTCTTTGAGCTCCCTGAGCCCCTTGGCGAGCAAAAGCTTTTTCTCAAGCCCGCTCTTTTTCTCTGCTTGCTCCCCAAGCTCTTCCCGAAGCCCCGCGAGCAAGCGCTTTTTTTCTTCTACTGCCACTGAACAAGCATTAAGGTTCTTCTCAACGTTCTCCTCAGGCCTTGCTTCCCCGTATTCCTCAAGCTGCCTTTTCAGCAGCCTCAGCTCTGAAACCGCTTCCTCCAGGCCCGCGGCCCCCTTCCTCAAGCCCTCTTCCTCCTGCTTGGCATTCAAAGCCTTTTCCTCGAGCCCTCTCTTTTCTTTTTTCTTTTCCTCTGCAGTCCTCTTCCTGTGCTCTTCAGTGAGCTCGCGGTCGCAAACAGGGCATTTCGCACCAGCTTTCTCAAGCTCTCCAAGCGCTTTTTCAGCTTCAGCAGCGCGAGCCCCTAACTCTGCTTGCTTTCGCTTGTTTTCCTCAAGCTCGCCTTTAACGGCCTCAAGCTCGCCCGCTGCCTGCTTAAAGCTCCCGTGGCACTGTTCAAGCTCTTGGATTTTTTTCACAAGCCTTTCCCGGCTTTCATTCTCCTGCTTCAAGCTCTTAAGCTGGCTCTCAAGCCCTGCTTTTTCACTGAGCGCGCGGCCAAGCCCCTCTTCCAGCTCTCTTGCCTTAGCCTCAATCGCTTTTTTCTTATCCGCAACCCCAGAAACCTGCTTGTTTAGCTTTTCTTCTGAGAGCCCTTCAGCGCCCGAGCTTTTTTCAAGCTGTTCACTAACATCATTCAAGCGCGCCTGCAGCCGCGTCCTCTCATCCTTATGCTCCTCGTAATCCCGCTTCTTTTTTTCAAGTGAGTCAAGCACTTCCCTATTTTGTTTTTGCCTTTCGAACGCTTTTTCAGCTGCCGCGCTAGCCCTAAAAGCCCTTTCCGCTGCCTCCGCAATCCTTTTCTCAGCGACTTTTTTCTTTTCCCGCAGCTCTTGGATGCTGGCCTGCTTTGCTTGCTTTTCTTTTTCCTCACGCAGTTTCTTGAGCGTGTTCTTCATGCTGCCAACGTTAGCGCGAGCGTTTTCAAAGCGGTCTATCCCAAGGAGCTGGTCCATCTGCTTTTTCCGCTCGCCCTTCTGAAGGTTAAGGAAGTAGTCAATCTGGTTTTGCTCGGAGTAAACAGCGCGGTAGAAAACATCATAATCAATTTTAAGGACCCGCTCCACCTCCTCGTTAACTTTTTCCGGCTGTGGGCCCATAACAAGCTTTCCTGACTCGCGCAGCTCTGCCTCATTGCTTCCCTTTCTTTTCAGCACGCGCTTCACTGAATAGTCTTTTCCCCTCCAACCGAAAAACAGCTCTACCTCCGCTTCTTTCTTCTCGTTCGGCCGGTTCATTATCAAGTCAGTGGTCTTAACCCTTCTCTGCTTGACTGAGGGAGTGGTCCCGAATAGCGCGTAAGTAATCGCTTCAAGCACCGCGGTCTTGCCCGCGCCCATCACGCCTACTAAAACGTTTGTGCCCCTAGTAAAGTCTAGTGTGGTGTCCTCGTGTGTCTTCCAGTTCTTTAAAACAAGGCGGGTTATCATGGGCATCACTTCAAGCGGGCTTGAATAAATATTGTTTCTAAACAATAATATTACTATGTCCACGCCAATTTTCGTTGCTGACGCGATGCTCAAAAAGCTAGCCCGCTGGCTTCGTATACTAGGGGCGAGTACGGAGTACTTAGACGAGGACGATAATAAGATACTGGAGTACTTGAAGATTCACCAAAAATCAATCTTGCTTACACAGGACGTTCAATTAAACGAGAGGGCGAAGCTCCGTGGCTTTAAGTCATTCCTGGTTCCAAGAGAAATTCCCATGGAGGAGCAGATTGCTTCGGTTTTCAGAGAGTTCGGTTTTAGCGTTTCTGAATTTCCCTCAAAAACAATTTGCCCAAATTGCAATGGCAGCCTAAAACTCGTTGGAAGGGAAGAAGCGGCTGGCAAAGCACTCCCAGAGGTTGTTGCAAGGCATGAAAAGTTCTGGGCCTGCGAGCGCTGCGGCCACGTTTACTGGGAAGGCAGCCACTGGCTGAAAATAAAAAAAGCCGCCGAGCGCGTGCAAGAGCTCATGAAACCCTCTTCATAATCGGATAAATCAATAGCACGAATCCCGCGGCAGTCGCGTAAGACACCAGAGTGCCTACAACTAGCCCGTAAACCGGGTACGTCAAGTAAACCGCTAGCCCGTATACCACGATGTTAGCTGAAGCAGGCAGCATCACCTTGCCCGTAGCCTGCGCAAAAGACCTTCCCTGCGCGTTTGTCAGGACGAGCATTGTGGAAAACATTACTGCAGGAAACACTGAAAACAATCCCGCCCAAACAGGCCCCCCTAACGCTGCTATTGTGACTGCTATTGCTACAATGCCCCCGGAGACCACTGCCCTTAGCAAGAGTTCTTTTATACTATAATCGCAATCCCTTTTCTTTAGCGATGGTATCCTCATGCGCTTTTCAAGGTAGTAGGACGCGGCAAGTGTTGCTATAGCGTAAAGGAGCACGCCCACAACCAGGTCAGTGTCCCCAAGTAGCCCGATTGGGATTGCCACGAGCTCCCAAGCGGCTAGGGCAAAAAAAGCAGCAGTGTTCCCAAAACGCTTTAGCCCGAGTATGTAAACAAAGAGGAAGGCAGTACCAGCTAGCATTCCAATTGGAGCGGCTTTAGCCGCTTCAGCCGCGAAAGAAGCGTTCTGCGTCCAGCCAATGAAAAGCAGTGAAACAACTATTGTTGAAGGCAGGTTGCATAACAAGCCCCCGAGCTTTGTGCCAAGCCGTTCTGACAGTATTGTCGCGAGTGTTATCCAAGTGCCTGCTACAACGAATGAAAGCAGTACCCTCAAAGTAAATGAGTCAAGCATTACGCGCGCCTAAGGGGCTTTTCCCAGAAAAAGTATAAAAAGAAGGGGTTTAGGAGATGAGGTCCACGCCGCCCTCTTGGACTTCGCTGACGCCTTCTACTTTCTTTAGCTCTTGTTCGAGGTTGCCTGTTCCTTCCTTGTCCTCTCGCACGAAGATGACCTTGAAAGCGTTCAAGCCACCGAACACGGGCACTTCAGTGAGCTGCGCGGGGCTCAATGCCTGCAACCGCTCTTTCACTGCGTCCTGCACCTCAATGCTCTCGGGGAAAACTTTGTAAGTAATCGCTACCTTGCCCATTCATAACACCTTCCTAAGGCCCTGTTTTCCCGCATTTCGGGCACTTCCAGGGGTTAACGGTCTCCCTGCAGTGGTGGCAGCGGATAATCTCTGCCTCTCCGCAGTGCGGGCACTTAAAGCTGGTGTAATCCTTGGTCTGCCTCCCGCAAGAGTTACAGTTCTTCAAAGCCATTCTAATCACTCCATCAAACAAAAAACTACCAAAGCAGTAGCTCTACTATTATGTACAGTAGCATTTAAGTAATCTACTAGAAAAATATATAACCCACACAACCTGCCCCCGTGCAGTTTTCCTTTCGGAAAAAGCGCGGGGCTTTCGCCAAAAACAAAATGCCCCCGTAGTATAGCTTGGATAGAATGCGAGCTTGCGGAGCTTGAGACCTGGGTTCGAACGAATCCGCTGAAGCAGAATGCTTTCGGCGGAGCCGAAAATCCCAGCGGGGGCGTGCTATTTTTCCTTAAACCCGTTTATTTCGGTTACATCAACAGAAACTTTCGCGCGCCACAAGTATCTTCTTACTCTCCTCACCGTCCCACGCGTGGTCCTCCCGTCACGAACACCACCAACTTTAATAGTGTTGCCAAGCCTATTAATGCACACTATTTTCAAGGGTGTTAGAATGCTATTGGGCTCCATGAACAATCCAAAGGAAAACCTTTTCGAAGAAATAACGAGAATCACGGACATGGGTTTTGACTTCATAGACCTAACCCTGGAATACCCGGGCGCGCTCCCTGAAGTGCTCATGCAGCAGAAAAAAGACGTGCTAGACGCGCTCTCAACAAGCAAGCTTAAGGTAGTCGGCCACTGCCCATGGTTCCTCTCCCTAGCGCACCCTTACGACTCAGTCCGCGATGCTTCAATAAAAGAATTAAAGGAATGCATCCGCGCAGCAGCAGTTTTCGGCGCGGACAAGGTGGGAATCCACCCTGACACCCGCGCCACTCTTTATGACTCGCGCGGCACTTACCTCTCCCGCTTGGCTACCGCGGTCATGGAGTTGAACAAGGAAGCCAATGACAACGGCATGGTCTTGCTCATGGAGCCTTACACGGATGACTTCTTGAACGCTGACGAGCTAGCGCAATTGTTCCACGCCGCTTCTTCCGCGCGGCTTACTTTAGACATCGGCCACGCGAACATTATTCTCCCAGAGAGTAAGGGAATTGACTTGATGCTTGATAAGTTCAAGCACAAGCTCTACCACATGCACTTAAGCGACAACCACGGGGAAAAAGACGAGCACATCGGGCTCGGTAAGGGAGCGATTGACTGGGAGAAGACAATAAAAAAAATCAAGTCCGTTGGCTATGATGGCACCATCACCCTCGAGGTCTTTTCAGGGAAAGCGGACTTGGAAGGAAGCAAGCTCATAGCCAGGGAGCTATGGCAAAAGTTCTGATTAAGAGGTGTTTGCAGATGACTAAGAGATTATACCACGAGGACCCTTACGCGAGGGAGTTTACTGCCAAAGTTGTTGAGGTAAAGCCAGAGGGCGTTGTACTGGACCAAACCTGCTTTTACGCTGAGAGCGGCGGGCAGCTAGGGGACACTGGAAAGCTCAATGGAGCCCAAGTGACTGACACAAAATTCATCGGAGAGGAAAAGGACAGCAACATACTCCACTACTGCGACCCCTCCTCTTTCTCAGTCGGCCAAGAGGTTAAGGGAGAGATTGACTGGGACCGGCGCTACAGCATGATGAGGATTCACTCCGCGCTCCACTTACTCTATTACATAACAAAGGAAATCATCGGCCCTGAAACAGAGTCAGTTAGCTCTGGAGTCGCTCCAGGAAAAGGGAGAATGGACTTCTCTTGCGATGGCAAGCTTGACGCGGAAATGAAGGACAAGGTGCACGCGCGCTTCAAGGAAATCGTTTCAGAAGGGCGAGACGTTAAGAGCTGGGACGACGGGGAAAAAGACGGGTACAGGTTCTGTGAAATCTCTGGCTACGAGAAAATGCCTTGCGGGGGAACCCACGTTAAAAACCTCTCAGAAATAGGTGAGACCACGATGAAGCGCGAGAGCAAGGGCAGGGGAATTGTTCGGCTGACTGTTAAGCTCGCCTAGCCTTCCTTAACTATTTTCATTACTTCAGAGGGCTCAGCGATGAGCCTGAACTTGCCCATTACCACGCCCACCGCTTTCCTTGGGTTATCCACTTTGGCTAACTCTTCCTTAACCTTTTTCTCCAGCTCCTTCCCAGAAACCTTTTTCAGCCCAAGCTTTTCAACGCATTCAACAGGCTTTTTTCCCTCTGACGCCATGCACTTCAATACTTCCGGGATGGCTGCTTTAACGAACAATCCCTCCGAGTAAGTTTTGAACAAAGCAAAAAGCGATTCGTCACTAAGCGAGTCCGCTGCAAACCCCTCCCTCCGCAGGCTGACCAGGGTGTCCTCGAGAGTCGTTGCAACTAGCACGGGGTCTGTTTTGGTTTCTTTTGTAATCCTCTCGAACAATATGATTCTCTTGGAGCCCATCATCTTGTCTGCCAAGTCCTTGTTAAGCATTTTTTCCAGGCCAGCGCGCTTTTCCTCCGGCATCTCCGGAAGCCTGGAGGAAATCTCTTTCACAAGCTTTTCACTAAGCCTAACTGGGGCGGTATCCGTTTCAGGGTACATCCGCGCGGCACCAGGCATGGGCCGCATGTACGCTGTGCTAACCCCGTCACCAAGCACTTTTCTTACCTCTTGCCTCATCTCACCAAAGCAGTCGCTCGCCCGCGAGTAAGCCGCGTTAACTGCAGCCTCCGCCTTTTGCTTTTTGTCCAGTACTAGTATGAACGCGTCTCCTTTCCCCGCTCCAACTGCTTTCGCGATGCCCGCGAATTCATCTTCAGAAAACTTGTACTTCTTGTAATCCTCGTCAGAGTGGATTAGGCCGCCTACTCCTGCAGCTGCCTTGGCGTAATCGCTTAGCTCGCTCCCAAGCCTGCGGTTCTCATACAACTCAGTTCCCAGCAAGCCAGCAAACCCTGGGATGCATGCTGCGAGGGCAACGCCACCCTTGGAAAAAACGCGCTGCACGAGCTTTGACTCGGTTTTAGCCAGCTCTTTGCTAACGTCTTTTTTCTTTAGCGGCGGGAGTTTTTTTTGCTTGTTTTTTTTCAAAAGTGCTTTTTTCATTTCTACTAGTGCAACTTGCCGTTTTACCTCGTTCTCAACGATTTTTGGGATGTTCTCAAGCTGCTGCGCGCCCTTTATTTCAACGCGAGCGCCCTCGGGTATTGAAACGTTAATGTCCTGCCTAATCGTTCCAATTCCACGCTGCACTCTCCCAGTCGCCCTTAGTATCGCGCCAATCTTTTCAGCTGTTTCTTTCGCGTGCGCAGGGCTCTTAATGTCCGGCGCGGTAGCAATCTCAACCAAAGGTATTCCCAGCCTGTCCAGCCTGTAAACCGCCTTGCCAGCGGACTGCTCGACTATCCCGCTGCTTTCCTCTTCAATGCAAATGCTCTGTATCCCGACAGGGCCCTCGCTAGTTTCCATTGAGCCATCGGTTGCCAAGAGTCCCGTTCGCTGGAACCCGCTCGTGTTGCTGCCGTCCAAAACAGTTTTCCTCATCATGTGAAGCTCGTCTACTGGCGTGCACTTGAGCATTAGCGAGACCTGCAGCGCAACTTCAAGGGCATCCTTGTTTATCGGGTGCGGTGGCTCCTCATCCGCTTCAACAAGGCAAGTGACATCCTCGTATGCTTGGTAGCAGTACTCCTTTTTTTTCATGTACTCAAACCTTGCAGCTAGGTCTATCTCGCCCATCTCGCTTCTCACAGGGTGCAGCCTCCTAGTTATGGTGAAGTCTGGCTCGGTTTCCTTAACCTCTGACTTGCAGTTGCAGAAAAGCTTGAGCGAGTCTATTCTCTGGTGTATTTCTATACCGCACTTGAGCATGTTTTTTCTTTCAACGCAGAGCTTTTTATAGCCTCCTCCCCGAACTTTATCCCGATGAAGCAGAGGTTCGGCAAGAGCCCAAAGAGCAAGCGGTTTTCAAAGAAGCAGGTTGTGGCGCACGGGCGCAGGGCGTACAAGTCCCTAGCAGAAAAAATAGTTTCCAAACGCGTTCCAAAAAGCCATCCAGCATACCGGGCTTATGTGTCAATAGCCGCGTCATTCATTAACTCTCTTGTAGAAAAAGAGAACGCTTTCTTCATACAAAAGGGAGCAGAGATTCTTGATTCTCTTGATGTAGAGTCCCTCGCCCTTTCGGCAATGTCTGCCGCTTACAAAAACATTTCTGGCACCAGGTTCGCCACTGTCCCAGGGGTTTTCGAGCTCCACATCTACAATTGCGGCATTGTCCCTGATTCCAGCTTGCCGCTGGAAGACCCTGAAAAAATCATTTACTTCAAGCAAGAGGGAAAAGGGGCTTCAGCCCGCATTTCAAGGGTTAGCCCCTCAAAAATCAAGAACTCCCAAAAGCACTTCCTGCCCATTAACCTGTCAAAAATTGCTTTTGACTCTTTGAACATATCCGATTCCTGCCAGAACATAAGCTTTGAAGAGGTTGCAGAAGTGGTCGTTTACCGCTCTATAGCATCAACTTTCGGCTACCAGGCAGCGGGCTTGGCTAGCGCATACCGGCTTCTGCCATCAAAACAGCCGGGGTACCACGTCCCTCAAGGCACTTGGGAGGATTACTGTTTCCGGGCGTTCATCTCCCACGCGGCATTGAATGACTTGAGCTACTCAGGAAAAATCAGGGCCAAGGGAAAGTACGCGGTCTGCGTTAAGAAAGCGGTCTTGGACGAGCAATCAGACGCCGGCGTCTTTTCTGGGAAAAGCCCTTTACTAAAGTTTGCGCGTGAAGAAGGGGATAATGATGCCTTAGAGCACGCTGCGCAAGAGTACTTGGCGTTCTTACGGGAGAGGTTTGAAGTGCTTGACTCGTTTGAAGAGTCTAACCAGGTCATCGAAAAGGTCTTTGGCACGCTTAGCCCAGACCAGCTGCTCGCAATATCAAACGGGGAAGAGTTCATCTCCCAGCTTTGGTCGGATTACGGTGCGAAAAAGAAGGTGAGCAAGGAGTTCAAGTCTTTTGTTGACTCTGTTTCAGCAGATGTCCTATTCGTCCTGGAGAAAGTGACTGACTCTTACGAGCAAAAGCTCTTACTGCTCTTAGAAGAAATCCGGCAGCTGGACAAGAAAGAGGGCGCCCGCTCCTTAAAAAAAGTCAATAGCGCGCTTAAGCGCGCGAGAATAGGAATACGCGAAGGCACTCCAATAGAAAAAATACTGGGGCCGCTTGCAACCCTGCGGGCTGAGCTTAACAGAAAGCTTGTTTCACTGCAAAAGCAAAAGCACTACATTAATAGCTTTGAAAAAAACGTTTCAGAGGCAAAAAGCATTATTTCCGAGCTTGATTCAGAGGTAGGCTTGTCAGCGGGAACCGCTCCCATAGAAGCGCTGCTTGATGTTAAGACAATCTCTTCCACTGAAATTGACCTGATTGAAAAGGACTCCCTTTCATTTGCTTCCACCCTGGAAAAAATGGCGCGCGAGACCCTGGAGCCGGGGCCACTCAAGCAATTCCTGTCACGGCTTGATGACGCAAGGGAGTCCGCCGCGTTTTCCTCCCAAATGGCGAAGAGGTTCGTCAAGGCCAATAAAAAAGAGGACGCAGTAATGGCTTTGCAAGAGGGGACTAGCGCGCTTGATGACTTGTACTCGGAACTAATGAGGGAATACTCTAGTGCAGAAGAAACACTTGCTGCAGGAACTGAGAAGGTCTTAAAGCAGTTCGACCTAGTGGTTCCAGAGGATGTTACCCTTATAACCAACTCTGACCTCGCCACCCGCCACGACCTCCAGCTGCTTCAGATAAACTCTATAATCAACTCGCTTACCCCGCTTCCCGGCATCCCGCGCTTAATCGCGGAATGGGCTGCAAAGAAAAACGCCACAATCTACCAGTTCAAGGGGCAGCACAAGTACTACCTTGGGTTTGACGATTACGAGAAGTGCAACGAGTTCCTAAAGAAAAAAGGGCATTACTCCATCGCCCGGCTAGTGGCGGACGCGCAGGAAGAGCTGTCAAGCTCAAGCGATTAGCGAGCGCTCGCTAATCTCTCCCGCAATGTTTTCTAGCATCATTTCCTTTACTTTTTCCATGTCTTTAGTGTGGCCGAGGACCCAGCATAGTTTTGCGAAAGCAGTTTCAGGCAGCCAGTCACAGTAGTCGCCAATGATTCCAGCTTCCTTAGCAAGCAATCCCGCGGAGTAAACGTTCATGTCAATCCTCCCGTAAATCGTCTGCGGCGCCATAACAACAGGCACGCTGCTTGCAACCAGCTTCTTGACTGCGGGGGTAACTGATTTTGAGAGCTTTTCCTCCTGCGGGTTAGACGGAACATGGCCTAGCCCGGTTCCCGCTAAGACAACACCATCATAATACTTTGAGAGTGACTCGACCATTTCCGGGCTTAGGTACGGGTGCACCCACACCAACGCGACATTCGGGTTTACCTTTTCATCAAGCCTGAGCTTCCTTTTCTTATCTCGCTTAAGGTAATCTTTTTCCAAGTGCTCGATTTTCTTGCTAACGTACTCTATTCTTGCAAGCGGCTTCGCGTTAATGCTCTTGAACGCATTCCTTCTGGAAGTATGCATCTTCCTTACCTTGGTTCCCTTGTGCAGCAGGCAATAGTCATCATTAGTTGTGCCGTGCATGCAAACGCTAACCCCGGCAATATCGCTTTTAGCAGCCAAAACAGCGCAAAACAAGTTCATTGCGTTATCCGAGCTTCCCCTGTCAGAGCTCCTCTGCGCCCCAACAAGAACAACTGGCACTGGAAGGTCTTGTAACATGAATGACAATGCTGCTGAAGTGTAATGCATTGTATCCGTCCCGTGCATTAAAACAACCCCGTCCGCACCGTTTTCTATTTCTTTCGCGGTCTCACGGGCTATCATCTGCCAATGCAAGGGGGTCATGTCCTCAGATAAAAGTGAGAGCACCTGCCTCCCGCTCAATACTGCCTCTTCAGCTAGCTCAGGGAAGGAGGCGAGCAAATCCTCAGGGGAAAAAGACGGGGAAACCGCGCCTATCTCATAATCAACTTTTGAGGCAATCGTGCCCCCGCAGCCTAGCACGCTTATTCTTGGGAGGCCTTTCTTCTGCTTTACTTGGGCTGGCTTGCTTTCCTTTTGCTCTTTTCTTTTTTCTATTACCTCTATCTTCTTCACTTTTTTTGCTTCAACCCCAATGTTGTACCCAGTTCCAAGTTTGATTACTAAGCAGCCATCATCCCCTTGGCTAGAGCGGGGCAGGAGCAATCCCTCTACCTCACGGTCGCTTGCGATAACCCTTACCCTGTCACCAGGAGAAGCCCCAGCTTTTTTTAGAGTGCTTTCAGTAGCAGCAGAATACAAGTAAAACCACCAGAATTGTTTTTGCCTGCAGCGCTTATTTAAGCTTGGGTGCTTTCAGTTGTCTGCATCGGGGAGCTCGGAGGTGCTTTTGCGGGCAGTTCCTGTTTTCCAAGGCCGCAGACCGGCTGCGTGATGTTGTTCTCGCGCACAGTGTCATCAAGGATTATCACTGCAGCAGCAAGCACCGTGGTCCACATGCCATCCTTGTCAACAACCGCAGACTGGGTCACATTGCTTGTTTTAACAATCCCGCCACTCATCTTGAAAATCTCTTCCTTCTCGTTCCAAGCAGCGTCAACGTTAAAGTCAATTCCAAGCGTTGAAGCAAGCATTGAGGCAGCCAAGTCCTCGGCATAATCCCCTGCCTTTGTCTCAGTCTGGCCGTAAGAGTGGTGCTCGCTCAAGTACCCGTGGCATCCCTTATCCGCGGGAAGCGCGACTCCTACAGAAGCAGCGATTAGCCTGTTCGGCTCATTAGACGCGTTCCGGCTCATTACAACAAAAGTGATCTCGCCCGGCCTGAGCATTTTCAATCCCTGCGTCCGCGGGATAACCTGCGCGCCAGGGGCTAAAATGCTAGAAACATTAACCAGGTTGCATTTCTCTATGCCCGCGTTCCTCAAAGCGGCCTCAAAAGAAGCCAGCATCTCCTTATGCCTTCCAACTCCCTTAGTAAGAAAAACCTTCTTAGGTACAAAAGTATCTCCGTTCATCTCAAACATCACTGTAGCACAAGCGTGCCCACTAAAATTTGAAGGGTTCTATTTATACGCTTTTCGTTTTAACGAGGGAGAAAAAGAAAAAGAAGATAGTCTAGAAGACAAAGGTTTCCCCAGGGCACTTAGCGAAAGGGCTTACTTTCCGAATGTCGTCAACCCCGCAAAGGAAACGGACCAATCTCTCAACTCCTATCCCGCCTCCAGCGCTTGGAACCAAATAGCCTCGCTTAGCCATCTCCATATAGCTCCTGAAGCTCTCTTGTTTTTGCTTGCGTTCCTCGAGCTTCCGCGCGAGCACCTCGTACTCCCAATCGCGCTCGCCACCGCTCAAGGCTTCGCCAAAACCCTCTGGGTAAACCAAGTCATAGTTGTGGTAGTAATCCTTCACCCTGTGGTCCTCGCGGTCGTAGAACTCGCGCAAGTGGTCAGTGATCCAAAACGGCTCGCTCATGGTTTCTGACAAATGCTTTTCAAAATCACTGCCAAACTCCTTTCTTGCCTCCGAAGACTCAAACCGCTTGAAAGGCCGCTTAGGAACCTTCAGTTCCCTACCAAGTGCCTTAAGCTCCTTCCCGCGCTTTGCCTTTACTTCTCCCACAATCTTGCAAAGCAATTTCTCCATCACGCCCATGAACTCTTCCTTGCTCGCTTCCCGCATTTCTATGTCTACCTGCGAGAACTCAATCAAGTGCCTCCCGCTATCCCTAAGCTCTTCTTTCTCAAGCCTTACGTTCGGAGAAACCACGTAAATCTTAGGTAAAAAAGGCGATGACACGGTCACCTGTTTATGCAATATCATGCTCTTTGTAAGCGTGAGCTCCTGGCCCGCGTAATCAATCCTAGCGTCATAAACGCTGTGGCACAAAGGGTCGGTTACTGGCGACACCATCACGGGCATCAATTGCACAAACCCCTCATCATGCATGAAGTCAGTTATTGACTTCATTGCAGTACTCTGCACCCTGAGGACAGAAGACATCTCCTCGCTCCCCAACAATTCCTTTACCTCATCAATCTTATCCTTCATTAAAATCACCTATTCCAAAATGATCCAAACTAATTGGATTTTTTTACAAAGCGCTACTAGCGCGAAAACAACAGAAAAAGTTCTAACGATTATCTTCCAGCATTATCACTAGCGCTTCCAGAAACTCCCCTGAAAACATCTTAATGCTTTTCTTGTACATGCTCACAATTATCTTTTCCGCATTATTTATAGTCTCCCAAGAATTCATTGTAAATAATCCAAAGATTTATATAGTTTGATGTAAAAATTACAAACACTGCGTTGTCCGAAGCGACGCTGGCAAGGCGATCATGACTGGAAAAAATACAAGGGGCTCAGTAGACCAAAGGATCCTCGGCGAGCTCCAGAAAAGAGGGAGGGTTAGCCTCAAAGAAATCGCTAGAAAACTCCATATACCTGTCTCCACAGTCCATGAGAAGGTTAAGCGCTTGGAGCGCGAGGGGCTAATCAAATCATACCACGCGCTCCTGAACTCTGAAGCGCTCGGCTTTGGTGTTACTTCTTTTATTCTTGTTTCCGTTGACTACTCTTCTTCCCAAAAGCCAGACCAGCAAAAACTAGCTAAAAAAATCTCCTCGCTGAAAAACGTCCAGGAAGTCCAAATAATCTCAGGGGATTGGGATATCCTAGTAAAGATTAAGGCCCGCAGTGTCCGCTCTGCAGGCGATTTTGTTACAAAGCACCTGCGCAAAATAAGCGGCGTCGGGAAAACAAAGACCATGGTTGTTTTCGAGACTGTTAAAGAATCAACGGCTATTGACTTATAGCTTCTTTGACACGTAGGGCCCGTCATCAGAGTAGCCTAGTTTCCTGTAATACTCTTTCACTCCGGTTCCCGCGATTACGAGCATCTTGTTTTTTCCAAACTCTTCTTTTGCTATTCTCTCTGCTTCCGCGAGCAATTGTTCCCCGTAGCGCCTGTGCTGCTGCGCGTTCTCTTTCTTTTCCCTGCCGATTGAGAGCGCTTCACCGTACACGTGCAGCTCCCTAATCAAAGCAGTAGAACCAGTTATCTCTGGCCTGTGATGGCTTCCTGGAATCCTTAGCCTGACAAAGCCCACGAGCGCGTCCAGCTTTTCCTCGTCAAAACTAAGGAACACTTCTTCGCCTCCTGAGGCACGGTAGTTCTCGCGGTTCATTTTAACAGCAGAGTAATCGGGTTCAACACCCTGCTTGAGCATTTTCAAGCCTAGCTCGCGGC
>Ga0272442_10002318_pt1 | contig 27777 bp, 19 predicted proteins | sample SSMForm2O_FD_200262 | JGI IMG/M metagenome (GOLD analysis project Ga0272442, IMG submission 200262) | Marine sediment archaeal communities from Little Sippewissett salt marsh, Falmouth, MA, United States - SSM-Form-2O | ecosystem: Environmental > Aquatic > Marine > Wetlands > Sediment ...
AAACTCCATATAGACATTTCAGATTGACGATTGACGATTTCTTCTCCATCTGATCCAGGGGAGGAAAAGGGCCAGCAGGAAAAGCCAGGCGCGAAACCGCACAATGTGCATCAGAAGCTCCCTCAAGAGTCCCGGCTTTTGCCGGAAAAGGTGCGACGGCCCGATAATGCCCTTGTATATCCCGCCGTCCGGGATGGTCCAGTACAGATGCGCCAGAGCGATATCCGAATCGCCACGGGGCGTGTAGATTCCACGGAAAGCATGATATCCCTTTCCCAGCTCCCGCTCCGCGTGATCCCAGTGCTGGGGGATGACGCGATCGCTCGAAAACAGGGGAGTCCCATCCAGGGTAATGTGATATGTACCCCGCACTTTCAAATCGAAACGGTAGCTGCCCCCGACCGGGGTGTAGAGGTAACCACTGAATCGACGGGGAAGGGAAGGAGTCCCTGTATTTCGGGGATGCTCCAGCCAGGTGCGGCGTAAACCTTCCAGCCCCTGCCCCCGCATCACCAGGTGGCAGAAAACTGAAATCCCGACAACCAGGATACACGTGATCAGAACCTTCTTCGATTCCGGTAAAAAGAGAGAAAGCCATCCAGGGCGTCCCAGCCCCATCTCTCGAAGTAAAAGCCCGCCCAGAAAGAGCGCAGCACCCAGGTTCAGGGCAAATCCTATACAGAATGCCCCCCCCCCGCCCCCGATCAGGGAAAACCAGCCCAGATCCAGCTTCCCCCTTGAAAGCAGAAAGAAATTTCCGGAAATCGTGGAAAGCTGCGGGATGAACAGAAACTCGTTCATTCCACCGGGCAGCATCCCCCAGATGTCGTTATTATATCGGTTCGGGTTCACCAGTGTACCGGAGATCTGAACCGCCACCCCCGCAATAAGCAAAACCAGAACCGCCATGCGGCCTCCGGGCTTGATATTTCGCCAGTTTTCAAACAGCTCGAGTGCCGGGAGCATGAGAAGGGGAATCACGGGCAGGAGCAACCTGCATCCCCAGCTCCATCCCCCCTGCCAGGAAAACCACTTCGCCAGTATGGCCAATTTGAAGGCCAGAATGAGAAGGCATAACCCGAGGAGGCGGGGATGGTTTTTCCTGAACCGGCTCCACCCGAAAAGGAAAAGGAGAACCGGCGGGGAAAACAGAAAGAGGCCCCGGCCGGGGGAAAGGAGAAGACCATACAGTCCCGCGAGAAAGGGAGAGGCGAATCCCTGGCTGGAATAACCGGGACGCAGGGCATGGCCGTAATTCAAGTGGTTATATAAAAGCACCAGGAGGGCGAACGGGGCAAGCCCAATAATGAATCGAACAAGGAAAGGGATGGATCTCCTTCCATACACGAGGACGATCCATATCCCGGCGGCCGGGACCAGAAAGGCACTGTCGATCTTTGTCAGGACCGCCGCTCCAAACCAGAGGCCGCCCATGATCCCCTCTCTGGGGATGCCCTTTTTCATCCTGAAAAGGCTTCTCACCCCGAAAAGCAAAAGGAGGGCCACGAGCGGATCCGCGAAATATTGCTTGCTGTAAGGAAAAAAGGCCGTGGCCAAACCCAGGGTAAGGGCGCCCGCAACTCCCGTCCCGGCATGGTATCCCAGCTCCCTGGAAAAACGGTAAAATAAAAGACACAGCCCCCCGCCGATCAGGATATTCGTCAGGTGCAAAATGGTAAGAATGAAAATCGAGGGATCAGTCCCGGCTGGAAACAGGAGACTAACGCCCCTTGCAACCAGGTATGAGGGTATGCCGGCCAGGGATTGGCCGGGCATGTACTTCGAGTGTGAATAACCCAGGTACGGCTCGATTTCCAGGGATCGGTCGTGAACCAGGCTCGTGGTCAACCGGAAATAAAACACCTCGTCGCTCGAGTAAAAGGCATTGGAGGAATAATCCCCGTGAAAAAGCAGGTAACAGAAGAAAAAAAAGAAAAAAAGGATGAGATTGATTTTACGTTCCGACATAAACAACACTTATTTCCATCCGCTTATATCGATACGGCTAAATGATGTGATAGATGCTGTCGTCCACTCCGATGTAATCCTTCTCGAAGATGTCCTCGTTGCTTTGCTTGAGTGTGGCCAGCTGGTATGTTTTGTAACCTCCCGAGAGGTTTCTCAGGTTCTCGAATCCATGTTGACGGAGGATCCGTTCCGCCAGGTAACCCCGGAGACCCACCCAGCAGAATATCAGGATGGGGCAATCTTGCGGGATCTCCTCCATGCGATCCCTGATCTCGTCTATGGGAATGTTCACCGCTCCCTTGATGCTCCCGTCATCGAATTCCTCTTTGGAACGAACGTCCAGGAGACACACACCCTCCTCCAGCAATCCATCCACATCGTACCAGTGGGCGATCCGGGTGAGGCCCGCCATGATGTTTTCGGCGACGAATCCCAACGTGTTGATGGGGTCTTTGGAGGAAGAATAGGGAGGGGCATAGGCGTGTTCCATCTCAGCCAGGTCGTCCACCGTGCCGCCGTACCGGATCAGTGTGGAGAGGATATCGATGCGTTTATCCACCCCGGAATACCCCACGATCTGGGCCCCGTAAATACGACCGTCCTTTCGGGAAAAGAGGATCTTGATCGACATCGGTTTCGCATCGGGATAATACCCGGCGTGGGAGGGGGCGTGGATGATAAAGGCCTCGTAGGGGAGATTCTCCTCCCACAAAACCTTTTCCGAAATCCCCGTGGAGGCCACGGTAATGTCGAAAACACGGGCGATGGCCGTTGCCAGGGAACCATGATACTTTCTCTTGTTCCCCATAACGATATTCTCCGCTGTCATCCGGCCCTGTTTGGTGGCGGGACCCGCAAGATAGATGCACATCCTTTTTCCGATGATGGGACTGGGGAATTCGATGGCGTCCCCGATGGCATAGATATCGGGATCGGTCGTCTGGAGATACTCATCCACGATGATTCCCCCACATGGCCCGATCTGGAGACCCGCTTCCCTGGCCAGTTTGCTTTCCGGGCGAACCCCGATCGACAGGATCACCATGTCCGTAATCATCTTCCGGCCGCTTTTCAGCTCCACAAGAATCCGGTTGTTCTGGCGTCCGAACGCGGCCACCGCGTCGCTGAGATAAAACTCCACCTTTTTCATCTTGAGATGCTGGTGCACCATGGCCGCCATCTCGTAATCCAGGGGAGTCATCACCTGTTCCGCCATCTCGACGATGGTAACGAAGATCCCCCGGCGATGGAGGTTTTCCGCCATTTCCAATCCGATGAAACCCGCCCCGACGATCACCACTCTCCTGTGATTTTTTTCCTCCAAAAACTCCATGATCCTGTCCGTATCGGGGACGTTTCTCAGGGTGAAAATCTCCTTTTGATCAATGCCCGGAATGGGAGGGCGGGCCGGTTCCGCTCCGGGGGACAGAACCAACTTGTCATAACTTTCCTCATACTCCTCACCGCTCACAAGGTTTCTTGCGATAACCAGCTTCCGGCTCCGATTGATCTTCATCACCTCGGTCTTTGTCCTGATGTCGATCCGGAATCTCTTCCCGAACTTTTCCGGTGTCTGAACAAAGAGATGATCCCTTTGCTCGATCACTCTTCCCACGTAATAGGGCAGACCGCAACTGGCATAGGAGATATGTTCGCCTCTTTCGAAGAGAATGATTTCCGCCGATTCATCCAGGCGCCTGAGACGGGCGGCCGTGGAGGCTCCTCCCGCCACACCGCCCACTATGATATACTTCGCCATAACCGTCAACCTCCATAAAACCGACACGGAAAAATGGAAATTTCACATTTCCCCCGTGGGTGTATCAGGCCTTTTTTAACGTCACTTTTGTTTCCGTGTCAATCCTTTGTATGGGATAGGGAAAGATCCTTTTCCTGGAAGATCAACGCTCCGGATAATAACGGCGCCCAGAGCCTTCATTTCCTGAAACGCCTTTTCGCTGTCGCCCCGTTCCAGATTGACCCCTCGGCATCCATCCTCGATGACGTATGTTTTGTAACCCAGTTCCAAGGCGTCCTGAACACTGAATTTGACGCAATAATCCGTGGCCAGACCGGCGATATGGATATCCGTCACTTCCCTTTCCTTCAGGTAATCGTGCAGTCCGGTGGCCTTCCGGTGGGCGTTGTCGAAAAAGGTGCTGTAGCTGTCTATTCCGGCATCCGTACCCTTGTAGATGATTTGTTCGATGAGGTCCGTTTCAAAGCTGGCGGCAAACTCCGCCCCCTTCGTGTTTTGTACGCAATGAGCAGGCCACAGGATCTGCTCGAGTCCATTCAGATCGATCACATCGCCGGGTTTCTTTCCCGGGTGATTCGAGGCAAAGCTGCCATGATCCGGGGGATGCCAGTCCCGGGTGGCCACGATGAGATCGAAAAGGCCCTGGATCCGGTTGGCCACCGGGATGATCCGGTCTCCATCCGGAACGGCCAGGGCCCCTCCGGGCAGGAAGTCGTTTTGGATATCCACCAGGATAAGGGCCTTGTTCATAACGTCTCCTTCACGTCAAAGCGCATTCCCCGTGTGGCTATAAGCACCGGGGAATGGTTCACTCCCAAGCCGATCGAATAATGTTGGAATGAAACCTCGTCGCGTGTGTGTCAATGGAAAAAGATCAGGCAGGCGATGTATCCCCGATCACCGGGGTCCTTGGTTTTGTATGATTCCTCTAAAAGGGCAACAATATTTTTTTATATTACATTTACTTATTTAAAGATTTACAGGAATGGTGGGAAGAATACAGATCTTCCCAAATCATTTTAAAGAAAAATATATAAAGTTTCGGTTAACACGTATTTTATTCTTGCATTTGACTTTTCCCCTTCCTACGGTACCACTTTCAATTTTCCATGATTCGTCGATTCTCGAGTTTTTTTTCAATTCAAGGGGGTATATATATGGCACTCGTAACTCTCAGACAGATCCTGGATGCGGCAGAGAAGGGCGGATACGGCGTCGGCGCCTTCAATGTCAACAACATGGAGCAGATCCAGGGGATTTTCCAGGCCGCCAGCGAACTGGAAAGCCCGCTCATCATCCAGGCCAGCTTCAATGCTGTCAAGTACGCTGGACTGAAATTCCTCAGTCATCTCATGGAAGCCGCCACGGAAACTTATCCGGGTGTCCCCGTGGCGCTTCACCTCGATCACGGCCCTGATTTCGATCGGTGCAAAACCTGCATCGAACTCGGTTTCACCTCCGTCATGATCGACGGCAGTATCGACTATTCCAGCCCCGATAAGAAAAAGCCTCCCCGTTCCTTTGAAGACAACGCGGCCATCACCAGGGAAGTGGTGGAATATGCCCACGCCAGGGGCGTCAGTGTCGAGGGCGAACTCGGAACCCTGGGGGGCATCGAGGACGACACTGCCGCGACCCAGGTTATGCTGACCGATCCGGAGCAGGCCAAAGAATTCGTGGAAAAAACCGGGGTGGACTGCCTGGCAGTGGCCATCGGCACCAGCCATGGAGCTTACAAATTCAAGGAAAAGGCCGTTGTGGACATCCAGCGCGTGAGGGAGATTCACGAAAAAATCCCCGCTACTCCACTGGTCATGCATGGATCCTCCTCCGTCCCCGTGGAACTCACCTCTCAGCTCAACCAGTACACCGTTGTCAGGAAGGGAACCGACGATGAAGGCGGTCCCTTCATCGATTTCCTCGGGAAACGCTATTACATCGACAAGGATTACGAGATTGCCAGGGAACTGGTTTACGATCTCCTGTTCAAAAACCGCCTCAGGAAAACCATGGGGGTTCCCATCGAGAGCATTCAGGAAGGCATCAAAAACGGCGTCCGCAAGATCAACGTGGATACCGATGGCCGTCTCATGGTGACCACAGCCATCCTGGATGTCATGCACTCCAGGCCCGACCAGTTCGATCCGAGGAAATACATGGGCCCCTCCCGTCAAGCCATCTACGAAATGGTCAAGGGTAAAATCCTCGCCTTCGGAAGCGTCGGGCATGCCAACGACTTCAAACCCAAATCCCTGAAGGCCATGAAGAAACAATACGAAAAATAAGACCCGGTTGGTTTCTTTTCGATATGAATAAAGGGCGGGATTGTCTTTCCCGCCCTTTTTTTTAGAATCGCGATCCCCAAAACCGCATTATTTCAAACGGTCCAGGGCATCCAGGATCTCTTCCATGGATTGATATCTGTGGGGAGGTTTCTTCTCAAGGCATTTCATAACCACCTCTGAGGTGGCGGAATCGACTCCCTTCATCTCCGGAGGCTTGGTGAAAATGTGATGATACGCGATGTTGCCCATTCTAAAGGGCGGGGAACCGGTCAGCATCTCGTACATGACCACACCCAGCGAATATATGTCGGAAGTGGCCCGCAGGCTCTTCCCCTCGTTCTGTTCCGGTGACATGTAAAGGGGCGTTCCCACGATGATGTCGGAAGCCAGATTGTGGCTTTCCTGCTGGATGATGGCGATCCCGAAATCGGAGAGCTTGCACACCTTGTCGGATGTGATCAGGATGTTGGCCGGTTTGATGTCGCGATGGATGATTCCCATTTTATGGGCCGTGGCCAGGCCGGAGGCGATCTGGGATACATAGTCGATCATCTTATTGAGGGAGAGGGTTTTCTGTGCCGTGAGCAGCTGCTTCAGGTCGCCGCCGTCAACAAATTCCATGGTGATGTATTTCCTGCCCGCCTCCTCTCCCAGGTCGTGGATCCGGACGACGTTCGGATGGGAGAGACGCCTGGCGGATTTCACCTCCAGGCGGAACCTCTCCTGGGCGTCTTCATCCTCCGAGAATTTCTCCGAAAGCACCTTCAACGCCACAACTTCATCGAGATCCTTGTCGTAGGCCTTGTACACCGCTCCCATGGTTCCACGGCCGACTTCTTCTATCAATTCGAAGCGTTGCCTGGCCTTCTGGCCCAGTTGCTCCATGATCTGTTCCCGCCGGGTTCGCGCCGTGGTTCCGTTTTTGATTTCCCCCCGCAACTCGCTGAGCTTCATCGAAACGTCGCGATAGGTGATATCAACAGCCAGAATCTGGTTATAAGCCTCGATCGTCTTGTCGATATCCCCCTTGGCATAAAGCTCGTCTCCCAGGTTGTAGAGGATCTCCTTGATCTCGTCGGTCATTTCCAGCTGGGTATAATACTGGAGGGCGAGACTGAGCGAATTTTTCTTTTGAAAGGACTTTCCTATGGTCAGAATGGCCTCGCGGGAACTTCGCTCCTTGAGCATGATCTGCTGGTACACCTCGATGCATTTATCGTACTCCTCCAGGTCGAAATAGAGTCGCCCGAGCTTGTAAAGGAGTTCCGTGGGGGCTTCCCTGGTATGGGAAATATAGGAGTCGTAACACTCTGCAAGCTCGAACAGGACATTTTGATTCTTCCCGGCCAGGGCCAGCGCGGTCTCCAGATCGCTGATGGCCTCCTCGTAGTTTCCCACGATTTTAAAAAGAACTCCGCGTTCGATCCTGGCTTTCAAATAGTTCGGTTCCTTCTCCAGGATGCGATTGTATCCCTCCACCAGATCGCCGTAAAACTTTGTATAACTCGTGGAGAGATGGCTGAAGGAACCCAGGGCTTCCTCGTAACATTCGTTATCGATGTAAAGATATCCCAGTTTGATATACATCCCGGAATTCCACTGGGGTGTATCCACGAATTTTTCCAGGAACTCGATGATCTCCTGGGCGGCCCCGTGGTTTCGTTCCGTAATCCGGGAGATCATCTCCATGGCTTCTTCCGTCTTTCCGGATGTGAAGAGCTCCTCCAGGAGGAAGAGACGGATCTTGATATCGTCCGGGTCGATTTCTGCGGCGTGGCGGATCACATCCAGGGCATGCCTGCTCCTTGTTTCCAGGGCAATATAGGTGTGAGCCAGCTGCTTCAAAATGGTGACGTCATCCGGGATGAAGTAGAGGATGCGTTCGTAGATTTCCGCGGCCTTTTCCAGATTGTCGGTGGCTTCATACGTGCGTGCCAGGGCCACCAGAAACTGGATCTCGTCCGGTTTGTTGCTCAGGGCCTTCAAAAAGATCCCCATGGAAGTCATGTTATACAGCTTCTGGTTGGAATACAGATAGGCCAGGGCGAGTGTGACTCCTGGATTTTCCTTGCTCTTGTGACGCAGCTTTTCCAGAAAATAAGTGATGCGTTCATCGGTCGTGGGACATTGAGTAAGGCATTGAATGAGGAAATCAAGGGTCTCCGAGTCCTCCGCATCCTCTTTCAGGCGGGTTTCACAATATCGGAGAACGGGTTCCGGATTCCCCTGTTCGATCTGACGGGAGAGGACCATGCGTTGGACCTTGTGGTTTTCCGGCTCGATCTCAATGAGATTCTCATAGATCGAGATCGCTTCATCCGAGGTCTCGCCCTTTCGAAGATGATAGGAGGCGAGCTCTTTGACAAGAGCAGGCGATCGCTCCCCCGCACGATACGCCTCTTTGAGAATGTCATATTTGCGGGCGTGATGCTTGTTCGTGGACAGGATGTATGACGCCATCCGTTTACAGGCTTCGGTATAGATCTCTTTCCGGGACGATTTGGCAGTGGGAGAAATCTTCCGATGGAGCAGTTTGAAGATCTCATGATCATAGTGAAAGGCCCCGCCCGGATCGTCCCGTTTCAGGTAACATTTGGAGAGAAGCGAGAGAATGTCGATATTTTTCCGGTCGTGAGCCAGCTGCATCAGGTAGACCTTCTCCGCCTGATCGTCCTGGCGATCCGCCTTTCTGTAAATCTCGCTTAATTGCCCCACGATATGGAGATTGGAGGGATTCTTCCGGAAGGCCCCTTCGAGGATCAGGAGCCGCGCCTGATCATCCAGATCGGAAATGGTTTCGATTTCAGCTGGGGACTTTGTATGGGCGAGGCATTTCGCAGCAAACGAGATCCCCTTTTCGTCGTCTTTGAAGAACCGGAGAATTTTCAAGGCTTCCGTGAGGCCGTTTTTATAATCGGAAACATGAACGTAGTAAGAACAGAGCCCCAGCCTGGCGAATTTGTTCTTCGGGTTCAGTGCCAGGGAATCCTTGTATATCTTCACCACGGATGTCCCGCGCTTTTTCGATTCGTAAAGGTATTTACACAGAAGAGAATGGATTTTTTCGTTCCGGGAGCCCTGCTGGATCGCTTTCTGATATAACTTCAAGGCCTCCTGGTTTGTCCGCTCGAATTCACAATATGCGGATGCCAGCGGGATGATGGTATCCTTGGACTCCGGCTCGAGCCTTCTGATCTTTTCGTAAGTCTCGATAACATCCAGCCACTCTTTACTGTTGAAATGGTGGCGTCCCAGCAGGCGAAGAAAACCTGCCTGCTCCGGCGATCTCTTATCCAGCGTTAACAGGTAACGTTTGTAGATCTCGAGCGCATCGCTGGACAGGGCCCCCTGCTCCTGGTAGTAATGAGCCAGGAGGGAAAGAATTTTCTGGTCGTCGGAATGCAGGTCAAAATAGGTCCGGTAATAGGGGAGAGTCTCCTGATCGAGAATTTCCCGCTCCATGTAATAATGAACAATGATGGAGAGGATATCGTTGTCCTCGGGATCCTCCTCGTTGATGTTTCGCAGAATGGTGATCCCTTCCTCTTCCCGCCCGGAAGAGATATACCCGTTGGCCAGAAGCAGACGCACCAGTCGGTGGCCGGGATCATAGGCAAGATAAATCTCATATATGCCCAGGGCTTCCTGGTCCAGCCGCTCCTTTTCATAATAGGTTCGTACCAGGGTATTCAAGATGGTCTGGTTGATTTCCTCGGTTTGCAGGGCCTCTTTATAAACGGCGACCGCCTCCTCATCGGTTCTCCCCATGTTGGCATAGATATCGCCGAGGTTCTGGATCGCGTTCTCGTAAAGTCTCTGGATCTTATTCCAGTTGGGGGCGGGCTCTTGTTCACCGGCCGCGGCTTCCTTCTCCCTGAATTTCTTGATGATCTTCTCGTATGTCATCATCAGGGGAAATGGTTGCTGGGTCTGTTTGAAGCAATCCACCAGCAGGGACATAAGCTGGAAATTCTCGGTATCGATTTCTGACAGCTCCCGGTAATAACGGATCGCCTCTTTATCGTGGGCGTCTCGGGATCTGAGCAATCCGACAATGCTGCGAAGGATACGGGGATTGCCGGGGAACTTTTCGTACGCCTTTTCGTAGATCTCCAGAATATCGATATGAAAGCCCTCGAATTCGTAGGCCAGTTGATCGAGAAGGGCGAACGCCTCCTGCACGGAATCGGAGCCGTTGTCCGATTCGCCCTCCATTTTTTTGGAGAACTGACGGAGTGTTTTTTCCAGGATGATAGACCGTTGGTCTGGATCCTTGAGGTTCCTTTGAAGGCGGGTTTTCACCCTGTTAATGATATGATTCCCCAGTTTTTTCAAGATCCTGCGCCCGGTTATTCAAAATAAAAAAAACGATGCACAATTAAGGATACTTTTCCTACATCAGACTAATTCGACATTTAAACAGAATCCCGGCCCGGTGTCAAACACTTTTATTGAATTCTGTTAAAAAATAAGTGAATTATAACCTTTTTCTGGCAATGCAAAGGAGGGAAACCCCAAAGGGCAGGTTCATTCTCTCCAGTAACGCCCCCTCCAACTCCAGAACCTTGATCAAAAGAGAATTGATTCCCTTGGGAAGGATGATAATATGAGATTTCGGGTCGGCTTTCGAGGGCCGCAATTTGCGGTAATACCTCTGGATCAATCGAAAGATGAGGATCGGAAAAAAAGTGAAGGAAATCACATAGGAATACTTCACCACCTCGAAGCTGCATCCCTTTATCAGGCTATGGAAGGAGGATTTGGAATAACGCCTGTAATGATGCAGGGCTTCATCGTGCTCACTCCACAGATACTGGTGTGCCGGCACCGTGGCGAGAAGATGCCCACCCGGTTTGAGCACCCGGTGGATCTCCCCCATGAGCCGGGCATCATCCTCCACGTGTTCCAGGAGATCCAGGGCCAGGATGAGATCCATGCTCGAGTCCGAAATGGGAAGGTTTGTCACATCCCCGCGCAAAAGGTTATTGAGCCCCCTCAGGCGGCAATAGGAAAGGGCCCGGCGGGAAAAATCCAGTCCGATGGCCATGGATCGGTCGGCGATCCCCTGCAGGATAAGACCCGTACCGCAACCAATATCGAGAACACGGGATTTCCCGTTATTCAGGAGATGAAATCTCTCCAGCATCTTGAACAGGATTTTTTTTCGCCCCTGAAACCACCAGTAGGTGTTTTCCTGGGTATACATCTTTTCGTATTCTTCAGGATTCATTGCGATCCGGCATTTTTTATTAAAATATGAATTACATCCTTTGAACCCCGGGGGTTTTGTCAATCCGAAAATGGAAAATGGTTGCATTTTCCCTCATTTTGGAGAGATTCATTCCCTGTTTGATCTCAATTCCAAGGGCGGCAAAATGAAATGAATATTTTACCCACCTCTCCCGATGTAACGGCAACCCCGGATCAGATCGAGCAATACTTCCGGGATATGGAACGGTGGAATTTCGACGTCGCATACAGCGCCTTCTACGCCTTTCCCCTCGCCGAATTGAAAGGCCCTTACAAAGAACCCTACACCCGTTTTGTCAAGACGGCCCATGATAAGGGATATCCCGCATGCATTCAGATCCAGTCCACCGTGGGCTTCCTCGACGACGTGGGGATCGAGAACGCACAGTATTACACGGATAACACCACTTACATTTACGGGCATTTCAAAAAATACGGCAGAAAGAACTTCTTCGGTTCATTCGCCGCTCCCGGATGGTTCGACTATATCAGAAACATAACCGAAATCCTCCGCTCCTATGGATTCGACTGGGTGGTGTTCGAAGAACCCATGTTCCGATGCGACATCCCCGGAACAAAAGATAAACTGTTCGAACGGTTCAAGGCAAAATACCCGGACCTCGAATACCCCACTCACCAGGAAGAAAGCCTCTCCTACCAAAGGCTGCAACAACTCAAGGGCGAAATCCTCCTCGATTTCTACCGGAGACTTACCTCTTTCGCACGGGAAATCGGATACGAAAAACGCTCCGTCATGCCATGGTTTTTTGTCCCGACCTTCGAGAATACCCCCATGGAAACATGGAACACCTGTTGCCACCTGGGCAAAATGACCTTCCTCCCGGATCTCGATTTTATCGTGGTCCGGATGCAGCCGGATAACGTCTTTGAACAGGCCACCATCGCTTCGGCAGGGGAGGCCATTCCCCAGATCTCCTATCTGGAAAACCTTGCCCAGAACCTCGGGAAACCGATCATCTCCGTGAATAATCCCACAAATGAACACATCCCCCATTCCGCAGACACCCCGGATAACCTCCTGCCCTTTGACTTTTTCGCCCGGTTCACCCTGGCCGCGGCCGCCGCCGTTCCCTCCGGAATGTCACGCCACTGGTATAAAAAGGACTACAAAAACGATCAACAACACATGGCCCTCATGAAAGAGGTGAATCAATGCCTCCCACTCCTCGGTTCCCCCAAAAGCTCCCTGGCCATGGTCTTTTCCTATACCGGCATGAACCGCACCGTGCCCCGCCCCTGGACCGAATCGTGGAAATCCTTCTGGTTCCTGGCCGATCGACTCCTTTACCGGTTGAAACAACCCACCCTCAGCTTTTTCGCCGGTACCCTCGCCGAAAGCCTTCGTCTCCACCCCGAAACCAGGCTCCTCATCTTCAATGAATACTTCCCCATATCGCCTGAGGAAATTGAAATCGTGGAACAATGGCTCGACCGGGACCCCCAGAGGCGCCTCCTTTACATCGGCGCCCGGAACGGCTATCGCCACTCACTCGACGCCCTCTACCACGACTTCCATCACAAACCCCCGGAAATGACAAGGCTCTTCGGATGCGATCCGGATCAGGCGATCCGGACCGTAACCCCGGGGGAAACCGTTTCCCTGAAATTTGCCGGTTCCGATCCCCGAATGGCCTTCCTCGGTGAAAAACCCTCGATTCGATGCCGCTCCTTCGGCATTCCCGTCCCCCACGGCGAAAAGGACCTTCAAATCCTGTATACCGCGGGCCCGGATGAGAATCCGGTGGCCCTTTTGAGAAAAACCGAAAATGGCGGAAGCGCCCTTTTTCTCGGGCTGGCAACGGACGGACTGGATAACGATCTCCCCATCGGGGAAATCGTCGATTTCCTCCTTACCGATAAAACGTCCGATTTCCTGGTAAAAGACGCATCACGGGGAATCCTCTGGAACCGGACCGCCAACGGTTTCCTCTTTATCGCCAACTGCGACGATCGCCCCGGATCCTACCGGATCGATCGACCCGGTCTCCGGCTCTGGAATGTCCGCATCTCGACCATTTCCGAAATACCGGAGCGCTTCTCCATCAATCCCCTCGATTTCCATCTTTTGAGGATCCTTGAAAAATCCCATAAACTGCTCGATCTGGAGGGCCTGATCTTCCTCCACAGAATCGAGGAAACTTTTGAAAAAATCCGCGTTTCCGGTTACTTCCGGAAACATATCCTCGTAAGGCTCCTCGAAAAACCGGACACCGTCCTTGTAAACGGAAAAGAACATCCCTTTGAATGGAATGATAAGGGAGAATTCCAGGTGATCGATGTGGATACCTCCGAAAGGGGAGAAAAAGAAATCACTATTTTGTTTTCAAATTCTCCGGGCCCGGGCAGCCCGGGAAAAGAGAGTCAATGATGAATACAATATTAATCGAAAACGCCATGGTACTCGAAACATTCGACAATAAAGGCACCCGCATCGAGGGAGCCGACCTCTATATCGAGGGCAACCGCATCTCCTCCATCGGGAAAAACCTGAAAAAAAACGCCGATACCGTGATCGACGCCTCCGGCATGGTCGTCCTTCCCGGACTCGTCAATACCCACCACCACTTCTACCAGACACTCACCAGAGCCATACCCGAGGTCCAGAACGCCAAGCTCTTCGACTGGCTCGTCTTTCTCTACGAGATCTGGAGAAACCTGACCCCCGAAGCCGTGTACTGGAGCTCCCTCGGGGCGATCGGCGAACTCCTCCTCACCGGTTGCACCACCACCACTGATCACCTCTACCTCTTTCCAAATAAACAGTCCCCCAACCTGATCGATGAAGAGATCAGGGCCGCCCGCGAGATCGGCATCCGGTTCCATCCCACTCGAGGCAGTATGTCCCTCGGTCGCTCCAAAGGCGGTCTTCCACCGGATGACGTGGTCCAGGATGAAGAAATGATTCTGAAAGACTCGGAAAGACTCATCGATGCCTTTCACGATCCCGAGCCCTTTTCCATGTGCCGTATCGCCCTGGCCCCATGCTCACCCTTTTCCGTAACCCCGGAACTCATGAAACAGACCGCCCGTTTTGCCAGGGAAAAAGGCGTGCTCCTCCATACCCACCTCGCCGAAACCCCGGACGAGGACGATTTCTGCCAGAATAAACTCGGCATGAGACCCCTCGATTACATGAAATCCCTCGAATGGATCGGCGATGATGTCTGGTTCGCCCATTGTGTGTATCTGAACGAAGAGGAAATCGAGTTCATGGCGGAAACAAAAACCGGGGTTGCCCACTGCCCATCCTCCAACATGCGACTCGGTTCCGGAGCCGCCCCAATTCCACGGATGACGGAGGCCGGAGTCCCCGTGGGACTCGCCGTGGATGGCAGCGCATCCAACGACACCTCCGATATGCTTGCTGAAATCAGGCAATGCATGCTCCTGCATCGCGTCACAAAGGGCGTGCAGGCCATGACCGCGCGGCAGGCCCTCGAACTGGCCACAAGGGGAGGGGCGGCCGTGTTCCGCAGGGACGATATCGGGAGCCTCGAACCGGGCAGGGCCGCCGACATCGCCATCTTCGACATGCAACGGCTCGATTATGCCGGCGCCCTTCACGATCCCGTGGCCGCCCTGGTCCTTTGCGGATCGTCACACAGGGCCCATACCGTGATCGTGAATGGAGATCCCGTCGTTCGGGAGGGCCGGCTGGTTCTCGCCGATGAAGAAAAGATTACCCGCGAGATGAATAAACATGCGGCCCGTATGACAGAGAGAGTATAATCCATGAAAACCATTCTTGAAAAAAAGCGGAATATTCCCGTTATCTGCGAGGTGGAAACGCTTGTGGTCGGTGGGGGGACCGCCGGGGTTCCCGCCGCCATTTCCTCCGCCCGATCCGGGAAAAAGACCCTTCTCGTGGAACAGCTTGGATTTCTCGGGGGAACCGCCACAGCCGCACTCGTCACACCCCTCATGCATAGCTGCATCCCGGGCAATCCATCGACTCCCTTGAACCGGGAGATCAACCAGCGCCTCATCGATATGGGGGGTGGGGCAAAAGACGCAAATGAAAACGACGGATGGTTCGATCCCCTCCTCCTCTCCTTTCTGCTCGAGGAAATGGCCCTCGAGGCGGGCGTCGAAATCCTCTATCACACCTTTTTTGCGGACGTCATTGTAAAAGATGGGATGCTGAAAGGCATTATCGTGGAAAACAAGGGGGGGCGAGGGGCCATTCTGGCCGGATGCGTTATTGATGCCACGGGTGACGCGGATATCGCCTTTCGGGCCGGTTGCCCCGTCGAGTCCGGCCACCCGGATACGAAGGAAAACCAGCCCACTTCCCTTCGTTTCGAAGTTTGCGGCATCGATCTCGAACGCTTCTCCCGGTTTGTCCAGTCACTGGGTCAGAAATCCGAAACCGATCCCGCATTTTTTCACACCGCCATGGTCTGGGAAAAGTCCTGGCCCCTCGAGCCCGTGTTCAGAAAGGCGGTGGAGGACGGCGATCTCCTGGAACGCGACGGAAACTACTTCCAGGCCTTCAGCATACCCGGAAAACCCGCCTGCCTCGCCTTCAACTGCCCCGAAATTTCCCCGGAAAGAGACGTCACCAGACCCGCGTACCAGTCCCGCGTCCTTTCCGATGGCAGAAGGGCCATTCTCCGGCTGTTCCGATTCATGAAAAAGGATTTTCCCGGATTTGAAATCGCATTTCTCTCCCGGACCGCGGTTCTTCTGGGGATCCGCGAAACCCGCCGCATCCGGGGCGAGTACGTTCTCACCGGAAGGGACATACTGTCTTATAAAAAATTCGACGATGCCGTGGCGCGGAGTAATTATCCAGTAGATATCCACGGGGCCCTGGATGCCTATGAAAACGTCCGGCGGCCCGATCTCCCCGAATCGGAGCGGTTCTTCGAGATCCCTTACCGGTGCCTGGTTCCCAAAGGGATCGACAACCTCCTTGTCGCGGGTCGTTGCCTTTCCGCCGATTTCGTGGCGCAATCCACCGCCCGGATACAGCCCACCTGCCGTGCCCTCGGTGAGGCAGCCGGCATCGCAGCCGCCCTATGCCTGGATAAGGAGATCCCCCCCCGCTCCCTGGATGGCCGCGAGGTGCGGGAAATCATGAGATCCCGTGGCGCCTTTCTTTAAAATTCGATAAAAAATCTGTGGGACCGATCCAACGGGGAACATCTTCCGTATTTTCCCCCGGTTTTTCCAGCCATCTGTTCCATTTCGAAATAATCCATATGCAGGAACCGGCCCGGGCCGCCTCCAGGCAGAGTTCCGGAACTTCTCCTTTCAGAATCCGATCCGTCTCCAGGTAAAGGGACTTTTCCGGTGCTGTCAGCCACAATACCCACCAATCCAGATACGGTTTCGGAACTCCCAGATTATCCAGGATCTTCAGATACCGCTTGAGAAGCGACCGCGTTACAACCGGCCTGATATGGCCATCCCTCCACAATTCCAGGATCCTCCGAGCATCCGGATCGATAAATCCCATGATGAAAAGATCCGGAGCGAAAACCAATCGCGTGGGAGATTCCGATCTATCCGAATCGCCTTTTTTATTCAAGGAGTTGATCGAGATCCTCCTTCTTTAAAGCCCCGCGCCGGGCGGAAAGGAGGCTCTTATCATACAGCAGATCAAATCCCCCGCGGGAAAGGGCGATGGAGGTGTCGATCCATTCATCGATAATCCTCCGTCGGAAACGCCATTCCTTTCCCAGCTTGGTTCCAGGGATCTTTCCCTCCTGGACCCACTTGTAAACCGTGGGGGGTTTCATTTTTATATATCTCGCCACCTCTTCCAGGGTCATGATTTCTTCACGGTCTGTCATGAATGTCTCTCCTAATCCATCTTCTCAGCCAGCTTGACCAGTGAGATCCACACGGATTGGTATATGTTTCCCCCCCTTTTCCGGAAGATCTGGAAGGGGAGGTCCGGACTCCCCAGAAAGGGCCGGAGCGACCATGCCATCTGCATTCCCACAAAGGCGAAGATCACGATCCAGACCTTCAGTATTTTCAATGCCTGCCGCGGATACACGTTGTATCTTTCGCACATCACAAGAAGCCCCTTCCACAGGGAAACCATGCCCCAAATTCCCCCGGTGGCGAAAATAAGCACATGGAGAAGTTTCAGGAAATGGTAACTGGCACCCGTGATAATAAAGAAAACAACGATCGGCGCGCAACTCGCCAGTAATATGGCGTTCAGGGATAATGCCGAAAGGATCAGCGCCAGAAGCTGCAGGCAACCCAGGTGCGATCCCAGAAGGACGTTGGTTACATACAGTACCGGAAAACAGATAAAAAGCGTCAGTAAAAAGAGAATCGGTACTTTCAGACCTGAGGATACAATCTGGCTCAACCCGCTCGGGATTCCCATTACCAGACCGTAAACAAAGCAAAGGAGAAAAATGGTAAGAAAGAGTTTCCCGATATTCCTTTTGATTTTCTCCGCATCGAATATCACGGAATAATCTTCCCTGCCCTGATGCAGGATTCCATGAAGAAAGGAGCCCAAACCGGATGTTCTTTCCCCGGAATTCACATTTTCACCCATATCCCGCCTCCTGAAATTGATATCAGGATTCTTTATGATATAGTGGCATATATGTCAATTATTTTATGATATATTAATATATTTTAATATTTGATATTGGGGTCAATCCACCAAGCGAACACAAATAAAGATAAAGATAAAATACTTTACATGGGGATTTTTGTACTCATAACGCATGCCATATCTATCTATCCATCGAGGTCACTTTCGGGGGGCGTTTGACCCCATCCGCCCTCGCTCACCGCATCCCTCTTCCCCCCATTTTCTTGTGGACTTTCAGTCGCTCTTTCTGGGATGAAAGTCTATTCCCGGTTGGGAGGTCAGGAGAAGATGAACAGTTTGAAAAACCTCTTGGAATTTGTCAGAACGGATCTCTGGCGGATCAGGCTCAAGGACGAGCCTCCCCGGAAATCCTTCTGGATCCGACAGCTCAGGATCCTCATCCTTTCCGTCAGGGAATTCATGAAGGATAAATGCCTGCTTCGCGCCTCCGCCCTGACCTTTTATACCCTGGTTTCCATTGTCCCCCTCATGGCCGTGGCCTTCGGGATCGCGCAGGGATTTCATTTCGAGAAGCACCTGGAAAACCACATCCGGCAGAAGTTCCTCGGAAAGGAGGATGTAATCGTTTCCGAAGAGACGACCGGCGAAGAACCCGACCGAGCCCCCTCCGGGGAAATCGTCCCTGAAGAGTCCGATTCCGTACCCGATGAGGGTGATGAAAAGCTGGCGAGCCAGGATGAAGCCGGAGTGGACGAAATGGAAGTCCGGGAGCAGGTGATTAACCGGGTGTTCGAGATCTCGAACCGGGTCCTGGATAACGCCAAGGGCGGTCTGGTGGCCGGAATCGGTGTGGTGATCCTGATCTGGACCGTGATCAAGGTTCTCGGTTATATCGAGCAATCCTTCAACGATATCTTCGGGGTCAAGAAACCGAGAACCTGGCCGAGGAAACTCAGCGATTACCTCTTTTTTGTCTTTATCAGCCCCATCGTGTTTGTGGTGGCCAGCAGCATTACCGTTCTTTTTACCAGCGAGATAACGGTGCTGGTGACCAGGCTGGAGATCTGGGGCTGGGTAGGGGGGCTGATATTCGTCTGTCTCAAGATCCTGCCCTTCAGCCTGATCTGGGCCCTTTTTACATTTACGTATCTTTTCATGCCGAACACCAAAGTGAAATTCTCCTCCGCGCTCCTGGGTGGCATTATCGGGGGCACTCTATTCCAGCTGATTCAGTGGATGTTTATCGTCTTTCAGATCGGGATCAGCCGTTACGGTGCGATTTACGGCAGCCTTGCAGCCCTCCCTTTTCTGTTGTTCTGGCTCAAAACCAGCTGGCTCATCGTACTTTACGGTGCTGAGATCGCCTTTGCCCACCAGTTCGTGGACACCTACGAGTTCGAGCCCGACTGCCTCAAAGTCAGCCCGGCATACAAGAAACTATTGATCCTCGGGGTGGCCCATTATTGCGTGAGGTCTTTTCAGGAGGGGGAAAAGCCCCCCACGTCCATTGAAATTTCCGACAATCTGGATATGCCCATCCGCCTCGTTAACCAGATCCTTTACGAACTGGTGGAGGCGGGGATTCTTTCCGAAGTCCAGATCTGGGAGGAGCAGACTCCCGCATATCAACCTGCCAAAGACATCTGTGATCTGACGATCCAGGAGGTGCTCACCAGGATCGAGGCCATGGGCACGGAAAACATCCCCCTGGCCGATACCCCGGAAATAAAGAAAATCGCCGAAAACCTCAAAACCATGAAGGAAATCCAGATCACATCCCCGGCCAACCTGAAATTAAAGGACGTTTAATGGCAAGACAGATCTGTCCATTTTCCATTTCTGGTTTGACTTGAGGGATTTTTCCAGACGATACTCCCTCCCTTATGTTTTCCCGGAAACGCATATCCTTTCCCCTTTTTTTTCTTGCCGCAACGCTTGTTTTCACAAACGCCTTCGCGGAAAACGTCCGGGTGCGGATCATGGCCGCCAATCTCACCACAGGCGATAATCAATCCTACCAGGCGCCCGCGGAACGCATCTTCCAGGGACTCCATCCCGATATCGTCCTCATCCAGGAATTCAACGTCGGGGGGAATGCCACAACGGAAATCGATGCATTCGTGGATCGCGTTTTCGGAACGGAATTCGCCTGGTTTCGCGAACCGGGAGGGGAACAGATCCCCAACGGCGTGATCACCAGGTGGCCCATCCTCGAATCCGGCCAGTGGAACGATGCCGAGGTGGCAAACCGCGATTTCGCGTGGGCACGCATAGATATCCCGGGCGACAAAGACCTCTGGGCCGTGAGCGTCCATCTCCTCACCACATCCTCCTCAGATCGATCAAAAGAAACCGCGGCGCTCAAAACCTACATCCAGGGCGCGGTTCCAGACAGCGATTATCTCACCGTGGGGGGCGACCTCAATACCGGGAGTCGATCCGAGAACGCCGTATCCAATCTTTCCGGAATCGTGGTTACTTCCGGATCCTATCCCGCGGATCAGAAGGGAAACTCGAACACCAATCGAAACCGCTCCGAGCCGTACGACTGGGTTATGGTCGATACAGACCTCCATGCCCTGAAAACCTCCCTTAACATCGGCTCCAGTGTTTATACGAGCGGCCTGGTGTTCGACAGCCGCGTTTACACCCCCCTTTCCGAGGTTTCTCCGGTGCTCTATAGTGACAGCAACGCCTCCAACATGCAGCACATGGCCGTGGTCAGGGATTTCATGATACCCTCCTCGATCGATGACTTTTCCGTTTCAAAGGATACTGTGGATTTCGGGGAAAGGGACGCCGCGGCCGCCCCATTCAAAGACTCCTCCGTCGGATTGAACGTCATCAATCCCTTCACCCTGAAAAGCGTGAGTTTCAGCGGCGATTCTGCCGGGGAATTTTCCCTGAACTCTCCCGATCTGTCCGGGGCAGGGGTTCGGATCGAAACGGACACTCCTCTCGCGTTCTCCTGGAACCCGGCTGAAAACGACGGCCTCGGGCGCTTTGTAACCGCTTCCTTTTTCACGGATGGAGATCCCGCAAGCTTCGACATCACACTTCAGGGAAAGACAAAAGGGAATGGAACACAGCCCCTGGATCTATCCGGGTACCAGCTCGAGCAGTACGAGAGCGCGGCCCTGTTCACCTTTCCCGCGGGCACGGAGCTTGCCTCCGGCGGTATTGCGGTCATCGGACGGGATGCCTCGAAATCCCAGTTCGAGGCGTTCTGGGGAACGCTTCCCTCGGGGGTTTTGTATTTTAATGGGAAGGCGATCGCAGGGGGAAACGGCTTTCCCGTGATCAACGGAGGGGAACAGTACCGCCTCCTGGATGACAAGGGTCTGGCCGTGGATCCCGGCTCGGGAAAACTGCCCCCAACTCCTTTAATCTCGGATAAAACCTTTCAAAGGGATGCCACGGACAGCGATGCCTTCTCGGATTCCGATACGTCGAACGCCGATCCCGGCGAATACGGGGGCAATGTCAAATCCACCGGAAAACCCGTAATAACGGAAATTTCCGATGCCTCCGGTTCCGGGAATTACATATATGAATTCATCGAGATCCTCTACGACGCCTCGATGCCCACTCCCACACCCACACCGACCCCCACCCCGACTCAATACTCCGGTTTCCTCTTTTGGGGTCTTTTGGGGTCAATCCACCAAGCGAACACAAATAAAGATAAAGATTAAATACTTTACATTTGGATTTCTGTATTAAAAAACCCTGCAAAAAACTCCATATTATCCATCAAGGACACTTTCGGAAAAGGTCTGATCCGAATGGCGCTGACTTAAGTCTCGAAAAGACCAATTTCCACTTCTCGCCTGTAAAGTAGAAGTCACGCTGAGGCGTGACGAAGACTGATGCGCGTAATCGTAATCGTTCATAAGCTCAAATGCAGGTAGGATCTTGAATCAAGGAGAGAAGTACGTGTATCGGAGATATCGAGTGCGAGTACGAGTACGAGTGCGAGTGCGAGTAAGGAAATATATCTCCTCTGAGAACATGATTCTATTTCCTTAAGGTAGTGAAATGCGGATCAACAAGCCGCCAGCCGCAGGACGCATTTCTCAAGGTTCCCTCACAAGGCGGAAGCCGCCCGGGCGCTGCCAGGGTAGGTTGTGGAAACGGAGCCCGACCCGGAGGTAACGATCGTGGGACAGAACACTTCCCCCTTTTAAAACCTTTTCTATACCCCCTGGCGGTCCCTCGGGATTGGTGAAACCATCCAGCTCCGCATCCTTCCGGAACCAGTCGCGGCACCACTCCATGACGTTCCCCGCCATATCGTGAAGTCCGTATGGATTGGGAGGGAAGGAACCCACGGGCATGAGGATTTCATGTTCCTGTTCGCTGTTCTTCCCGAAATTTGCGCGGCCTTCCGGATGATCTTCCCCCCAGGGATAGGATTTCATCCTGAGCCCTCCCCGTGCCGCCCGCTCCCACTGGGCCTCCGTGGGGAGATCGTACTTTTTCCCGGTTCCCTCGCTCAGCATTCGACAAAAGGCATCCGCACCCGTCCAGGAGACCGGGTAGGCGGGTTTATTCCCGCAACCCGGACGGGGTACGAACGTCCCCTCTTTTTTCATATACGTGGAACCGGGAAAAACAAGGATATACCCGAGTTTTTCCGGATCTTCGACCGCGTTCAGAAAAATGCAATACTGGCGGGCCGTGATCTCGTGTTTCCCGATCCAGTAACCGTCCATTGTGACCAGGGGAGGGCCGTACCGGGTTGTGTGGCTTCCGAAAACGAATTTCCCGGGTTCGATCCATACCATGTTTGAGTTCAACCCCCCGGCTTTTTCGATGTAATCCTTCGAGCTATTCCGATACGGCAGGGGGGGCGGAGGCGTCGATCCCAGAGGAACCGGCTTTACGGGTGAGCCCCTTCCGGAACTGCTCGAAATATCATCCTTTGTATCCGCCGTTCGATCCGGACCCGGGGATATGAGATCAAAAGCTGCATCGTTTTCCCCCGGAAACCGGTAGATGAACTTCTCTCCCCAGGGATCGGTGGGGATTTCCTCGAGGTATGGCCCCTTCCACTTTTCCGGGTTGACCGTAATTGGTCTCCTTGCCAGGGCCTCGAGACCCTGCCGGGTCGATGGGTAAGCGCCCACGTCTTTCTCGTATGCCTCGAGGGCTTTTTCCAGTTTTGCGATGAGTTCCGCAATCTCGACGCCGGAAACGAAAAGCGGCATCCACAATAGAACGGCAATCAGGATAATTTTCCTCATATTACGAACCTGCACCCCGTTTGATACATTTTCATAGCATCATTTTGCCCGGATGAATTTCAAGACTTTTCTATTCCCCAACCGGGGGCACCCGTTAGTACAAATGGGGTCAGACGCCACTATTTGTTCTATTTTAATCCTGACAGGTCAATAAATGACAAGTCGAAATCAGTATAATTGACAAATTGAATGCAGTCTCGGTCTGTTCACTCCCCGAAGTTCCCGATGGAGTACTCGTAATAGACCGGGGCGGTGAATCCGCCGGAACGGGCAATCGCGGAGAATCGGCGCATCCAGGTGTATGACCTTTGCATCTGTTTCAACGATCCGATATCCGCGTGCGACTTGATCACAATCCCCGGAGCGATCCCGCGGATCTTCTGAATGTAATACCCGGCGTATTGTTCCACGAACCCGGGGGAGAGATCCGCACGGGTCCAGTCCTGCCAGGCATCCTCGATGACCAGGATATCCGGCTTGATCCTCCGGAGCCCCTCCTCGAGATCCATGGCCTGGTATTCCCGCGATTTCCCCGGCTCCACGGTGCAGTCCGAAAGATGCATGTGAATGACCCCGATCCCCGGCCTTGCCTTTCCCGCGGCATTATAAATCCGCTCTGAAAAACGGAGGATCGTATCCACCCGGAAATCCTGCCACGTCTGATACATTTTTGCGTTTTCCGGTTTCACGAAATAACGGGGGGAGTTTTCATCGAACAGCTCGATCGGATCAACTCCGGTTTGTTTCCCGAATTTTTCCCGGCAATTCCCGCAAACGCACTGGTACTTTCCGCGATTGGTATTCTTCGGATACGGCCCCCCCCACACCTCGAACCACGGCTCCGCCAGCTCGAGGGCGTCGTAATCCACGGATCCAAGGGTTTTTTCCACCTGGTTGCAGATATATTCCGTGAATCCCTCCGCGTTGGGACAGAGGTACACCCGCCAGTCGTGTTTGCTCGAGCCGTCCAGGGAGATCTGGCGCCATTCGGGGTGTTTTTCGAACTGGTCGAAGTCCGTGGTGGGATAGAGTCGAAGGGCAACCGCAAGCCCGGCCCCGTGAAAGGCATCCACCATGCGTTTTTGCTCATCGATGGAAAATCTCTTCACCAAAATGAGATGAACGGATGTGAATCCAAGATCGCGGATCTCCCTTGCCCAATCGTTCCACGATTTTTCTTTATAGAACTCGAACGCGGCATCCACGGCCACGGATGGCCCGGAAAGGCCCTTCGAGCCGTAAGGGGTGAGGGATTTAATTATGAATGTCCCCTTTCCGGCAGCTTCAGAGTTCTCAATCCGGATCTCGAGCGATTCAAGGGATGCCGGAACATTATTATCCCCGTCATTTCCCTCCCGTGTAAAATCTGCAAACGGAAGGGAGATTTTTTTCTTCCCCTTGTCGATGATTCGTGAGATCCGGTATTTTTCACCAAGGCAATCCCGGATAAAAAAGCTCGCGCTTCCCCGGAAATCCGTTTCCAGATCCAGTTTCAGCCCCTCGTAACCACTCGCATCCCTGGAAAAGGGAATCGTGATTGTGAAGCGATTTTGAAAAGAAATTATGGCCTCGCCGCCATCGCATTGAATCTCGAACCCGGCTCCTTCGGGCTTTTGAAAGAGACTCGTCGAATGTGTGGTAAACGCATCGTAATAAAGCATGGTTTTTCCCTTCGATATGGTTGCCGCTGCAAAAAAAGCGAGTACGAAAACTATGAAAACCAATCGCCGCAACGAGTAACCTCCCCGACTTGAAAACAATACAGGGGATCATGAACGATAAAAGCGCCCCCTGTCAATCGCCGATCGGATCTGGGGTCAATCCACCAAGCGAACACAAATAAAGATAAAGGTCATATACTTTACATACTTTATAAAGCTTGACATACCAGGGTTTTCGAGTAAATCAAAGCAACATCATTTATCGACATTCAGGGGATGAAAATGACCAGAGGACGAAAAAAGGAATGGTTCGACGACGACGCATTCTGGAGGGAACTCTACCCGTTCATGTTCCCGGAGAGCCGTTTTGCCGAAACAGCGGAGCAGATCGAAAAAACCCTCGCCCTTGCCAATCCCGCCGGAAAGGCCGCGCTGGATCTGTGCTGCGGTCCGGGCCGCTGCTCGATCGCCCTCGCAAAGGCCGGGTTCAAGGTGACGGGTGTGGATCGAACGAAATTCCTCCTGGACAAGGCGCGTGAAAGGGCCGGGGACGCAAAGGTCAAGATCGAGTGGGTTCAGAAGGACATGCGCGACTTTGTTCGCGAGAAGTCGTTTGATCTCGCCCTCAGCATCTTCACATCGTTCGGTTACTTTGACGACAAGTGTGAGGATATAAAGGTTCTGGGTAATATTATAAAAAGCCTGAAACCCGGAGGCGTCTTTCTGATCGACATCATCAGCAAGGAGCGTATTGCCAGGATCCTGCAACCGATCACATTCGACCGCCTCCCGGATGGAACCAAGCTGATCCAACTCCACGAAATCTTCGACGACTGGACTCGAATCCGGAACGAATGGATCCTGATCCGGAAAGGAAGAGCCAGGAGTTTCTTATTCCATCATACCCTCTATTCCGGACAGGAACTGAAAGATCGGATGGAGCAGGCTGGATTCGAGGATGTGAAGCTCTTCGGAAATTTCGATGGCGACGAGTACGGCCCGGATTCCCAGCGCCTGGTTGCCGTTGGACGAAAACCTGCGGGTACGAAGAAGAAAAAACATTGAGTCAGCCTGATGAATAAACCTTGGAGAGCATTATGGAATGTATCGTACTGGACGCCATGGGGGTTATATTCGAAGCAGCCGACGATGTGACCCAATTGCTCATACCGTTCATTTGTGATAATAATGGAGAGACAAGAGCTGAAATCATCGAAGCGGCATATATGGAGGCGAGCCTTGGTCAGATATCGGCCGATGAATTCTGGAGAAGAGGGAAACTGGACTCGAGTCTGGAAGAACAATACCTTTCCCGTCACAGCCTTACACCGGGAGTATTTGAATTTTTGCAAACCGCCGCGGGAATGAAAATCCCGGTATGGTGCCTCTCGAACGATATCGGGAGATGGTCGTCGAAGCTGAGAAAGAGCCTTGGGATAGAATCATTACTGGCAGGCTCGGTAATCAGCAGTGACGTTGGTATCCGGAAGCCCGATCCTGGTATTTACGAGCATCTTCTGGAACAGTGCCGGTTCAGGGCCGATCAACTGCTTTTGATAGACGATCGGGAGAAAAACGTGGATGCAGCGATCGCTCTCGGAATAAACGCAGTGCGTTTCAGAAATTTCGGGGAAATTTTGGGGTCAATCCACCAAGCGAACACAAATAAAGATAAAGGTTAAATGCTTTACGCCCCCTCTCTCACCCCTTCAGCCCGGTCAGGGCGATCCCTTTTACGAACGTCTTTTGAGTGAAGAAAAACAGCACAATAACAGGCAGCGTCATCAGGGTCGAGATCGCCATGAGCTGGGACCATTCCGCATCATGCTGTCCCAGAAACTGCTGCAATCCCACGGCCAGGGTGTACTTCGAGTTATCCGTGAGGTAAATGAGCGGTCCCATGAAATCGTTCCAGTTCCACAAAAACGTAAAGAGCGCGACCGTGAGAAGGGCCGGTTTGGCCAGGGGAAGGATGATCCTGGCATAGATGGAAAATTCCGAGCAGCCGTCCAGGATCGCGGCCTCTGAAAGGGCCCTCGGGATCCCCAGGAAAAACTGCCGCAAAAGGAAGATGAAAAACGGCGCCCCCAGAAACGAGGGGACAATCAGGGGAAGAAACGTCCCGATCCAGCCCAGCCTGCGGAAGATCCGGAACACAGGGATCATGGTCACCATACCGGTTATCATCATGGTGGAAAGAAGCACGAAAAACAGAACGTCCCTCCCGAACCACCGGATCCGGGAAAATCCGTATGCCACCAGGGAGCAGGAAAAAACCGCTCCCAGAACCGCACACAAACAGATGAAAAGCGTATTGGCCAGGTAACGGAAAAAGGGGATGAACTCGATCGCCTCCCGGTAGTTGGACCAGAGGGGTTGTTCGGGAAGCCACCGGAGCCCGCGGGAAAAAATCTCCGCATCGCTCTTCAGAGAGGTCAGAACCAGCCACAAAAACGGGATGATGAAAAGGAGGCTCATGCCCGCCAGCATCGCATGACCGAGAATTGATGATATGGCTTTCCTGGGTTTCATAATATCTCTTTATTCGAGGCCGACCTCACTTCGCCTCCCCCTCGTAATACACCCAGCTTCGGGATGTCCTCAAAACAATGATGGTCGCGACCAGGATCAGGAGAAACAGGATCCACGCCATAGCCGATGCATACCCCAGCTGAAAATCCAGAAACGCCTTGTTGAACAGGTGAAGGGCATAAAAAAGCGTGGCGTCCTGCGGGCCCCCGGCCGTCATCACGAACGCCTGGGTAAAGTACTGGAAATACCCGATGATCCCCATGATCGCGTTGAAGAGCAGGATGGGGCTGATCATGGGCAGGGTCACGTGCCGGAACTTGTGAAGGATTCCCGCCCCGTCAACCTCGGCCGCCTCGTAAAGGGCCATGGGAACGTTCTGGAGTCCCGCCAGGAAGATCAGCACCCCGCCACCCACCTGCCAGAGACCCATCAGGATCAGGGCCGGCTTGGCCATGTTCGGATCGATCAACCACCCGATCACGTCCATGCCGAAAAATCCCAGGAAACGATTGATCAATCCATACTC
>Ga0272442_10002322_pt1 | contig 27731 bp, 41 predicted proteins | sample SSMForm2O_FD_200262 | JGI IMG/M metagenome (GOLD analysis project Ga0272442, IMG submission 200262) | Marine sediment archaeal communities from Little Sippewissett salt marsh, Falmouth, MA, United States - SSM-Form-2O | ecosystem: Environmental > Aquatic > Marine > Wetlands > Sediment ...
CTCACTGACCATCAGGCCATACAAATGAATCTTCTTTCCCGATAAACACGTTCCATGCATGACATAGCCGTTCCCAAAAACTACAAAACCTTACATGACGGGCAGGAACCCATTCCCCTGTTTCTGTCGCCTTAAGATTTTGTTCACACCACTCTATTAAGTCTTTTAACTCCCACATAATTAATCTTCTTTCTTATCCCCATCCAACAATCCTGCATTTTCCTGTACCATTTCTTTACCGTATATTGATTCTAATTCCCCACGGGTAGCCTTAAAAACACAAAGCAAAGAATCTTCGCTTTCTTCATAGATATCATTTACATTAATCATGACATCTTCCCCTTAACCTGTCTATGCTCAATCATGAAATCAAGCATTTCGTCATCAACATACAAATAACCATCATTATCAGAAATTACAAAGTCACCGTCAAGGTCTGGGCCTTTTACAACACCATATTTTCCGCAAAACTCAGATTCTTTCACTTCATTCCCCTTATTATCAATATAATCCTATTTTTGACTAATCCCAATAATATGATTAAGAAAAGCCAAAACCAAAAAAATACTAGCTGCTTCTCTTTTTTCACCAATTTCCAGGGCAATAGTGCCTATTACCAAAACAATTGTTACCAAACCATGTGTCATCATTTTTCATTTTCCTTTTTATAGCTTATAATACAACTAGAACTATAAATCTCAAACATACCATTGCCTTTTTTGTCATATACTTTGTAACGATTATCCCCTAACATAAGTATTGAACCTACAACAGCAGTTTTTTTAGATGCTTTTTTTCCGACAACGAAACCGATACTTTCCCCTGCATTAAGTACCAAAAGACCTTCAATCATAACATTTCCCTTTCAAAAAAAACCAACACCGCGCATGGAGTTCAATTAGTTGTGCGGTGTTAGTTTTCATAATTATTTTTTTACTTTAATTTTTTTATTATTCTACGGTGTGATACTGTAATCAGAAACTGCGACATCAAGAATTTCACTTTCATGGAATTCAAATGTCCCAACTCCATTGTAATCAATATTTGTGCTCCCATAAAACCAATAGGCTTCCGCTATATTGCCGTTAGGCGAACAGTCTACGGCATAGTACCACCTCTCATTTTCGCCAGGAACTGTCCAATACTCACCGTCCCATGTCCATAGAGCCGTGGCCCATATATATCCGTCATGCGCAAGCGCCATAGCAATGGGATAACCATTAGGCTGCACGGTCAGATCGAGTATACCAAACAGGTCCATTGGATACGTATATTGATACCAGTCGGAATCCCAATTGTACGATGACACGCGAGAATCACCGTATCGTACAGCATCGTGAGTCAAATATATTTCCCTGTCTTCATCATGATGAAATTCTATCGCCTGGCCTAAACCAGACATCGGTAACGCAATCCATTGGTCCGTTGCCTGGTTATAGTAATGCACATTACTTCTCGACGGATTAATTACAATCTCACCATGCGCTGATATGTCACATGGATGACCACCAGGAATGGATGCCATTTGGTCTGTGTAGCCAATACAATCCACTCGGTAAAAAGTACCGTCACCAACCACCCACAATATACCGTCTTCGTCAAAAGAACAGCGGTACGCATCGTTTACGACGTTTAACGAGCGTTCAACCCATTCTCCTCCCTGGTAATTGGATACGCTAATAGTATGATTGGGCCATATTACTGCAACGGCTTGGCTGTAAACCATTGCCGAAAAGGCTAAAATTGAAACTAAAAACTTCATAAAACCTCCAAAAAAAACTAAAATTAAATAGTTATAAAAATGTAATAAAAAAAAACGAGACACCCATATATCCCAATACTTGACTTCTCCAAATCACTATTTATCTACTTTGGGTGTCTCGATGTTATCACCACCATGAACAAATAAATATCCGTCACGAGTTGAAACCAAAGAATCGCCTACTTCTTCCTCTGATTTAGTAAGCACATCCTTAATCTTTTCCTCAGTTACCTTTAAAGCGTTTGATATTAATTCGATTCTAATCTTAACAAGGTCATTAAAATCAGCCGCCATTGAATCTGCGTAATCTTTTGTCGGCAAAGGACCAACAGCAATTATGTTTTTCATAAAAACCGAATATCCACCACCTGATTTGTTTTCTTTGACCTTAAAATTACATTTCTGTAGTGATTCCAAAGTTTCAGTCGCATGATTCAAAAATGGTGTAGTTACCTTTTTCACTTTCCTTTTCCTCCTTTTCCTTTCTTTTTATTGTCCCTGTTAACTAAATTTGCGACATAATCACTCAGAGTTAAACCTGTTTCATACGCCCTCCTTTGTAATACTTCCCATACGTCCGGATCAAGCCAAAACGTGTGCATTTTTTTCTTGCTTCTAAATTCTGGTGCTTTTTTATACATACCTATAATATAATGCTTTCCAAGGCCAAAAGCAATGTTTTTGTTATATTTTTTAGCAATTTTTATTTTTTTTCATTTTTATTAAAATATTTCTTGCATTTTTTAAAGTTTTGTTGTATCTTTGTATTAAGAAATTAAATCATTCATTTTCAAAAAGGAGTTAAAATATGCTTAATCAAAAAATTCAAGTAGCCGCCCAAGGGATAGCCGATGTATTGGATTGTACAGTCGGAGACCTTAAGGGCAAAACATTAAAAGATTCTTTTTCAGATTGCGAAAAATGCGGAGGTGTTACGGTATATTGGGGCATGTGGACTGAAGAAGAGTTAAATACTGTTATTTAATCATTCATTAAAAGGAGTAACATGCAATACCAAAGCTCAGGAAATAAAATATACCAGTTCCGGAAAATGCTCGGATTAAACAAAGCACAATTCGGAAAAATCTTTGACGTGTCCTACATGTCTGTCAAAAATTGGGAAAGCGGAACACACGATTATCCATCAAGAGTTTTGCGGATAATCAGACAACGATTTCACACTAACATTGACTTTTTTTTATGGGCAAGCAATGACACAATATACACAAGTATGGCAAATTTTAACAAAGACAAAACATACGTTAATAAAATTTTAAGAAAGGAAAAGTAACCATGAATGAAGCACAAGAAACAAAAGTAAAAAAGATCAGTGAATTGTGGACGAATTACCAAGATTGTTGCAATGCCATCGAAATGTTAACCGACAGAAAAAGAGAATGTAACAATCAAAAAAGCTTAACTATATATATGTTTGAGTATATAGACACAATAGTTTGTGGTGAAGCAAAAATAGCGATACTAACAGGCGCAATCAATGAGCTAAACCATCTCAAAGAAACCATTAAAGTAAAGCTTAGTAACGAATTGGAGGAACCATGTCCACAATAGTAACATTATTTCTTGGTGCATTGGCACTATTTGTTGTAGGATTCCTTAAGATATCCAGGGAAGAAAATCGCAAAAAGAAAAATTGGTACAAAGAACAAAATGAACTGAAGCAGGCGGAAAAACAGTTTCATGATTCGCTTGATGGGAAATAAGAAAGGCAGGGTTAGTCCCTGCCTCTTCATCATTAAAAAGGAAAATGATAAATGAAACGCCAAAAGATTATATGTATTGATCCACCTTTAATATAATTTATTTAATTTATTTAGCAAGTTCTTTTCTCATTTTTCCACGCAATCAAATCCTTAAAAAGGTCATCCCACTTCTTAATAGTTATCGCTGCATTACCTTGATACATTACATCAATTTTATTTGAAAACAACATTCCAAGTTTATCCTCTTCTGAACAATCCATTTTTAAGATTTTATCTACATCCACTATTCACTTCCTTTTTTTCAAATTATCTCGCCCATATCTTCCAAATTCTTCCACACAGCTTCAATCTCATACATTTCTTCCAACTGTTTTTTTATATCAGTACCAACCTCAACGTATTCCTTGTTTCTAACACGCCTAAGCCATTTGCCCCCAGGATATCGACGACATTTTTGTATTCCTCTGTAAAACTTTCCACAATACAGCACATTAAATTCTTCACACCCAACTTCTATTTTTTTAATTTTTAATACTTTCACCTCAACCTCTTTCTTTTAAAATTGTTTTTAACGCTATTTTAATTCAATTCCTTTTTTTCGAGCAAGTTCCTTAACCTTCAATCGGTATTCGTCTGAAATTGTTTGCAAATATATTTTAGTCTGTTTAAACCCCTTTACCCTACTTAAGTGTATTAATTTTTCCGAAGTCCCAGGACCGTATTTTTTATCTATATAAAGGCCATGTATAGCCTGTTCACCGTTTCCATACCTCTTATCATTACACTTTGGACACTGAGCATTACAGTTTTGTTCATTAAACCTTGTTTGTTTTTTATCCCTAGTCATATAATGTCCGCACTGTGAATCCTTCCAAAACATATACTTCCCACATGTGCAGCAACTAACATAACCCATAGTATTAGCGTCACGTATTCGGATATATTTTGAAAACCACTTATCCGCTGTTGTAATTTTTATTACTATTCTGATCTTTTTTGGGAATTTTTGATACATTACTACACATCATCAATATTTTAAAATGAACACCCAATGTTTACAAATTTTAGACTTACAACCATTGTGCTTACATTAAACTTATCAGCAAGATCTTTAACAACATCTTTGTCTGTATCAAAAACATCTTTTTCACTTAATTCATCTATTGCCTTTTCAAGGAAAGGAGTTGGAACTAACAATTCAGCAGCAAATCTATTAGCTTCTATATCTTTAGATGACAGTTTTGATTTAAGCGGATTGCTTCGGAAAAATGATTCTTTGTCGAGAAAGCCATAAGCCATTTTTTGAGCATGTAAAAGATAGTGCCCAAGTTCATGCGCCATACAAAACCGCTGTCTAAATTTATGATGAGCAGAATTTACTAAAATTGTTTTGCGCCCTTTTACATCAACATCAAGTACACCAGAAATATCATCTGGCAAAACTTCATCTTGTACAAGCTTAATACCAAAATGTTTTTGAACAATACTTTCCACATCCACAGGTGGCTTGCTTATTCCACATCTCATTAATATTTCTAATGCTGTACTCTGAACAGCCAGTCTTTTTGCTATCATCACACATCCTCTATATTTTGACAGATTATATATCCCTGCTCCTCAAGATCATCAACAACATTCTTGAGGATATCACCAACAGTATTCCAAAGACAATAATCAAGACCTATATCACAATCAATCTCTTCAAAAGCACTTAAAATCTCTTCTGTGATTTTCATTACATCATCTTCATCCAGGAGCAAATCATCTTGCAAATCATGATTCAAAGATATATTTACTTTTCCGGTATTATTCTCCAAAACTTCCGTGACTATTTGTTTTATTTTTTTTGTACTTATCATTTTCCCCTCAACTTTCTTTTTCTATCATAGACTTCAAAACATCACCGTGACACGCTTTAAGTATCCGGCCTAAACTAAGTATATACACAATCTTGTCTGGCGCTCCCCACTCTCTTATACCAACACCTTCAACGACGCCATGCAACTCAACAAGAATGGTTGGTGATTGTTTAGAGTATCCATTTCGGAATTGTACCGCATCATAACTACGGTTTACCAGCCTTTTATCCCAATACGGTTTTCTTTCACGATATTCTTCTAACTTTTCACCGGACACTATCATATCAAACCATTTTTTCTTTAGTATTAGATGTAAAACTTTCATTTTTTTATCGTTCATTTTCCCATCAACTTTCTCTTTAGTGACCAAATCCGCAAAGCCCCAAGTCTCGCAATTTTATATCTGTCTTTATCAGTAATCTTTTCAACTTGTGTATTTACCTTTGGATTGCGAGTGCATTTACAATACAACCGATTGTTTTTTTGATAAACCGTTAATATTCCAGCACGTTCGGGTATATACTCTGTGTTAAGATAGTCTGGAATAGCAAAATATAGCCGCTTAATCATTCTTCCGTTATGAGCATTCCATTTTTTAAGATCGGCTTTAATATCAGCATTACTTACTTTTACCTCCACTTCGTAACAGTAATTTGAAGGGGTAACAACCAACACATCAATTTCATAATTTAACCCCATTCCCCACCAAACATTTGGTACTATTAGATTAACTCTTGGGTTAAAATATCTGGATACCGCACATTCAACATCCAACGACTTCAACTTTTTATTGTTCATATTACTCCACTCTCGGCATTTCGTTCCACTCTCGACCATCCAACAACCTACCAGATTTCTTCTTGTTTATTCCACCCCATTGTTTAAAAAAGAATGGAATACCCTTATCGATACATTGATCTCTAATTGGCCTTATCCACTCAATTTTAATCGGCCTCGCACCAGGGCCGCTCTCACCACCCAAGATTACCCAATCTATACCAGTTAAATTTATATTTATTGGGCCTAACATTGGTTCTATTGAAACAAATTTTTTTGTAGCTTTTGCACGTTTTAACAACAACACCCTATTAAATTTTTGTTGGTTTTCAACTGTAACCCCTACCCATACATTTACTGGTAACTCACCATCATAACACCATAACCAAACCGGCCTTTTTGTTAATATTTGAAATGTATGTTGTGGACAATCTTTCATCACGTTGAACATTTCTAACACAAACCCATTTTTAACATCTTGATGGAAAATATCACCCATAGAGCATACAAAAATCATACAAGGTTTTTTCCATTTAAACGGATCGCACAAACTTTCTGTGTGCATAGTAACATTAAACCCATTACGATATTTTTTTAAACCCATAGCCTTTAATCTTTTCGCCATACGTTCAGCATAACAATTTTTACAGCCTTCACTTATTTTTGTGCAACCAGTGACCGGGTTCCAGGTTTTCTCTGTCCATTCTATTTTTGACATTTTCCACTTTCCTTTCTAACGCATTTTAAGGCCGTTTTGAGACAACTTAATTCAAGACGGTCGAAACTACCTTTATTTTTAGAAGTTGTCTTATTTCTTGTTCGTCTTTTCAATTATCGATATTGGAGCGTATTGTATCTTACCTGTTACTCCACTTGCTACTTTAACACAAGAAATTCTTTTGGTACAAAGAAATCTTGATCCATCATCATCACAACAAAATTTACCTTCACATAAATGAGTAAATCCAATAATTACCGCTTTAATTGGCTTTGTCAAATTTACCGTTTCTATTGTGCGTATTAAGTTATTAGTAGAACTAAAATTTAACGGATTAGTTACAATCCAATCTACTTCATCTTTTTTAACCAAAATACGGTCAACAATAATCTTTTTGCCGATTAACCTTTCTTTTTGCTTTTTAGTTAGTTTCATAATTTTTGATTTTCCTTTAACAATTATTTATTGAAATGTAACGAAAACATCCGTGTTACGCAAAATTCCTGTTGGAAACATATACGAAATACTATTCCAATCTTCATCAGATACCGGGATTTCCATTTTTCCCCATTTAAAACCGCCTGTGTCTATCGGCTTAGCGAGGAAATCAAATACAACCGCGTCAGCAATCTTCGTAACTTCAAAATACGCACAAAGGCAGGCGTATCCTCCCCCATACCGGAATTCTCCTAACCATGATTCAGCGCCTTCAAGATAATTATCCAACATCAAAGTAGGAATTGACACAACCTTTGTCTCCTCAATTTTTGTTTTATCATCAATAGTCCGTATGATGATATCCGTAGTAATTGCATCGATTACTGAATTTGATATTCCGCTTTTTGTTGCAGTATCCAATATCATAAACGGATTGCAACTAATTGTTAACATTGTTACAGCGATTAATAAGTACTTCATTTTAAAACTCCTTTAATTTTTGGTTTAAATTTATCCGACAATAATAACATTTGACATGTGAGGCGTAATCTTAATCGAACCCTCAAAACCTTCTTTTGTAATTTGAATACCGTCAAAGTCTGGTTCTATTCTGTAACTTATACCATCAACATCAAGCACTATAGTATCAACGTTACAACCAACACTTACAATTTTATTATTCCTTTGGTTTATTCTTTTTAAGGTTATCTTTTTTCTCACACATCCTCCTTTTTAATCTTTGATAATTCACGAATTTTATTTATTGCCGTTTGTGCTACATCTTGCCATCTTGCCATATTATTTTTAAGTGCTTTGATATATAGCAATATGTACGGATCACATTCTTTTAATTTTTTGTTCAGCTTTTTTTCATCAAATGTTTTAACTTGCATTTTTAATCTTTCCACCATTCATTTTTTCACCCAACTCAACACCTTCTTTTAAATATCTTTCAATTTCTTCTCTCGAATAATACGCCTCCTGTTTTTTAATTATATCCTCAAGAACGTTTTTGGTTATTGAACTTATTTTTTCTGGACCGTGTAATGTTCTAATCATCAAACCCATCACTTTCTTTATTTGCAAGATAAATATCAGATATATACATAGTTTTCTTTACTGGTATATTAAGCCCGAAATAAGGCCATCGTTCATTTTTCCACTGATCCGATACCCTTCTATGCTTCATTACCCTGCCAATAACTTCATCATCTTTATTCATCCACAACCCAAGCATAAAATCGCTTCCAGCTTCAATTGCAGTACTACCTTTACCGGACCTTGCTGTAACTTCATCAGTTTTTTTCTTATTATTTTCCCGACTTGTTTGATATAACATTATCCCGGCCAATCCAAGACCACGGCAAACACGCGACTTAAAACCGTTTGAAACTTCTTTGATTAACTCATACTCGGTCCGGCCTTTTCCTGTAACAAAGTCAGAATAATCAACAGCAACCAACAAACACTTTTCTTCTCTTACCTCTTCAGTCTGTTTGATAATTTTAATCATTTCATCAAGGTTTATATATGATTCATCTGATACCATAACTCGCGAAAGCCCATTTACTACAATATTTTCAATATTTTGTTTTGAGTACCCATCATCAACTTTAGTTTTAATTTCCGATCTTGTAGTGTTTTGGAGAATACCAACTTCACGCTCAAAAACACTTTCAACAGCCATCTCAAGACTAAAAAAAAGAACAAATCCACTTTCTATTAACTGAGAAGCGCGTATTATTAAATTCATTGCAAGTGTAGTTTTATAACATTCTGGATTTGCAACAATCGACAAAACTTCACCAGACCTTAACCCTCCTGTTATTCCATCAACCACACTATATCCAAATTTTATTCCACCTCCTTTTTTAAGTTCATTAACATATCTATCAAATCTTTCTTTTGAATCTAAAGCAGGTCTGGTCTTATCATCAAGAGAATATTCAAATTTTACCGCGTTTTCCTTACATTTTTCAATACCAAACTTATCAATACTGTTCAATAAACATTCTCTGGAATCCTTAAACGGTAACAAAACATTATAACACTTCCATACACCGGCTTTTCTGGCAAACTTTTCAGCCCCCTCTTGCCCTCTCAAGTCATTATCAAACAAAAGATATATCTTTTTAAAACGTGCGTTTATTTTACCCATCTCAGGACTGTACGAACCAGCACCATAAGGTACTGATACAACATTATCAAATCCCATATCAACTAATGCGTGAACATCATCTTCACCCTCACACACATGTAAATAATCTTTTCCAAAATCTAAAAACTGAACTCCGTAAAAACATTTCTTTGCTCTGTACTCAGTTTTCATCTGTTTAAACTTGTTAACATATTTTACATTCACTACAAGGCTATTCTGGTCAACGTATTGATACGTCCGGCACATTCCAAGTTTTTTATCAAGGTATTTTCCAACTTTGTATTTTTCTAAAGTCGCAACACTTATTCCCCTGGCATTTGAATACATCTCATAATAAGATTTCGGCTGGTCACTAATCTTTTTAACCTTGGCTTGATCTGGTGTTTTGATTATTGTTTCCGTGAATGGATCAACACCCATTTTTCGCCTAAATGTTATCAAATTTCCAGCTTCACTACATTTCACGCAATTAAATTGTCCGGTATCTCTGCGGAATGAAAAATGATCTGATTTTTTAGGTCTGTCATTTTCACAGAAAGGACACTTAAATAATTCAATATGAATTCCTTTTTCTGTGTAATCAAAATTCAATTCCCGCAATGTTTCAATTAATTCCCACTCGTTATAATCTTGCATGACTATATTACCATTTCCTTTTTTGTGTACACCGGTAGTTTTTCTTTGGGTCTGTTATTAACAGGTTTTTCAATTTCGTCTTCCCATCTACCCTGGTTAAACCAAGTTGAAGGATAGGGTATAAATTCAGGGTCTTTATCTTTTACTGATTCTGCATATTTTTTAACCTTTTCCAATAACACATCTGGTTCAATAATCTTAAATGCTTTTTCAATGCTTTTTAATGCTGCTAATTTTCCTTTTTTTCTTGGATATGCTGCATAAATATTTTCTGTTTCATCTTTATTTCTAGCTCTAGTTCTAGTTCTAGTTTCATTTCCCATATGCAATGCAGAATCATTGCATGTGCTTTGCATATGCTTTGCACTTTCATTGGATATGCTATTGTTTTTTCTCTTTTTCCACCCATTTTTAGCATTTTCGCGTCTATTTTGAGAATATTCTTTTCTACGTGTAATTTCTTGCATTAATCGTGCATTGCATATGCATCCATCTTTTTCTTCAAATTTATGACATATAGAATTAAATAATTCTTCACCTACCATACCTATTGCAGTTTCTTTTTTAAATGGTCCATTATTAAATTGAAATATTAAAAGCATTAAATAAGCACCATGTTGTTTAAATGAAAAACCCATAGTTCCACCAAGATAGTCATTCGGATAAAACAAAAATGCTGGATCTTTAGACATAATTATCGCTTCCCCATATAATAAACTCTTATTTCGTCTTCAACAGTTCTAATTGCAACTTTGTGTCCTCTGTTGTTAGCAGCACAACTAACTGCAATTGCCTTACCATAATCTTTGACAACCATAAATGATTCGATTTCCATATTATCAAAATCATATTTTAGTCTTTTTTTACCTCTTGTTTCTGGTATCACAAATAACTCCTTGTAACTAATTACCCTTTGTCTTGTATATAAATATAAACTTAAACCTTATGGTTGTCAAGCAAAAACCCACACCACCCCAAATATTTTTATTAATCAATTGATAATTACAAAACATAATATATTTTCTAACATAGAACTTTAAAGCTTGGTCTCAGCCAAAGAAGTTGTTTCTTTTCTAGGGTATAACTTCTTTGGCTGTTTCATTCTTCTTCCTCTAACTCAACACCAGAAACACCAACTGAACGCAAAACTTTACTAAAATTACCTCTGACCAATTCCGGTTGTAGTTTTACTTGCATGTGTCCTACGTGATTAATATAGGTGTTCACTTTAGCTTGATCAGATCCACTTAGATCAGAATATCGTTTTCCATAGATCTGAAAACAGACAATTTTTTGATAGTTTGTTTCCATTTTTGTTTCCATTTTTTTGAATAAATAGTTATATCATACCTAACTTTTATTAATCATCATCACTATAAACCTTAAACCAAATCACGCAAATGGTTCTTAATACGGTTAAAAACTTTATCTTTTAGTTGTCGAACTCTTTCCCTGGTAATCCCGTACGTATCGCCTATTTGTTCCATAATTTCTGGTTTTTGTCCATTTAGCCCGTATAACCTTACTATCACATCTTTTTCACGCGGAGTAAAATTATCCAATGCCTTGTCTATTACCTCTGCCAAATCTTCACGTTCTATTGCATCAGAAGCCATTTCTTGATTGTTATCACAGTACATGTCATAATAGGTGTCTCTGTCTTCACCTACCGTTGCATCGAACGAAATCGCCGACTTGTTGTTTTCATACGCAGCTTTTACCAGATGTAATTTTATGCCTGTTTCTTTTGATATTTCTTTCATTGTTGGCATTCTGTTATACTTCTGTTCAAGTTTATCTATAGCTTTTTTAACTCTGTATATGTGATGTGTTTTGTTTAGTGGTATTCTTAGTTTTCTTGATTGAATAGCCAATTCTGAGAGTATCGCTTGGCGAATATACCAGACTGCGTAAGATATAAACCTCCAATTTTTGTCGGGATCAAAGCGTTTTGCAGCATTAATCAAACCAATATTTCCAATATTGATTAAGTCATCAAAAGGAAGCCCTTGTTTTCTGTACTGATTAGCTACACTAACAACAAATCGCAAATTGGCTTTTACAAGTTTTTCAAACGCTTTTTTGTCACCTTTTTGAATTCCTCGCGCAGCTTCGGTCTCTTCGTCTTTTGTTAGTGGTCTGTTTCCGCTTATTTGACTTTTGTATATATCCACATTTATTGAATTATACATACATTCTCCTTTTTTGATTATTTGTTTTTATATCCCATAGGTTTCATAAAACTCATCCCAACCAACATCCCCAGGCTGAGGAAGTCTATATCCAAAAAAATCATTTGCCCACAATTGAATTTTGTCTAAGTACTCAGTGAATTCTTTGGTATCCAGATCTTTTGTTGATCCAGGAATATAATAAGTACCAAGCCCTTTTATTTTTTTCACCTCCCATTTTAGAAATTTTCTTTTTAACAATTTGTGTATAATATCTTTGTTGTTTCCGGTATGATCCTCTATGGCTTTTATCCATAGCCAATACAATCTATTTTGAGGTACACTTCTCTTTTTTCGGTGCTTTTTTATTGAGCAAACATATTTTACACCCTTAAATCCAAATAGAAAAGTGTTGCTCAACCCTTCAGTATCGACTACTAATTGCTGAAGGGTTTTAAGTGTATTTTTATTTGGGCTAGACATCACAAACTACACTTTTTGTTGTTTCCGTTTTTTCGACTATTCTACATCTACCTCTACCCAATTTTTCAAGAGTCTTTTCTGTTTCGATACATGTAAAAACTATTTTTGAATCACCAAATTTGTAATCTATCATAAGCCAACCAAGGGTACTACAATAATATTTAATCAGTTCACGTTTAACCTTTAACGTTGCAGATATTTCACGCAAAGCTTTTACATACTCTTTGTAAGTATAATCGCGTATATATATATATGGATGACAAACAAATTGAACATGCTTTTCGATACCCTTGCATTTCTCAATCAAAGCCAGTTCTTCTTTGTGTTTTTTTAAAGCTTTTTCTTTTTCTTTTTCAACATCAAACATTGTTTTTCTCCTTTTTGATTAATGACTATATATACATGGTTTGATAATCTTTATCTAACTTTGCAAGTAATTCTTTTTTGCCTTCAATTGCTCTCAACTTATTCCGAATTCCACTTTCCAATTCAGCTATAGAATCTTTGACATGTCTTTCCATAACCTCCTTATCCCTTTTTGCTCCTTTTCTAATATATCTATACACACAACTGCTATAACAACCATGCTGTCTGGTCAACACAAAAATGTCTTTCTTGTTATAATATCTTTCTGGGTTATTACCAGATAACTCAATTTCATCTAAGTTGGTGTAATATTCCATATCTATTTCCATATTATCTGAATAAAAAACAGCACCACTATTGTCTCCAATGCCCCAATAGGTGTCCGCTAAATATAATTTTCCATCACTGTCTTTTTTAACAACAGCTAAATGCTCTTTGCAATGATACATCATAAATGTATCTTTCAGGTTGTCATTATACCACCATTTATATACATCGTTTTCTTTCAAAGTATTCTCCTTTTTTGATTAATGACTACTATTTTTTCTCTGTTATCATTTCAGAATTATTGCTCAAAACATCCAGTACTTCGTTAACATTTTCTTTGGTAAGATCGAAAAACGGATATCCGTATTGTGTTTTAATCCATTTTGCAAGAACATTAACTCTATCTTTTTTGCTTTTTACGGACTTAATATTTGCTGCAGCAAGTTTGCAAATCTCTTGCCATTGAGTTGTTGAAATAAGCCCTTTTGCATTTTGATAGGCTTCGTTAAATCTTCCTTCTTTCGGATAGTAACGTGCTGTCCCTGAACTGTCGAGTATAACATCAGATTTCGGTGGAGAGTTATCGGTTTTAGGAGGTTGAGTATTTTTAGAAGGTGAATGGTCAGCTTTTACCTCATTATTAATTGTATAAGGTTTGTTATTTTTTACACTACTTGTAGGCTGTTTACCACTATCCACCTTATCTACTTTAGGGTTCCCGTCTTCATCTTCTGAAGCAATACGACAAATAGCCTTTAAACTGTACCTCGAAGCGTATGTAATTGCTTTGCCACGCGCATGATGACTATTATCTTCCGGAATTTCTGAATACGCCGATCTTATCCATTGACCGCTTTCGTGTATAATCAAAGTGGTTACAGACACCTCCTTAACACGAATGTTAAGATATTCCCCTGTCCATACTAATTTGTCATAAGGTCCATATTGCCCGTTGTACTGTTTAAGTATGCGCTTTTTGACTGAGCATTCTACAAAATCCAAGACAGTTGGAAATTGAAAAACACCAAGATTGTTATTTGTTGCAGGTTCTTTTATTACACTAAGTACCTCTGAAATATCAGCATATTTTGAACCAAAATGCGGATTGTCTGCGTTTTTCTCTGCAACTTCTATTTCACTCTGAAATTTTATCAGAGCAGGGAAAAGTTTGTCTATCTCGTTTGACAAAACATAGGCTGGTGCTTCTGTTACTTCCGGTGTAATTTCTTCTAATATAGTTTTTATTGTTTTTGATAATTCTGTTTCCATTTTATTCACTTTCCTTTTTAATGATAATATCTATTTTCATTCATAAGTTTTATCGTATTTTTAAGATCTTCTATTTCGTCTAATAAATCTTGGTTTAAATCTTTGATTATTTCCTCTCTGTTTTCTTCAAAAATTTGTTTTCTAACTTTAACAAAATCATATTTTTGATGAATCTTAGCATTCTTATAACCTTTAAAACCATCGAGCAATTCATTTCTAAAGTTATGCCAAGCATCCGTTTCTATATACCCTAAACATGACACATAGACTTTTGACAATGTGTCATTAACAATGTTTTCTACACCCTTTACCATTTTCTCCTTAAACTCCTGTAAATAGAGTTCAGCTTCTTTTTCAGCTTCTTCAGATAGTTTTGGATACAATTTGTCGTTTTCCATTTTCACTTTCCTTTTTGTTTGAATTCTTGATAAGCTTGTTCAAGTTCTGTTATAAGATTTACATCCACACTTTTTTCTACAGCCTCCATTACACCTACACATTGGAAAGTGCTCCAGTAACCATTATCATATCTCATATAGTTACGATTACCAATCACAACTAAATCATATTTAAATGTACGGATACTATTAACCTTCATTTGTCACCACCTTTTGATTAAAAATTAAACACCCAAGAACAAAGGCTGTACTCGTTTATACAGCTCATAAGTTAATTTTGCGTCTTGTAGATTATAACGCCCAATTTCATCTCCCCGGCCAGTTTCGATTAATTCAATGAACTTGCTGAAATCGTGGTCCAGTTTTTTTTCTCCAAGTATTGCATAAGCTGCGTTTTCAAGGCTTCCGTATGCTCCGTAGTTATGTAAGACTGTCATCAAATCAATGTGATTTTCGTTTTCATATCGTTTTGTCATTGTCCTAAACGAAACACAACCTGTAGGTAATTCGATCCCTAATATTACTGCGCGAGTATAAAGGAATCTCAAATCGAATTTTTCACCATTCCAAGTTATTATAGTTGGCGCAGTGGTGTTGGTATTAGCAAATTCCCGGAAAATATCTTTAATTAGATTAGTCTCTTGTTTGTCATTGATTTCAGTTAGCACACTATACTTTGATATCCGCCCTTCGTTGCCATAGATAGCATAAGAGCAGATACGGCCATAAAAAGGATTTAAAGCCATGTCTGCTATTTGGTTTTCTTTTGCTTCTTTAATTTTTTCTTCGATAGCAATAAGCCTTTCCTCTTCTTTTATTCTGGCCTTTTCAATTATTTGCTGTTTTTTAGCAGCCAATTTAACAGGATCTTTAGTAGTCCCGGTCTTAGTCAAATCTGCGACAATCGGTTTTTCCAGACTTCCAAGTTTAACCTTTGGCTCCGGCAACTTGTCTATCATATCCATGTCTTTGACGGTTTCAATGTCAAATCCAATTTCACACGCATCACTTGATTGTAATATCATTGTTTCCCCTTGAAAAAATTATGTATTAAATAAGTTGTTCCAGTACCAATTAAAGCACCGATCACAACAAAAAATATTTGTTTTGCAGTTATTTCTAAAACAACCGCGTTCATAAATTCACTCATTACAATTGGTTCCATCAGTTTTCCTTTTTGAATGTTTATTATTTAATTAAATAGACCATCAATCATTTCTTTTACATGGTCATAATCAACTACAAAATCTTTGCCTTTTTCTTCACTTTCAGTTTGCATTTCTTTAAGTTTACTGATAAACCACACGAAGTATTGTGTATCAACACCAATCAACTGATCTTCAAGTACTGTAACATCGTGCAAATTAAGCTCAGAGATTTGAAAACAGATTTTAAATATCTCACCTGCGTTAATATTCCAGCCTCTTTTAAGGAATTTTCTAAGGCGGAAAATAGAACATACTGGATACTTTGAACCATAATATCGTAACCGCTTTGTAAGTATGCTTAACAATGATTTTTGAGGCAATACCAAATTTCTCTCTTTATAATCATAGTAACACTGGCAATGAATAAAGTCAAAGTTTTTGTGTATTTCGTCAGGACTACCAAAGAATCGAGTAATAATCTGTATTTTATCTGTAAGAGAAATAGCGTTTGAAGTAATAAACGCTGGCAAGTATTTAGGTTTTTCGTTTTCTTGTTCTTCAACGCTTTCCTCGCCATCTTCAGAGACGTTTATTTTAGATTTGTTGGCTTTTAAAAACCCCCTTGAGCTAATAAAAGTCTTTACCCTATCCTCAAGCTTTATCACACAATCCTTTTCATTTTTTTCGCAGTCAATTTTGTCAAAATAATACGCTGCCACTGCGTAAGTTGTTTCTATGTCACGGAAATATATATCGTAATCATTCACCTTTTCACCTGTTAGCATAGACACGATACTACCACCTGTAACAATAGTGTTTTCTTCGCATAGCTTTCTGACATTTTCGTTTTCAATTGATGCAATCCAAGATTTAATTTTTCTTGTTAAAGCACCTTTGATTGTTTTTTCGTTCACACATCCTCCTTTTTAATTAGTTAAACACATTTTCTCATTCTTGAGCCATGTTTCCCGGAACTTTTCGTTCCAACCTTCCTTAATCCAAAGCATCATAATTTTTTGTTTTTCCTCGCTCTCAATTTCCGGATCTCCACCTTTAATCCTAACAAACTCATTCATTAATTCTAACTGAACTCTGTTATAATCACTCAACATAAATCCTCCTTTTTGAGATGAATGATTTTGTTTCTTATTATCAAATATAGCGCAAGAATTTAAAAAAGTCAATGTTTTTTTTAATTTTTTTTACAATGTTTTTTTAGGGGAGGAATAACAAGATCAATTTGCAGCTTTTAGTATTTTTATATAGTCTTCTAATTGTGCCAATCGAAAGACTATAGAATCTTTAGGATTATTGCCACCAGTAATTATCACCGATAAATTATCTAATTTTTGGGATAAGTTTTCAAGGTTTTTAGATAGAGCTTCTAAATGAACGTTCATTTCCATTATACTTTGTCGTGCATTGCACAATTCGTCTTTTGCTTTTTCTATGCTATTACGATTTGCTTTTGGAGCAGTGAACCAATCCCACAGAATTTTGAAATTCATAACTGAAACACCAGTCAAAAAAACCGTTATAATTATTTTCAAAATTGCGGCTTCATTAATTTGATCAATCATTTTACCACCTTATCTAAATTTAATTCCACTATCTTTTTTAATAGAGTAATTGGTTCCATGCTTTCCATTCATTCTGTTTATTGCCATTTCCATTAATCTCTGAGCGTTTTCTAACTCTCTTTTCTTTGCCAATAAGTTTCTTTTTAGTTTGTTGGTTTCGAGCAAACTGTTTTTAACATCTGAATATCCAAGTCGTTTTAGATTTCTAACACGGGTACTCGTTTTTGTTCCAGCCCTGGAAATATTTCCCAATTCTTTATCTATTTTTCTAATCATTTGAGAAGCATCTGTTCTCCATTCGTAGAGTTTTCCTGCGTATCGTTTAAGAACTATGGTTTTGGATGGCTCAAATATTGGCGCATAGTTTTTGTCGAGAGATCCGGTAGCCCAATCAGCTACCCACAAAAGAGATTGTCCACTACCGCCAAGCATCATGTTTATTTCGTGTTGCATCATTATCGGGGAAATATTAATTGCCTTTCCTATTTTTTTCATAACCTCACTTGTACGGGCATTGTAACGCAAACCTGGTTTAGGTTGAACAGCTTTTCTCCAAGCGCCTTCAATATCTTGATTCCAGTACAAATCATAATCAATCATTGGCTCAAGAATAAGCTTTAATGGTATGGGTATCATATTGCTTTCATTTATTGGAGAGACCTCATTAAACATATTAATTGCAATGTCTTTCCATTCTGTAGTAGCTAACCCTTCAACCTTTTCGTATATCATCTGCATTGGATTAATAATCATTTTTTCTGCATGTGATTTTTTTAGCTTTAAATACGGAAGAAATGGAAGTCCCAACATAAGAATGTGATACATTTCTTTTTCTCGCACAGGAATGGCCTTATAAAGCTCCTCAAACTCATCTCTACGATTCCATGCAGTAAGACCGGCATAAATCATAAGCATCATAGAAGCGTACGCAGCTGACCTTACAGGGTGATCTTTCCATGTGTGAGCAAATTTATCCACACCTTCTAATATTGCATTCCAAAACAAAAAAACCTGGTTAGGAACAACACCAGAATAACCATATCGGGCATAATCTATACTTGAATGCCTTCCTGCGTCAATTCCTTCATTAATAATAAAAGAAATATCCTTTGCTTCGATATCAACTTTTCCCTCTGCCAAATCCTTTATATTTATCCCTCTTCGCCGCCAGGTTCTTATTGCAACGCCTATTCTGGTTGCCATTTCTAAGGCTTCGTTAGTAGCTATAATTGGCTTAAACGCAGTATCAACTAATAGTCCTGTCGCATCTTTTGTGCCAGACAAGACACCTGTTTCTCTCCAATACTCGGAATCAAAAAACTGTTTACCGCGATTTCCATAAATTAAATCCGCAAGCATGTGTTTTCTTCCTGTTACTCCGGCCTCAATGCTATTCATTCCACCGCCACGCCTAATGTATAACTTATATAATTCACCGTGTTCTATAAACGCCTTTAGCCCTATAAGACCGTCAACATAAGGAACGTTGTTTTTGTTAAACATTGCATCCAGTTGATCGCTATTGAAATTTGGAAAGAAAAAATTAGGGTTATGGGTTACAAAAGCAGCTCTTGCAACCTTGTGAACACTAAATATAACTTTTAGAATTTGATTCAATTGTTCCGGATGCATATTTTTAATTGACAACGCTATTTCTACTGGCAAACGATATTGTTTTATTTTTCCATCAATTCTAACCGCAACAACATCTTCGTCTTGTCGAATGCTTGTGTCCTGCACCATGTTTGCGTCTTCATGAGACTCTATTGCTTTTACATTAGATGGTACAATATCTTTTAATTCCGCGATTTCTGACTTTGCCAGCTTTGCTTCAAACGCCTTAACAGCATGTGGAGCTATTGACTGCAAAAAATATCTATTACTGACATACAGACTTATAAACTCAGCAACTTTTTCATCAAGTTGACGAACATAGCGAACAAATTTTGGAGGTGCTGCATGTCCTTCGTATCTGGAATCAGCAATGGCCTCTAACTCATTGCTAAACGGGCTTAATATTGCGGATATCCATGAATATTTGTGATCTAACGCATGCCCTAATCCATGTGCATAAGTAGACTCGGTAGCACCATACAATATTTTTATTTCTTTTTTAAATTCATTCATTATTTCAAGCCGTTTAGTGCCAAGCTTACCCTTATACACAATTTTAACACCAATTTTTTCCGCAAGTTTATCTAGAGCTGGCCTTAATACTGCATCAGTTTGAACTCTATGCTCTATAGTCCCAACTTTAACCCACTTTGGTTTTATTGGTTCTACAAGTCCACCTAAAATCTCAGGATATTTTTCAGCGGTTTTAACAACTCCTTGCATTACTGCCGCCCGGTTTACATCCTCTATAATATCAGCGGTTTGTTGTGCAATAGATAATATGGGATCAATTATCCTAAGTTCTTTTTTAGTGCCTTTCATTCTTTTTATGTGTGTTGCTATGGATGTAAACCTTACGCCTCCACCTGTTTTGATTTTGTTTTTTTCAATGTCACGATAAAATGGTACATAATTAGGCTCTCTTAAATTTAACATTAATTCGTCATCAATTAAGCCACCTTTGTTTCGAAGATTTTTTAATTCCGATGTATAATCCCATATTTTCTGAGCCATATCTGTTACAATATCAGAATTGCTATACATACCAGATTCTACATAATCTACTATGGTGTTAGCCTTTTTTTCAGATATTCCAGCGTCTTCATAATTGTCTTGGTTTTCATATCTCCATACCGTTCTTTTGGCTACAAGATAATCTACTAATTGGCGATATATTTGTGATCTGTCTTTTCGGCCTTTCAAAGCATTTTCAAATATTGGATCTAAGTTTTCTTCAATATACACTTCTGCCTCTGACTGTGAACCTCTTACTCTATTTATGGCAAAATCAATATCATTCAATACATCAGTGTCTTTAATTTTTGTGTTTTTTTCAAGAACCTTTCTTAATTTAATAATTGGATATTCAAGGGCTTTGTTTTTCCAGTAAAAAGTTTCTGCAGCACCAAGCCAACCACTTCCTTTGTTTTTCCCAGGATTTCGTTGTATATAATCAGACATTTCACTGTTGGCTTTCATTATTGCCTGTTTTTTATTGGCAGGAATATTTTTGTTTTTAGCTACCTCTACAACAGATTCTAATTTGTGCTTTTCGTTTGTTTTGTTGGATTGATTTTTTTGAGTGAAACTTAACGCCTCTGAATATTGATCTTTTTTAGGCAAATCAATATCTTTGTACTTGAGATCACCAGGAGAAGTCTGTATTTTGTTTTCGTCACCAGTTATATCTTTTATAGCCATGTGGACTTTTGTAATATCGGCTATTACTTTTTCGGCAGACCCAGAAGGAATAAAGTAAATTCTTTTGTAATCCACGACATAACTTTTAATACCCAAACCATAAGCTTCTTCAAAAGGAATGGTATTCGTTTTGGGATCAACTTTTATTATTTCTTCGCCTTTAACTTTTGTTTTTCTTATAGTCCAGCCATTATCTAATTGTATAATAGAATCATTTTTTTCAATAAGATCAAGAAGTTCTGATGGTGAAAGTTTGGCAAGTTTTGCGCCTATTCCTAAATTTTGTTTTACCGAAACAATTTTGTTCTCAGGTATTAATACCCCGATATAGTTTTTGTTTTTAGTACTGGCTTTATATATACCTGTTTTAAAATCGGTATCAGAAAACAATTTATCGTATATCGGAAACACCGCACCGGTAATCAAGTTAAAATTTTTGACTTCAACATCTGGTATTTTTGCATATTGTTTATTCCATTCAGACTTCCATTCACTTCTCTCTATCTGTTCAAATTTATTTCTAATATCTGCCACTGTTATTTTTGTTGTGTTCCCCCTGGTGTTTAAAATCGTTGCTTTGCCATTTACATTGTCACCCTTGGTTTGATATGCAAGAAGTGAATTTCCACTCCTTTTGTTTTTTATGTAATACACCTTTGTTTCTGTTCTGCCCTTTGCTGTTTTTTCTGCCAAAGAAGAAGAAAGCTTAACAGTTTTTACATTTCCTTCAAGAGTAACAAGGTTTGTTTTTGCACCCGATTCTTTGTGCGTATAAATATTTTCTTCAGAAGCCTTTTTTAAATCGTCAGCTTCTATTTGTTGAACTCCGACATCAAAAGTACCTTCTTCACGGGCTTGCTCAGTTAACTCCTGATATTTGCTATAAAAACCACCAAATAATTTATTCTGTTGTTTGAATGGTAAAGCCATTATTCTGTTTAAAAAACCTTCGACATCTGTGTCTTTGCCGTTTTTTAGCTCTCCTTTAGAATTAAGCAAACCCATTCTTTCTACAGTTGAACGGCCTATTTTGTGACGAAACATCCACGATAAAGCAGCTTTTCCGTAATCATCGGTAATATCCTCTATATCAAAAAGACTTCCCGTGTATGCGTCCCTGGTCCCAGAAGAAACAGCACCCAACGATGCAAGTCTTTTTGAAATGGTGTTGATAAGTCTTTGCTGCCCTGAAAGATTGGTTCTAACCATTTTAATAACAGGAGGAACCTTTTGAAAAGATCTGTGTACACGGCCAAAAGATTGCATTTGAGTATCAGCAGACCATGAAAGCTGTAGGGCATAAAAGACCCTTCGTTGTTGATTTTTTGCGTTTTGGTCAGAATGCAATGAAATACCTGTTGAAGCAGCACCGGAAATTATTGCTATTCTTTTTTTACCTGCCTGAAAATTTGCGGTTTCAGCATCGTTTATTGCTTTTGAAGGAACGCCGGATATTTTTCTTTTTACTAATTTTTTACCCTCTAATCTGCTTTTTCTGCCAGATATTTCAGCTATTTTCTTAGGACCAAAGTGATTTACTATTAAATCAAACGGATTGCCTGGCAATTCAAAATCAACCAATGTCTCAATAAGGTTTTCACGTTTTTCTAAATTTTCCTTGTTAATAACCGGATTTCCAGCAGAATCTTTAATAGGTACACGAATTGTCTTACCAGTTAATTCATCGGTTTTCTCTTGGTACTGATTAACAGGAAAATGTTTTTCAATTAAATCGGCAATCATTTCTTTGGATGTAAAGGTTAAATTCTCTAAATCTATGTCTTCTGCAATTGCTTTGGCTACTCTGTTTTTAACAGCTTGTTCATTGGTGTTATACAAACTAATTACTACAGAATTCCCTTGTTTAAGCTGGCTTTCAGCGTCTTTTATCATATCAGGTACTTGTAGTGCAACCATATATTGTAAAAAGAATCTTTGTTGTGCGCTATAAAACTGCGAGTACATATTAGTAGATTCCTTTTTGGTCATTCCTGCGTTTTCCATGCCTTCTTCAAATGCTCGCATTATATTAGACCATAAATCAGCTACTCGGTCATACATTTTAATTTCGTCTTCAGACAATTCATGAATAACTTGGTCATAACCAACACCATTATAGCTTATTGATCTTGAATTATAAGCACCTACGGCTTTTAAATCTCTCGAAAGCATTTCCATGGCACCCACGCCACCATCACTCATAGCACGTAAAAACTGAGTAAAATCAGCAAAAGGAGCACCTGTTCCCCATAACCCCATACGTGAAAGATAGCCTAAGTTTGTTGGGTTAGTTGCACCAGTAGCAGACACATTTACAAATCTGGCTTTAGGAAATTCTTTTTTAAGATGTACACCCATAGCCCCCTGATCTGATCCTTCTGATGCTTTCCTGTTATCAAATTGTGTTACCTGAGCATTTTTTAATTGATGGGCTTCATCAAAAACAATCACACCGTCATAATCAGGTCCAAGCCATTTTTTAAGCTGTTCATATCTATCTCTTGTACCACTCCAATTCTGTCTTAAAGTCGTGTACTGAGTAAATAACACGCCTTCTTTTAAGGAAATATTGTCTTTAAGTTTTGCGGATCCCTGTCTAAACGTTTCAACAGGTACCCCAATTCCCTCTAAATCTCTTTTAGCATCTTTATAAAGATCTTTGCTAATACTTATCCAAACGGCTTTTTTGCGTCCCTGATTCCAATTGTCATATATTATTCCCGCAATTTCTCTTCCTTTTCCAATCCCTGTACCATCTCCTATCCAATACTCTGGGACACTGCCATCCGGTAATTTTTGGGAATGTCTTTGACCTGCATAGGTAATGGCCTCAAGTTGAAGGTCCGACAACTTACCAGACTCGATAACATCTTTTGGAATATTAGGAGTATAATTAACATTAGGAGGCTCAACACCTGCCAGAGCTGCGCTTTCAACCACATTAGCAGGATGAGGTTTAGAATTTTTATAGATTGCCTTTTGGACTCTGTACTTTGCGAATACACCGCCCTCTTCTTCTTCTAATTTGGATGCGGGTTTTCCCTCAGCGCGTTCAATTCGTCCAGTATCATCGGCACTATCTCGCTCGCGTATTCCTCCAGGTTCTTTTCTGGAAACCCCTTGTTCTCCTGGTTTACTATCTTTACCGCTATCTTTTCTATCTCCTTCGGGCTTTCGTCTATCAGGCTTAGAAACATCTCCAGGCTCGCTTCGCTCAAGCTCCCCACCAACTTTTCCGGAAGGTTTTGTATCCCCTGGCTTAACATCTCCAGGTACGGATGGTTCTCTATCCTCAGTCCGTGTTTCTTCCTTAGTAACAGGTTCGCTTTTGCGTTCAACAGTTTTAATCCTACCATTGATATCTTCCTTTGCTAAAGGTTTCAATAAACTCAATGCTTCTTCAGGACTAAGTTTATCATTTATAATTATATTACCAATTTTATCTACTCTGGTTTCTCCCGGAGTAGGTCCAGTTTTGTCTATTACCAATATTTGATTACCAAAAGTAGTGCCAAGTTTTCCATAATACTTACCGTCCATTCCAATATTAGCACGTACATTGTATTTGTTTTCAATTTTTTCCCACCATTTGTTAAAAGCCGGCTTTCCATGAGCCATTCCTTCGCCAACAATAGCAACCAGTCTGCCGCCTTCATTTAGCCTTAACAATGCCTGTTCTACGTGCTGTGCGCCAAACTTGGTTTTATGGGTTTTTACCCTGCCGCCAGTAGAACTAAAAGGAGGATTCATAACAATAACATCAGGTTTTACTTTGTCTGGTAACATGTTATGAAGTTGTTCGCCATCTACTTCATAAACCTCAAAACCTAACGACTTTAAATTTTTTTGCCGTTTTTTTGATATTTCATTGGTAACTACATTACCACCCTTTAGTTTTGCCATGGTAGCAATATTACCAGTTCCGGCAGAAGGTTCAAGGACATCCATACCCTTTTCTATCCCAGACACACTAACAGCAACAAAGGATTCTCCAGGCGGAGTACTAAATTGTTGTAGCTCTATTTGGTCAGTGCTTCGGATGCTTTGCCTTGGCAATCTGTCAGTGAGATCAAGTAGGTTTTTTAATGTTTTTTCCGGGTTATCAAAATCAGCGTACTGTTTTGCGTCTTCAGATATAACCTTGTTCATTGCCTCTTCTGTAGCGTCATAAACATCCCTTGGATCGTATTTACCATCTTGCCACGATCCTCCGTAATGATCTTTTGCCATTTTAAATAACAGTCTGTTATCTACTTTTTCGGTCTTTAAGCGGCCTTTTATTTTTTCAGAGAAATTTTTCTCTTGGGTTTCTTCAGTCTTTGTTTCTTTTTTAGTAGGTTCTATTTTTTTTAAAGTACCATCTCTAATACCTGAAATGCTATATGTACTAACTTCTTTTTTAAAATCACCTTTTACCCTTACTCTACTTTTTAGAAAATCAACAGACACAACCGTTCCGTTAGACTCCCAATCTTTCATATAGACTCTATCACCAACAGCTATACCGCCTACATTTTCAGGCTTCTTTTCTTCAATAACAGGTTCAACCACTTCAGGCTTTTTAACTTCTTGTTTAGGCTTTATGTTTTGATTAACAAGATTCTCTGCATATTCTCCAAGCATTTTATTAGGTAATGCGATTTGTTTATTGCCATCAGTTAAAGTATATACATTTCTTATGCCTCTTTTGGTTTTTTCAACAACCCAACCCTTGTCTACTCTGTCTTTAATTATATCTCTGTATGTTGTTGTTCTGTTATTATTTAAAACTTTGGTATCAAGCAAATCATCAAGTTCTAATTGTTTTTGCTTTTCCTTTTCTTCTGCTTTTTTCTGATCTGCTTTTTTCTTTTGCTCAAGAATGTGTTTGTTGTAGTTTTCTGTCCCTACAAAAGATTTAATTGCTTCGGTAGTACCTGACACAGTTTTAGGAAGAGTAATTCCAGTTATTTCTTTAAAAGCACCCCTTGAACCCTTATTGTCCAGCACAGACAGCCTTGAAACCAAGTTGTCTATGTTTTTGTTTTTGACATCATCAATGATGGTTTCGGCTTGAGCCTTTGAAGAATCAAATAGTTTTCCTCGATCTGATTCAGTAAGTTCTTTCCCTTGTTTTTTAGCCCAATCAATTCTTGTTCTTAGCAAATTATTATAAATTGCTTTTACAGCTTTTTCTTTCGTTGCTTCATCAACAACTTCCTCCTGTTTTTCTTTTACCTCCTGCTTGGTTTCTTTTGTCTCAACATCTTTTTCTTTAACGGCCTTCTTTGTATCGGTTTCTTTGGCTTTGGTTTCCGGCACTGGCTTTTCAAGTTTGGTCTCCTTTTCTTTAGGTTTTTCCGGTGTTTTAACTTTTTTTTCTTGGTCAAAAACGTCTTTCGGAGTTATCACAACTGGTTCTGCAAGTTTCCTCTCACCCGTTTTTGCATCTTCAAAAAACGCACCGACCATATCAACAGGCAATTCTACATTTTTGTTAAATGTTCCATCATTTTTTTTTGTTATCCCTTTATAACCTGAGGTTTCCCACTCACCAGTTTCTTCGTTTAAAATTTCTGACCAAAACTGAACTTCTGTGCTACCACTTTTGTTAGTTTTGTGCTTAATTACGGTACGAGAAGCGTTATCATATTCTGGAAGTTGGAAAACAGTGTTTTCAGGAATGTCTTTTACGGCCTTCCAAATTTCTTCAGGAGTGTTCGTTCTCTTGCCTTCTTCGCGTAATGTTTTCAATTCTCCTAACTTAGACTTTATTTGATCTTGGATTGCCGTTGTGTTCTCAGTTACTGTTTCGGAGAAAATTTCTGGTTCAACAGGTTCAGCGTTTTGTGTAAGTATTTCCTCAAGAGGATCAACAACAGGTTCTACATCAGGTTTATGCATATCAGGAACAGGAGAAGTCTGTTCTATTTGCTCCGCCTGTACTCTTTGCTGCAGGTCTTGTTCCTGAGCAGCCAATTCAGCATCAGTAGGCAACAAAGCCTCTTTGCCGGTTTCATCAACGGTCTTTAGTCTTAACGGTGTTTCTTCAACAGAAGGCTGAACAGGAGCCTTTTGTCCTTTGGTATCAGCATAAGCCGACAATGGACCCGTAGTAGCACCTGCGGTAACAAATCCGACTAAGCCACCTTCAATACCCTGCTTTACCGCTTCAGTGAAAGACATGTCCTGGCTACCTAAAAGCATATCTGTAACCGCTTGGGAATAACCGACTATTGTTTCTTCTGTAGCTTCAGCTTTTGCGGCTTTCATTATATTGCCTACAAATTTACCAACGACTCCGCCAACCGCTTTTTTAGCAGCTTGTTTAGATGTGCCTTTGCTTAATTTTTTAATTGCATCTGTGATTATTCCACCCGTTACCATGGTTTCGCCAATGGTTTCAATGGCGCCGGAAACCACTGCGTTAATACCTGCAGCATTAGCGCTCTGCTCAGTCATTCCAGCGTCAACAGCCTCCCAATAAGCATCCATTTTAGACGACGACTCAGTCGCCCCGGCAAAAGCACCAAGACCCTTTGCACCAACGCCAGCAGCTCCGCCTATGCCCATAGAAAGAATAAGAGGTATTTGTGCAGCGGCTTGAACACCAAGAGTTTGTCCAGCTTTTTTAAAGTCTCCATTCGAAAGATGGTCTATAATTCCTTTTGAATCGGTTACGGTTT
>Ga0272442_10002323_pt1 | contig 27721 bp, 15 predicted proteins | sample SSMForm2O_FD_200262 | JGI IMG/M metagenome (GOLD analysis project Ga0272442, IMG submission 200262) | Marine sediment archaeal communities from Little Sippewissett salt marsh, Falmouth, MA, United States - SSM-Form-2O | ecosystem: Environmental > Aquatic > Marine > Wetlands > Sediment ...
CGGTTCCGATCGGGTGGACGGCCCCAAAATTCCGCTCAGCTTCTGGCAGACTGGGACTTATTTCGATTATACCCCGTCAACGCCCGGTGAAACCTATTGGTTCTGGGTCAAGGCATCCAAGTCGGCCGGTGGTTACCGGGAAAGCGATTACAGCGATCCGGACGACGGGTGGGCCAACCTGCCTCCACCCGAAAATGTAACCGCGGATCAGGGAACCTACGAGGACAAGATCGGCATCCATTGGGATCCCGTGCCCGATGCTTATGGTTACAATGTTTACCGTTCGGATTCTCAGAGCGGGGATAAGAAGTACATCAAGGGTTACCTGAAGAGCACCAGCTACGATGACACCAGTGCGGAACCGGGCAGGCTCTACTATTACTGGATCAAGACCCTCATGACATACAGTCATGGATATCGAGCCAGCGATTACAGCGCCGGAGCCCGCGGGATGCGGAAAATCCATCCTCCGACCAACGTGGATGCCTCGGATGGAACATACCAGGATAAAATCACGATCACATGGGACGCGGTTCCGAATATCAACTATTATAAACTGTACCGTGCGGATTCCCTTATGGGGACCAAAACGGAGCTCACCATGTGGCAGAGCGAGAGATCTTATACCGATTACGGCATGGATGCCGGAAAGTCGTATTATTATTACGTGAAGGGCGCTCTCATGTCAAACGGCAGTTGGCCCACGGACTTCAGCGATCCTGAGGGCGGATGGAAATCCTTTTACAAGCCGACAGGTTTGAAGGCCTCAGATGGAACGGATCCGGATGGGGTATACATCTCCTGGAACAATATCATCGGATCCAAGTATTATCGCGCCTATCGCGCCAGTGCCCCGGGAGGCCCCCCGATCTCCATTACCCCATGGACGGAGATCATAGAATCGCCTTCTCACTATGACGATACCGCGGTACCGGGCACAGTTTACTGGTACTGGGTGCGTGTTTCATCGGATTCCATCGGGGAACGCCAGAGCCCCATGAGCGATTCGGATTCCGGTTGGCGGGGCATTAACAAGTGGAAACAGCCGCCGAATCTCACTGATGGCATAGACATGTCTTCCTATAAGAATGACATGGGTATGGATGTTCTTGTGGGTGACGATTTCGTGTGTGAAACAGGCAAGCCGATCAAGAAAATCTTCTGGTGGGGTTCCTATCTCTCCTACAGTTCCGATTACAGCGGGCTGGTGGATCCACCGACCATCAGTGTGGATTCCTTTATTCTGACCTGGTATAATTACGACAGTTCCGGATTTCCCAAACCGGGCACCCAGCTGGCACAGGAGGTGTGCACCGATTTTACGGAAACCTGGTACATGTCTCACAAGGTGTGGAACAACGATCTGGCCTATGAACATGAATTCCGCTACGAGTGCGAGCTGGATACTCCCTGGAGCCAGGTGTTGAGCAACAATTATTTCCTGACCATCCAGGCCAATTTCGATACCTCACTGCAGCATTACCAGTGGGGATGGGTGGGTTCGGAGGATCAGAAGAACGCCCAGGCCGTTCAAAAATGGGGAGCTGCCGGAGGGTGGACCCAGCTGAGCTGGCCCACGGAACATAGCAAGGCCGGCGCCAAAATGGACATGTCCTTCGAGCTCTGGTCGGATCACGATCCCACACCCACCAGTACTCCCACCCCCACACCGACTCCAACTCCCACGGAAACGCCTCCCCCCACACCCACACCCTTTCCCAAGGTGAACCAGGAACCCAACTGGACGGATGGATATGACACCGCTTCATGGAGCAGCCCGACCGGCATTCGCCAGCTGGTGGCGGACGACTGGGTGTGCATGGACGGACAGAACATAAAGGCCGTTCGCTGGTGGGGATCCTATCCGGCATATGAACGGGATACCGGCGCCACGGTCAGCCCGCCCTCCGAAACTCCAACCGCGTTCGTTCTCCGAATGTACGACTCCGTACCCGGAGTAAGTGGTGATGAACCGGGCGCCATGCTTCATGAGGAAACCGCCGCGTTTTATGTCGAGCGATGGGCGGGCGCCATCGAGGAGTGGGATAATCCGGGAAAGTGGGAGCATGAGTTCATGTATGAATATTCGCTCGCCACGCCATGGACCCAGGAGATGGGGAAATCATATTTCATCAGCATCCATGCCGTGTATTCACGCGATTATCCCAATTATGTCTGGGGATGGTTGAACACCGAAATGCCCTGGGATTGGGCAGCCGTGAAAAAAGAGGGGAGTGGAAGCTGGACCGCACTCAGCTATCCCGCCAGTCATCGATTAACGGGTCAGGCCATGAGCATGGCCTATGATCTGTGCGGCGATCCGATCCCCACGCCGACTCCTTCACCCACGCCGACTCCCACGGAGACGCCTCCTCCGACCCCAACGCCTCCTCCGACGCCAACCCCCACCGAGACGCCTCCCCCGACACCGACTCCCACGAACACACCGAACGATATGCATTGGAACACAATCCCCAACTACCCGGACGGATATTCATCGATTTCCTGGGACGGCCCTTCCGGTAAAGCTGGAAACTCGACCGGCCGGTTGCCCATGCCCGCTATTACGGCGGACGACTGGCGAAGCAACGAAGGGCTCCCGGTGGTTAAAATCAGCTGGTGGGGCTCTTATCAGGGCTGGAACGAAGATACGGAAATCAAAGTGGATCCGCCCTCGAAAAAACCCGGCTCGTTCCTCTTCAACTGGTACAAATTCTCGGATGGAGCGCCTCCCACTCCGGGTGACCTCATCCAATCCCACAGCTGCGGGATTTTTTCAGAAACATGGGATCGCGCCATTCCCAAGTGGGACGATCCGGGCAAATGGCGGCATATCTATAAATATGAAGCCACCCTGCCCGGCCCATGGGAACCGGAGGCGGGTCTGATCTACTTCCTGGGCATCCAGGCGAAATTCGATACCCTCACGCCGACCTACGAATGGGGATGGGTCAATACAGAGGAGCACTGGAACGCGGATGCGTGTCATAAACCGGAGGGAGGGGACTGGAACGAACTGGTCTGGCCCTCCGGCCACCGTTTGCAGGGACAGTCCATGGATATGGCCTTTCAAATGACGGTGAAATTGACTCCCACTCCCACTCCGACGCCGACTCTCACTCCCACGTTCACCCCGACCCCGACTCCGACCCCGGCGAACCGGTTTCAGGATCAGCCGCCGGATATGACGGATGGATTCGACGTGGCATCCTGGGAGGAATACAAGGGGAGCGACGGTGGCGTGGTTGCGGACGACTGGGAGGCCCTGTCCGAACTCCCCGTGACCGCCATCCGCTGGTGGGGCTCTTACCCGGATTGGAAGGAAGATATGTCCACTCGTGTGGCGCCTCCCCCCGTCCGTCCCGTCCACTTTCGACTGAGCTGGCATGAATACCTGGATTCCCCGTCGCCTCATCCCGGGACTCTTCTCGCGGAGGATCTTTGCCGGACCTACCTGGAAAAATGGGAGGGCGCGGTCGAGAAATGGAACGATCCCGGCAAGTGGGAACACGAGTTCATGTACGAAGGCGTGCTGGAAAGGCCCTGGTACCCGGAGGAAAAGAAAAAGTATTTTCTCAACATCCAGGCGGTGTTCACAACCGATACCGCTCACATGAACTGGGGATGGCTGGCAAGCGGGAAGAAATGGAACAGTGCGGCCATGAAAAAGGAAGTGGGAGCAGACTGGCAGGACCTCGAGTGGCCCGCAGGTCATAAAGAGGCGGGCGAAGCCATGAACATGGCCTTCGAGGTATGGGTCGTATCCGTGCCGGAACCGATACCCCCAACGTCGGAATTGATCCTGAACGTGATCGCGGATCATGGGAGCGTGACAAAGAATCCGGATCTCGCAAAATATGCCTATGGAACATCCGTGACGTTAAAGTCGAAAGCAGATACCGGTTACTACTTCACCCACTGGTCGGGGGATCTTCCCGATTATTCCCCATCCAAGGGGACGTTTCATAAAGATCCCTTCAGCCTGGTCATGGATACGGACAAGACCATCACGGCGCATTTCTCCTCCTTTACCGGATCCTACAAGCTGAACATCACATCCGATCATGGCTCGGTTGGGGTGAATCCGAAGTATGCCGCCTATGCTCCGGATACGAACGTCAAGCTGAGTCCCAAGTCGGATGCGGGATACGAGTTCAAGAGCTGGAGCGGCGATCTGCCCGCGGGTCACGAGACGGATGATCCCCTGAACATCATCATGGATTCGGACAAAAATATCACGGCTCACTACACGGATGTATCCAAGCCGACTATGGAAAACCTGATCAACTATCTCCTGAACAGACCGGGCGGATTGAAGTCCGATCTGAACGGCGATGGCGATGTGGATATCTCTGATCTCGTGAAGCTGATCCTGGATAGTTCGTGATCCCGATATGGGGTCTGTATCAAAACTTGATCAAGGGGTCAAACTCTTTGCTAGTGTTTGACCCCGACATTTCTTTTATAAAACCTTTGGAGATATAGATTTTAGTGTTCGAAAAATTATCATTTTATATGGAGGATTTGCAGATGAACAGGAAAAGAGGGAGTTGCCGCTGTTGTTTCTTACTTATTTTTGTCATGTTGTTTATGGGATTATCCATGACAGCTTTGTCCCTGGATTCCATTCCCAAGCCCTCATTCGATGTATCCTTCGGATGGCCCCGTTTTTGTGAAGTGACGTATCCCAACCCCTATTTTATTCATGGGGGCGATATCGACTCCAAACCGGGAGAAGAAATCGTTGTTTGCGACTGGGATAATGATGAAATCCATTCATATTATGTGGATAGCGCCGGGGTCACACGACGATCTGCCAAAATAACCGGGTTCAACATGCCGACATCCGTTTTCGTGGCCGATATCGACGGCGACGGCGACGGGGATATCCTGGGATCCTCCGAATTTGACAGTGAACTGGCCTGGTGGGAGAACGGCGCTTCCTGGGCCAAACACACAATTTCAATCCTGTCTACACCCATGCAGATAATCGCCGGCGATGTCGACAAGGATGGAGATATGGACGTTATCGGTGTCTCCAGCCACATTCAGACGGTTCGATGGTTCGAGAATAAAAACGGGGAAATCGCGGACTGGAAGGAGAACTGGACGGAACATGATATTGCCACCGATTATACCGGTGCTTATCGTATTGCAACCGCGGACATCAATGGGGACGGGGATCTGGATGTCGTTGCAGGATCCATTATATCCACCGGGGTGTCCGTGGCATGGTTCGAAAACGACGGCACCCCGAAGAACGGCGGATGGACAAAACATAACGTCGATTCCGGGTTCAAGTGTCACTTCATCCATGTGGCGGATATCGATGGGGACACGTTTCCCGATATCCTGGCAGCCAGGAAGGAAGATGACACGATTACTCTCTGGAGAAATACTGGAGGGAATGGATTAACCTGGGAAGAGAAGGGGATTTCAGGGTGTTTTGCCGAAGTCTGTGCGGTTTATTCAGGCGATTTTGACATGGACGGGGACCTGGATATCGCGGGGTGCTCCGAAGGAAACGATGAAGTCGCATGGTTCGAAAATTCGAGCATTTGGAAGAAAAAGACAGTTTTCAACAGGTTTGACGGGGCGTGTGGCCTGTGGGCGGGGGATATTGACGGGGACGGGGATATGGATATCGCTGCCATCGCAAAGGAAACACAAAGAGCGGCCTGGTGGGAGAACAGGACCTATTCCCCGTATGAGAAGGTTCCCTTTGCCGCACCGGGGAGACTGTTTGCCTGTTTTGGAAAACCAATTGACTTCAAAGCGATCGATATGGACCGGGACGGGGATTGGGACATCCTGGCCTCCGAGAATGACGGCGGGAAAATCAGCTGGTTCATCAATGACGGCTCGAGGGACAATTGGGTGGAAGAAAACGTCGCCTCCGGCATTAACGATGTGAGAGGGGTGGATGCCGCGGATATGGACAAGGATGGCGATATGGATGTCCTCGGGGTTTCTTACGAGGATAATGACGTCGTCTTCTGGGAAAATCGCGTGGATCAGGGTTACGGTTATGTAAAACACACCGTTGACGGTGATTTTAATCACCCCCGCAGTGTTCGAGCCATGGACGTCAACATGGATGGTTTTCCGGATATCGTGGGAGGGGGATATAAAAAACTCAGATGGTGGGAGAATAACGGCCTGGCCGCCGGATGGAATCCCCATGATATCGATACCAGTAGTGTAAGTTTCGATACCCTGCAATCCACCGATATCAATGGAGACGGCCTCGGCGATCTGGTCGTTGGTTCAAACAGTGGCGACAGTATCTACTGGTATGAGTATAACAGGTCGACCGGCACTTTTACCAGGCACTTTGTGGCAGACGGCACCATTGATTCCGTCAAGGAGGCCTGGCCGGTGGATATGGACGGCGACTCTGATCCGGACGTCCTCGGGACTCGAAGCTCCAACATATCCTGGTGGGAGAGCGCACACTGGGGGAACAGCTGGTTGAAACACGGATCGCCTGATTATGTAACCGATGATTATCCCGTTTACCCCGGAGATCTGGATGGGGATGGTGATATGGATATTATCAGTCAGAACCAGGATCAGAATAAAATCCAATGGTACGAAAATATCGACGGAGAAGCAAGCTCGTGGGAAACCTTTAATCTCGATGACTACTACTATGGAGTGCAGGCCATCCGTTCCCTCGATTTCGACCGGGACGGAGACGAGGACGTCCTCGCAATCGGTTATTACAATGAATCCCAGTTGCTCGAGGGTCTATTATCGGAAATCACCTGGTGGGAAAACAATTCCATCCACAGGAACGCGGCATGGGATTATGGAACAGTGATAACGGACACCCTTTCCAATCCGAAAATGGCCGCCTCCTCGGATATGGACAGGGACGGGCATGTGGATATCGTCCTGGCCACATATGATGACGATCGAATCGCGTGGTATGAAAACAAGGGCACGGATCCCCCCGGGTTCGATTATCATTCCATCTCCGCCTTTATTGACGGCCCGCGTTCTGTAGATATCGGCGATATCGACCAGGACGGCAAACCCGATATCCTCGTGGCTTCCGAGCTGGGAGATAAGCTGGTATGGATCCGGAATAAACTTCCCTCAACCACATGGGCCCAGTATGAGATCAGCTCAAACGCCAGGGATGCCTCTCACGCCGTGGTCGGGGATATCAACAGCGATGGATACCTCGACGTGATCGCCGCCCGTCAAATCTCCTCCTCGGATCACAGGTATATTATCTCCTGGTATGAGAACAACGGCGCACCCACGGGTGGGGGGTGGATTACCCGATCGGTAAACACCTCCAATGCCGCGGATGGTCCCGTTTCCCTCGATGTGGCCGATCTTGACGGCGACTATGACCTCGACGTGGTGGCCACATACCAGGGATCGGGCCTGATACGGTGGTTCAAAAACAGCGGGGCTGATACACCCGCGTTCACCCGTTATGACATTGCCTCGAACGTGGATCTCCCCGCTGCCGTGAAAACCTTTGATATGGACATGGACGGGGACACTGACGTCGTGATTGCCTCCCGGGGCAAGTCGGGAATTTCTCCAACGAACGGAAAGGTTCTCATGTACTTGAATGACGGCACACCGGCGAACGGGGGATGGCAGAGTCGCAGCATCGATGCGGATACCAAGGGCGCCGCTTCTCTTTTTATCGATGACCTTGATAATGACGGAGATCCGGATGTCGCATCCGTTTATTTCGAGGTGACTTCTACAGTGCCGCAAAGAGTCTCGAGCGCCCTTAACTGGTATGAACATAACGGGGCCATACTTCCCGTTTTCGAAAAACACACCATGAGATTTTATCTGTTAACCGCACCCACATTCACCTCCGTCACCGGTGGAGATTATGACAAAGACGGCGATGTTGATCTGGCCGCTTCCACCAGCGATAACAAGCTGACCTGGTATCATAACCGCGGGGGGCAGAGTAAGCTGAACTCCACGGAAACGGCTCCCGCCACGATCGAAAACGGAGAAACGGAGGATCTCTTGAAAATCGAGGTTATTCATAACGGCCGCACCGGCGACTCCCCCGTGGAACTGGACTCCCTCGAGATCATGCTCGAGGTCGATTTCGGAGATCCGATGTCCCAGAACCAGGCGGAAAACCTCATCCACAGCTTTGCCCTTTACCTGGACGATGGTTCAGGTTCGTTCGAAATCGGGAGCGATACCCTGGTGGCGGAATTCGAAGAATATGAGGTGGGTGGAGAAGACGGTATTGTAACGCTATCCCTTCCGGACAATAATCCGCATCTTTCCGTGGATCTCTCGATGGGATCGTCCAAGACCTACTTCCTCGTTGTAACCCTTACCACATGGGCATCCGGCGCCAGTCCCAATCATTTTCGCCTTACCCATTTGACCGAGAATAGCTCTATTGTCGAGGATCGGATTTATGACATTCCTCTGAATATGGAGTATGTAACCAATCTTGTGACAAAGGACATCCTGGCCACGGGCATTCCTGCAACCCCGACCCCCACCAGTCCTCCATCCAGGCAGGAATTGATCGATTATCTCCTGGATCGTGCGGGGGGAAAGGGAGCGGACACGAACGGAGACGGAATCATCGACATCGCTGATATCATTCATCTCGTCATCAACCAGTAAATCGTTTTCGATTTTCGATAAATCCGGGGTCAGACCTGAATGGCTATGGCATACCAAAGCGCCCCTCAGTTAATTTTTGATCTTGACTGATCTCCCCGGAGTGTTAAAAATTAATTTGTCTTGCAGGAATGTCCTGCTTTAATTTTTTTATGGAGTAAAAGAATGATGGAACATTTAAAGAACCATTTTCCACATCCCCTTTGTCTCCTGGCAGTGATTTTTGTTTATACGTTTCATCTGCATGCTTCCGAGGAGTTTTTCTTCGGTCCGGAAAATGCCATTGACGCAGGCTTCGAAAAAGCAAGCTCCATTTTTGCCTGTGATATGGACGGCGACGGCGACCTGGACGTCCTGGCCTCCTCCGCTGACAATAACGAGATCAGCTGGTGGGAAGATACAACCGGCGAGATGACCGCATGGTCCAAACATCTGGTAACGGATCTTTATGCCGGGGCCGTTTCGGTTTCGGCTGCGGATATCGACAGGGACGGGCACCCCGATATCCTGGCAGCCGCGGAAGGCAACCACACGATTGCCTGGTGGGAAAACGACGGCACGCCACTCGACGGCGGCTGGATCCTGCATACGGTGGACACCCTTTTTAACGGTGCACGCTCCGTTATGGCCGTCGATATCGATGAGGATGGCGACCCCGATATCCTTGGCGCCGCCTATATGAAGGATCAGATCGCGTGGTGGGAGAACGACGGTACACCAGTGGACGGCGGGTGGACAAAACATGAAATTGCAACCGGCTTCAACGGCGCCTCTTCTGCAACAGCCGTGGATGTTGACGATGACGGTGATCTTGACGTGATCGGATGCTGCGAGCTTGACGACGACATTTACTGGTGGGAGAACGACGGCACACCAGCCTCGGGCACCTGGTCCGGATATGTGATTGAAACTAATTTCATGGGGGCAAATTCCGTGACAGCCATCGATGTGAACGGCGACAGCTTCATCGACGTCATCGCAACATCCGAGGAAACCGCGGGGATCGCATGGTGGAAAAATTCCGGCTCTCCCAAGGTGGGGGCATGGGATATGACCATAATCGATTCCGGCGGCGATTACAGGGGAGCAATCGGCGTGGATCTTGACATGGACGGTTATGGAGACGTCGTCGCTGCAAGAACGGATGCGGGATCCAGCGCCCTGGTCGGATTCGTCAACGCCAACGTGGTCGGCACGAGCTGGAAATCCGATGGAACAGATATGGTCAGCAGCGGCCACGGCAGCTTCGCCGTTGACGTGGATGGCGATCTCGATCCGGACATTTTAGCCGCCACCTGGAATGGTATTTACTGGTTTCCCAATCGCTCCATCCTTCCTTTCCAAAAGGTCCCTTTCACAAGCAGGAAATGGCTGGATACCGATCTGAGCGACGGCAGGGACATCATGAGTGTGGACATGGACGGCGATGGGGACCTGGATATTCTCGGATCCGGACAGATGAAACTCAATGATATGATTGTCTGGTGGGAGAATGACGGATCGGACAGCGAGTGGCCCCGGCATGATGTGGACACAAATTACCCGGGAGCCGGACCCGTATTCGCCGCGGATATGGATCGGGACTCCGATATGGACGTCCTTTGTGTATCCCGGGGAGAAAACAAGATTACCTGGTGGGAGAATCGCACCGATGAAGGTCTCGGCTATATCGAGCATACCGTTACATCCAATTACGGTGAAGCCATCGACGTGTACGCGGCTGACATCGATCGTGACGGATATCTGGATATAATCGGAGTGGCCAGAAAGGATAACGATGTCACCTGGTGGGAGAATAACGGGTATGCCTCGAGCTGGAATGAACATGTGATTGACGACAATATGAAACTACCCAGCGCCGTTCATGTCGCGGATATCAATCGCGACGGGTGGCCGGACGTGGTGGCTACCTCCTCGACCGATCGGGCAGTCTATTGGTTTGAAAACGACGCCACTCCCGGTAATGGGACATGGTTGCGCCATACCGCGATGGAACACGCCACCTATTACCCTGTTCAGGATGTCCTGTATGTAGAAGATATCGATGGGGATGGAGATCCGGATATTCTTCTCGGGAAAAAAGGCTATTACCCCCTCTTCAGTGAAAACGCCGATGGCGTCGGCGGCTCCTGGGTTCATCACGCAATCCGTGTGGCTGATAAAAAGTCCGCGGATCTGGGTATTTCCGATATCGATGCCGATGGCGATCTGGATTTCCTGGGTATCAGCAATTTCGATAACGGGGTATACTGGTTTGAGAATACCGGGGGAGATGATAGTTCATGGATCGAGCATGAGGTGGATGAACAATTCATCAGTCCCCGTTCGGTATGTGTGAATGACTTTGACGGGGATGGAGACATGGATGCCATTGTCATGAATGAATCGGGAGGCAACCTTGCCTTGTGGAAAAACAAGATGATCCACAGGAACGCAACCTTCGATTATGGGACGATGATAAAAGATACCCTCATGAATCCCAGGGATCTTGTCACTGTCGATATCAACCGCGACGGACTGCTCGATGTGGTCACGGCTTCCCAGGACGACAACCGGATCGCCCTTTTTACCAATAATGGCGTGGATCCCCCCGGCTTTGTGTATCGCACCCTCACGGTTTACGGTGACGGCCCCTGTTCCCTGGATTACGGCGATATCGACAGGGATGGTCTTTTGGATCTCGCGATCGCCAGTAAAAATGGGAATCGCATTCAGTGGATGAGAAACCGGGGTTCCTCCAGCTGGGCCCGGTATGATGTCATAACCGGAATGAAAACGCCCAGCGACGCTGTACTGGCGGACCTGGACGGGGATGCCTGGCTCGATGTCGTCATCGCCCGGAAGGTCCTTGTGGGAAAGATATATAAATACGTTATCAACTGGTTTAAAAACGACGGTACGCCCGATACCGATGCATGGGTACAGTATTCCGTGAACCAGGCCAACGCCGCGGGTGGACCGGTTAAACTGGCCGCGGCCGATATGGACGGCGACCTGGATATCGACGTCCTGGCCACTTACCAAGGCTCAAACCTGGTTCGATGGTTCGAGAATAACGGCGCCACACCCCCGGCGTTCACAAGGCACGATGTCTGCATCGATCTTGACCTGCCATCCGCAATCGCGTCGGCGGATATGGATTTTGACGGCGATATGGATATCGTGGTCGGGACCCTCGGGGAACCCGTGGTTCCGGGTTCCGATCCGGGAACCAATGGCGTGATTGTTCTGTATCAGAATGACGGCACACCTTCGAACGGCGGATGGGTGAGGCGAAATATCGATCTCGATGCCAAAAACGCCTCCTCCGTGTTTATCACGGATCTGGATAATGACGGCGATCAGGATGTTGTTTCCCTGTTCAACAAAATCACCAATTCCGTTCCTTCAGTTGTCTCTGGTGGCGTTACATGGTATGAAAACGACGGAGACCCATCCCCGATTTTTTCCGAGCATAGTATTTACGGCATTCCATTCAATGCCCCCAGCTTCCAGGCAGTTTCCGCCGGGGACCTGGATCGGGACGGCGATATGGATGTGCTCTCCATCTCCAGCGATGACACCCTCAAGTGGTTTAAAAACCGGGGGGGACAGTTCGATCTTTCGACACGCGATACGGCCCCTTCCACCCTGGAAAACGGCCAGAGCGACGACTTCCTGAAGATCACGGTTACACACAACGGCCGTATACATGATACGGACATGGAACCCGCGACCATCGAGCTGCTTCTGGAAGAGGCCAAGGACGATCCCCTTACCCAGTCCGAAGCTGATGATCTTATCGATTCTTTCTCTCTTTATCGCGATACAGGTTCCGAAACCTTCGAACCGGGAGACGATGCTCTTGTAACGACGATTGACTCCTTTGAAGTGAACCCCGGCGGGAATGTCACACTCACCCTGCCCGACTGGCACGAGGAACTCAGGATCGAGAAGGGACACCCAAGGCTGTTTTTCCTTGTTGTCAAGCTCACCACATGGGCATCGGGGGCAACCCCCAACGAGTTCCGCATCTGGCACATTACGAAAGAAAGCAGCACGGCCGAGGACAGGGATTACGATATTCCACTTAACATGGAATATTCCGGCAACTGGGTTTCCGGGATCGTAACCGCAACCGGTGCCCCGGTGACCCCCACACCGACTCCTACCCCCAGTCCAACACCAACACTGACTCCCACACCCACACCCAGTCCAACTCCGACTCCAACTCCAAGTCCGAGTCCCACTCCCACCCCGAGTCCCACGCCTTCTCCCACGGCCACCCCGACTTCAACACCAACACCAACACCGACTCCCACGAGTCCACCCTCAAGGCAGGAATTGATCGATTATCTCCTGGATCGTGCGGGAGGAAAGGGAGCGGACATGAACGGAGACGGGATCATCGACATCGCGGATGTCATTCATCTCGTGATCAACCAGTAAACAGCTATCAAAACAGTGCCTCATCCGAAATCATTGCCCTTTGCAATTCTGCATATTACTCCTCAAAATCTCCTTGACTATAAATATGAGCAGGGGACGATGTATGACAAATCCTGATTAAGGAGGATTTAATCCCTCTCATCCTCGATTATGGCATTCGTTTTCTGAGAATGCCGTATATTTGAGGAATGGGTGAAAGGAGAAAAAAATGAGCCGTATAGAAATGAAATGCTTTAGCTGCTGTTTCGGGAGGTGGCCCCAATGTACCTAATGACATGAGTGGTCTTTTAGGATGTGGAACCTTTATTCTTATGCCTTTTATGATGTATTATGTTTATAAACTCGCCTCCAATCTCAGAGTCTTCGCTCCAGTCATATGGGTTCTTGGAATGTTTATTCCCTGTATCAATCTCATTTTGCTCCTTTATTTATCGAGTCGCGCCTATCATGTACTGAAAGGCGCCGGGTTTCGAGTGGGCTTGATGGGAGCCAATCTGGAGGAGATAGAGAGGCGCATGGAAGGGATGTGAGAATTTGGAAAAGAGAACCGGCAGGAGACTTCATAGCTCGCTTATCTTCTCAATATGTATCCTTCTCCTCATCAACCTTCTGGCAATACCCATCAGTCTGTGGCGGGTTCTTTTCTCTCCTGGGGTTGATATTATTCTCAGTGTGGTTGTATTCCTCATCGGGGCGTTTGCCATGTTCTGCATCGAAATTTCCTTTATCCGGAATAGGTTGCTTCTTTTCGGAAAGGGTCTTTCTGAAAAGAAGCCGGGAATTTTACTCCTCAAAAGACCCTTGGCCATGTTATTGAAAGTCATGCTCTGGATGACCGTGATTCTGGGAATTATCAGTTTCTGTGTTCTGGCCTTTGGAGGTGTTGTGAAAGATCTCCCCGTGTTTGCGGAAAGGGCTGATTATTTGATATATGATCAAGCGAAAGATATCGAAGTGTCGCACCTGAAATACTTTTTGATCGGATCGTGTTTCTTTATCACCTCCCACCTCATGGCCCTTTTTTTAACGGTTTATTCTCTTTACTGGATCATGTTCGGGGAAAAATCTTTCTAATATGACTTTGCCCTTCAGGGTTAGTAACATGTATCGTCTGTTTGGATTGTTTGATCGGGATTATGAATGAAAGGGGGTTTGAAAATGATGCAGAAAATCGAAACCTATTCCGTGCTGCAGATGGCGGGAGGGAAGAATAAGAAACTCAAGTCCCAGATCTGGCTCAGGAATAACGAACATCATGTTTCCGGCGTTTTGTATTTTTACAAGAATGGGGCGGATACCCCGGCAAAGGATAAAAAGGTCGGATCCCTGATTTACGGTTATTGCCAGCCGGAGCAGTATTCAGAGATCCTGGATCTCCTCAGAAACGAAGGCCCGGTGTATCTATGGTACATTGAGAGTAGAAATCTGGCCTATATCTCGACTTCTGAGGAACCGGTCGCTGAGGGAGAACTGGATCATAATTAGAACATCATAGGATAATCCTCATCTTCACCCCCTTTCTGCTAGATCGATTCCGCCCCATAATGGGGGAGTATGGATCCGGGAATCGACGACATTTTTCGTACTTTCACGTTCTGGTTTCTCGGGGCCGCGCTCTTTTTTGTGGACTGGCTCATCCGGATCGTTGTGATGGTGGCAGGTTACCTGATCATCATGGAGATCAGGAGGGAGATGATGATGTATCGTTACCTTAAGAACAGCGGGATAAATCCAGTTATTTCAGGTTCTCACTCATCTCGGTTCGGAGAAAATTAATAAAACTCCAACGCCTGATCCCCCTATTTGTTTTCCAAACCTGATCTCAATTAATTCCTATTATCTCCCACCGATCTCGTCAATCCTTCAGTTTATCCTTGACTCCGTGATCTGTTACGCAGGAACCTGAGATAACAGAGAAAAAGGAGATAAATCATGGCAAAAAATACAAAAAGGCTTCGTTTCCGGATGATCGTTCCGGGCTATCCCGCTTTCAATATCTACTCGAGGATCGCACGGAAAACCACGGCCCTCGGGCCGGTGAGCATTGCAACCATGGTCAACCGCATGGAGGGGTGGAACGTGGAGGTGATCGACGAAAACAACTACCGGCGGTTCGGGCCGAAGGATGACGAGGGGAGCCCCGATCATAAAACCCTTCAAACCATTCGACCCGCAGATGTGCTGGGGCTCTACGGGGGACTCAGCAGCACGATCCCGAGACTCTACGAGCTCGCCCGATTCTACCGGAACCGGAACGTGATAACCATAGCAGGGGGCCAGCATTTCATCAGGGAAAATATCAGGGACGCCCTCGAAAACGGCATCGATTACGTGGTCATCGGCGAGGGGGAGGATACCATCCGGGAACTGCTGACGGCAATCCGGGAGGGACGCGATCCGGATGATGTTGCGGGCATCGCCTTCATGAGGGAGGGACAGTTGATCCGGACCGGAGAACGCCCCCCCATTACGGATTTCGACAGGCTCCCCCTTCCCGATTTCGATCTTGTGCGTTATGCCAGGATTACACTTTATCCGATCAACTGGATTCGCGGTTGCGGGATGAATTGCGAATTCTGTACGGTGAAGGGAAGACCCCGCCCCTCGTCCGTGGAACGGATTATCGAGCAGATTGCCACCCTCCTGGAAACAAGAAACGCCCGTCGTTTTTTCCTGGTGGACGATCTGTTTGGGCACAGGAGGGAAGACTCGCTCCGGATGTGCCGGATGCTGGCCGGTTACCAGAAGGCCGTGGATACCAGGCTCGATATCACTGTTCAGATCAGGCTGGATCGCGCAAAGGATACGGAATTGCTCCAGGCAATGCGAAAGGCGGGGGTCAACACGGTCTGTATCGGTTTCGAATCGCCCATCGCAGAGGAACTGGAAGCCATGAACAAGATGGTCAGGCCGGAGGAGATGATCGACCTGACACGGGAGTATCACAAGGCGGGATTCCTGGTTCATGGCATGTTTATCTTCGGGTATCCGCTCCGTGACGGCAAACACGTGCCCGTTTCAGCGAAGGAACGGGTCAGGCGTTTCCGGACGTTCATCAAGAAAACCCGGCTCGATACCATCCAGGTGCTGTTGCCCGTTCCATTGCCCGGAACGGAGTTGAGCAGCCGCCTTGCCTCAAAGAACCGGATCTTTTCCCGCGACTGTATCGGTTGGGAATACTACGATGGGAATTTTCCACTATTCGAACCCGACAAACCACTCACCTCGGAAGACATGCACTCCTCGATCAGGAAGATCATGGGTCGATTTTACCGTTTCCGTTACATGTTCGCGGTGGGTTTGAACGTGATTGTTTTCCCGGCGATGTTCTTCTCTCTTTTCAATATCAGGGTGGGGTGGCAGAAGTGGTATCGCCGTTGGCGGAACAACCTGGTGCGATTCGGGGGGTGGATCATTGTCAGGCGCTGGACATCGGCATTGAAAAAGGGCGGCTTTTCCGATAAACTCTCCCGCGCGAAAAAGAAGCTGCATCATGCAGGCAATGTCACGCTGGATTTCATATCGCAGGAACGGAGCCGGGATGCCAGGTGATATCTGCTTTTCCCGGTTCAGGAATCGGGTGAGATGCCTAATCCAGGGGCGCCCAGAAGATCCATTTCTCCGGATCCTTGAACTCGATCCCCGAAAGGGTCAGCTCGAGTTCCCCGGCCAGGTTTGCGGGAATGGGCTTTTCTTCCCCCATCAGCTCGATGTGAACGAGGTTATTTCCGATAAAGAGATTCTGTCTCGGGATGGGAAAGGAATATTGCCTTTTCTCTCCGGAAGCGAGTCTTTTTCTTCCCAGCCGTTCTCCATTCAGGTAAACCCTGCAAATGATGCTCTGATCACAGGGCATTGACTCGAGCGTGATTTGCAATTCCCGATCGTTCGTTTCGAGGAGTGGAACGGTTACATAGGAATTGTTTTCTATGATTTTCCGGGGGGCTTTTTCATTATTGTCCACCCAGGAGTTAAAGGCAAATCCTCCCAGTGTATTCATACTCTTGGAAATCGTTTTATTTCCGTAAAGAACGGGCTTTGAAAGATAACGGTCCGAATTAAAATGAAAAAGGAATACCAGCAAACCGAGAAGTGCCGGGAATACGGCAATACTCGACCATATCGCCCTGGAGGTGAATTTGCGGGTTCCAGGGGAACCATGTTGATCCTCAGGATCGACATAAAGGGGGAGAACCGCCATCAGGATGAGGGGATCGACGTAAGTATAAAAATAGGGAACATAGGAGAGGTAAAGCATGAAAAAGAGGGCCACGGCGCCCGCCAGGATCAACTGACGCGGGGTTTTCAGTCTTTTCAGGGAAAGAAGAATAACCGCAATTTGGAAAAGGGCCGCCACCTGGAATTTCCATTGATAGAGCCCTGCCTTGAATAATATTCCGGAAAGTCCGAGTCCCTGCACCTTTTGCGGATCGTTCACCAGGTTCACGGCCTCGGACTGCTGATACCATTCGAGCACTCCGAAAAGATAGGCCCTTGGATTATGGAGAAGAAACGGAAGGATGAGTATGAGAGAGGGAATGGCCAGCCCCAGAATTTGAAGTAAAACGCCCTTTTTTTCTTCCCTCCAGTGGAAAATACCGTACAGAAAGTAAAACGGCAGGAGCACGACAAAATAGGGCCTGCTGGCAAGGCAAAGCCCCAGGAACAGCCCGGTTCCGAAATGAAATCGATACAGGGTGCAGATCCCCAGACCCAGGATATAAAGCCAGTGTCCGGAAAGGTGAAGACTCGGGAAAAACTCCCGGTAAACCGGGAGATGAAAAAGAAAGATCGGGATGGCGGCTGGAACGATTAAATAGAGAAACCCGAAAGATTTCGATCGTAATGAAACGCGCATTCGGAAAGCGGTAAATACCGGCATCAAAACCCCCAGCATCCCCAGGGAACCCAGGGTGAAAAGCCGGATGTCCACTCCGAACAGGTACGGAAAGGAAAAGGGCAGCCACACCGATGGATGATACGTGAGTGGGATCTGCCAGTGAGCGATTCTGTGGAAGTGATAAGGATTCTGGTGATCCCGCCAGAAATCCCGCAACGTATACTGGATCAGTGGCAGAAGGTCCCCCTGAAGGGGATTGATGGGGGAATGCCACAGGATTCTGTAGTTCCGGACGAATCCGAAAAAAATGGGAATAAGAAGGAGTATGAACACGGTTCCCGAAATCAGATTGGGAGCTCCCGGTTTCAGATCAAGAGACGGGGATTTGGGATCTATGATATCCCTCTGAAAGAACTCCTTTCCCTTGAAGAGAAGGATGATGAGGCTTGCAGCATGAAACAGGGTGAAGATGGAGAAAAAAAACAGGGGGATGGCATGCCCGCCGGGGGAGGAGCGGATGTGCTCCTGGATTCCCAGGAGAATCCACGGAACAAACGCGGCCAGAAGGTATATAAGATAAAATCCTGTTCTACGGCGGGACATTTGTCATCCTTTATTAATCATTGGTCTGGAAACCGATAGAAATCCGGTGAGGTTCTGTCAAGTCAAAGCTGCAAAATGTCCCCTCCATCTCTCCAGGATTATGTGCTTGAAATTTACGTAACTCTGAATTCATGATCCATATTTAGCCATGTGTAATATCTCATGGATGCAACATCTTTTTCGGAGCCTTGTTTATGAGCAGGATTATTTCGGTTCATTCTTTTCGAGGGGGTACAGGGAAATCCAACACCACCGCCAATATCGCCTCGCTCCTCGCCCTCGAAGGACGCCGCGTGGGAGTGATCGATACGGATATTCAATCCCCGGGAATTCATATCCTTTTCGGACTGGAGGGGGAAGATCCGGAATATTCCCTCAACGATTACCTGTGGGGAATGTGCGAAATTGAAAATGCGGCCATGGACGTGACGAACCGCCTGGATTCAGAAACCACGGGAAGGCTATTTCTTATCCCCTCGAGCCTCAAGGCGGGGGATATCGCGCGCATCCTGCACGATGGTTATGATGTGAGTATTTTAAACGAAGGATTCCGAAGGCTCGACCGGGAACTGGAACTGGATTACCTGTTGATCGACACTCATCCCGGCCTGAACGAGGAGACCCTTCTTTCCATCGCCCTTTCCGATGTTCTGCTGGTTATTCTGAGGCCTGACAGGCAGGATTTCCAGGGAACCGGCGTCACCATCGAGGTGGCCCGCCAGCTCGAGGTGCCGGAAATGAAAATTATTGTGAATAAAATCCCTGTATCCATGAATTGTGAAGATCTGAAAAAGAAGGTGGAGGGGATTTATTCCTGTGAAGTGGCAGCCGTGATCCCGCACTCGGATGACATGATGCTTCTGGGGAGCAAGGACGTTTTTTCCCTTCGTTATCCGGAACACGAGCTCTCCGGCATATATAGAAACGTGGCCCGCTGGCTGACCGGCCTGGGTTCCTGACGGATCATTTCTTAACCTTGGATTTCGACCGGGGATCCGGTTTATCGGAAGGAACCCGATCGAAACCGAGCTCCCGGATCCTGCTGGCGGCGCCGGGATACTGCTTGATCAGCTTCGCGCTTTCTCCCTTTTCAAAATCCTCGTAATCGAAGCCTGGAACAACAATAACGCTCAGGAGGGCCCAGCATTCGGGAGAGCGGTTCTTCAGGGCGAGCGACATCCAGGTTCCCGCTGGAACCACACATGAGGGTGTCTCTCCCTCGAGCACATTATCCCCAAGGATTATTTCCTCCCATGTGCCGTTCGGAAAAAGGAGCAAAAGAGTGACGGGAATCCCCGAATGGTGAATGAATATTTCGTCCGAGCTGATCCGGTGCCAGGGATCGATGGTGTCTGCCTGGATCAGGTCGTAGATCATGGTTGCACACGATCTTGGTTTTTCCGTATCCGCCTGGAATTTGGAGCGATAAGTTTCTCGAAAAAACACTCCCGTTGCCTCTGGCAGGGGCTCGAGCCGGAGTTTTTTGATCATATCCCCGGCGGCTTGAGGGATTTTATCCATAGATGTGGGATTTCCTGGAGATGGGGGTCGTTCTTTTGCCCCGGATAGTATAACAGCATGCAAAATCAGGATTGTTATGATAATCAGGAAATTTACGAGCCGGGGCTTTTTCATCATGAGTTCTTTCCTTCCTGTAACAGGTTTAAATCGATATCCACGTTTTCATCGAGGGCCAGAATTCGGGTCGGCAACTGCTTTTCGCTGCGGATCGCGGTGATAAATCTTAATGAGAGCTTCAGAAGATGTTCCAGCACCTCACCAATAATTTCGGCGGGAACGCCGTAATACAGAAAATTGACCGGAGTGAGGTCGGCCAGGAGCAAAAGGTCTTTGTATGGTATGGGGGCATTCTCCATGTGGATCCGGACCCTTTTCCCGAGCACGAAGCCTGTCTGCGGATCCTTGAGTGGTGTAATGCCGATTTTCACGGGGAGATTTCCGATTTTGGGATCCGAATCGGATTTAAGATTTTCCAGCCAGTTTGAAAGGTCTTCGAACTCCTGGGTCTTGGTTGAGCCGCTGGCAAAAAAGATGTTTTTCTTTTTCCCATGAATCAGGATTTTTTCGAAAATATCCTTCTTTAAAACCGAAACGCCGGTCATTCCAATGATGAGATCCAGGGAAAGCAGCCTCTCATCCGGGATTTCGTACACCGTCCGCCTTTCGAGAAAGGAGGCTTTTTCTTCACTCAGGGAAGGTTCATTTTCCGTCACCCGTAGATCAATGCCGCAAAGTCGCCCCTCGTGAAGCCTGTTCAGGAGGGACCTCACGAGGTATCCCCCGATGAATCCGCGGGATCCCAGGATCAGGACATTGCGTTTGGAAAGCATTTTCCCCATGCCGTGAAAAATCGTCTCGATGGCGTTCAGTATGGAAAAGGCGCACTCGCGGGCCTCCCCCCGGCTTTTCAAGGTGGAAAGAGCAATGCTGCATGCCGGAAAGGCGAGCGTTCCGAATTCCTCCTGCACCTTTTGAACATTGTCATGCCCGTTTCGGGTATGTTCCACACTTCCATGAAACGTCCCTTTCAACCAGTCGTTGAGGGGCATGTTCGGATCTGTATCTTCCAGATCCCCGCAGGAAATTCCGAAACGTTCCAGCGTTTCCCCCACCGTGGCATTTTCGAGGCAGGAGCGGTTGATAAGGGGAGCCAGGTATCCCCCATCCTCGATCAGGAGGATGATCTCTCCCTTTTGTCTCGCTTTAATGGTTTCGAGGAAAAAGAGATGACCCCCTGCAAGACGCATGGCTTCCTGGTAATTCAGCGACTTTTTCCGGAGCAGCTCATCCAGTCCCTCGAGATCTGCTACCGGTGAGTATTGCCTGGAAAGATAATATCGTCCCTCAACGGATGTGGTGGTCTCCACCTTCTGGAGAGAGGTAAACCGAAATCTGTCCTCAGGGAGGGAAACGAGGGACTCCAGGTAGTCATCCGGGACAAGACCCTTGTATTTGACAAACAGGGTGTGGAGAAAGGAGACCTGGAGAGAGTCGATCGCCCTTATGAGCCCCAGGATTTCGGATGTTATGTGATGGATGAGAAAGATCCGGATGTTTTTCAGAGAGGGTGTCTCGCTTTTTATCAAGGAGTGGAGAACGGGCATTTTCTCGAGATATTCTCCGATTTCAGCCTTTTTCCGGGGTTGGTCCATACTGATGTTCAGGCAGGATCCATCGGGACGGACATCCAGGAAAGCATCCTGATTCCCCGAGCTGATTCTAAGGAGATTGCCACTGGAGAGGATCCCCACGATTTCGCGGTCAGCAAGGGCAAGCAGAATACGGGAGAGCAGGATGCGCATTTCATGGGGTCGCTCGAGAATGATGCCGCCGCTTTTCTCCGGAGACCAGAGGAACCTGACACTCGAAAGGCGGGGCAGCCCGGATTCCTGAAGTAGATGAAACAGGGCCGGCTGGCGGGCCGGGGTCTCCCTGTATTCATTTTGCTGATTTTCCGATTCCTTGTGAATGCCGAGAAAGATTTCCGATGCGGTTTTCTCGATATTCCGAAGGGTTCCCCGGCTTTCGAGCCGGGCCACCACACGATGCGGAATCCGCTTGAGGTTCAACCGGGATTTTTCAGCATCTTCAACTGTGATCCTCAGGAACTTTCCTTCCATCACGTACTCGAACAGAAAAATCTGTCCATTTTCCTCATCCTCTTTTTCCAGGTGAAAGGGGAAAACAAGGGCCGGGGGAGATTCGGATGCGGCCTTGGGGAGGAGGCAGGAACGCCACCGGGGGCTCTGGATGGCGCCAAATGAGAGTTCCATGCGACGATGAAATTCATCGGCAATTTCACCGATCCTCCGGGCGGTTCCCGATGGTGTATAAAGAAACACATGGTTGATCCCGGCCTGGAACAACTCGGGTGTGGTTTCCGGGTCAACCGTTTGGCGCACCATGATATCGCCGTTTCCCGATCGACTCTTTTCGATCACATTATTGCACAGCTGGTGCACAAAATCCGAGAGACCGGAAAACACCTGGATTTGATCCGTTTTCAGGAGATAGGATTGATCATCGCATCGCACCAGTGGAACGCCGAGAGAGCTCATCCTGACGGCGGCATCGGATTTTTCCTTCTTTTTCTTCTTCTTCGACGATGCCTTCATCAGCTTCGTCAGGATACTCGGGACGCTTTTATTCCTGTTTTTTTTCTTCATGGCTGGAACGTATCTCCCTTGCCTTATTTTTCAGATCTTTGAAATAGTCCGTACCTGTGATCCTCTTCACCTCGCGGTCTCGATCAACTTTATCGATCTCGATCTTGAGTTCCCTGAGCTGCTTCTGAAGGCGCTTTTCCCGGGTGTATACCTTTTCCATCATATCCTGGAAAACAGCGGCCAGTCGCCCCAGCTCATCTTCTCTCCGGGCCGTTTTTTCGAGTTCGTCCGAGGGTTTGTAATCCCCGTTGGCAATCCGGCCGGCCGCATCGGTAAGGCACGTAATGGGAGCCGTGACCCGCCTCACAAGGAAGATGGACACACCGAGTCCGGCAATAAGAACGATCAGGGTTACGATCCCTATATTGTAAAGGGCACGGAGATTCAAAACCTCTGACATGGAATCTCCCCACATGGTGCCTGCCCCGACAACGTAAGTGATAAGAACCGACAGGATCACAAGGTATGTGATCGTCATCACGTTACGTGTTTCTATTGTGAAAAGAAGTCTTTTCGCGGCAATGAGCATGATGGGAACGATCAATATCCCGAACACAGCGTCAGTTATAAAGGCCGGAAGAATGAGGGTGTAAGCCATCTGAAGGAAACTGAGTTTCTGGATCAGGACATCGAGTATACTTGCGAAAAAAATGGGTACGGAACTCGCCAGGATAATGAGGATCATGGCTTTGCGAAATTCCCGGATGGTTCTGATCTGTCGTGTTCCCTGGAAATGCAGAACCCCTGGAATCATACCGATGAAGCCGTTTCCAATGCCCCAGTTCCAGGCGTGAAGCACGTTCAAGCCCTGGAAGGCATAACCCAGACGATCACCTGCACACCCCACGATGAAACCGGCCCAGGGTCCGTAAACAAATCCTATGAATATGGGAATCGCCACCTGGGGACGGAGCTCCACAAAGGAACTTCCGGGAAGGGGGAACCGGCTTGAGATGGTATTCAACAATCCGTAAACCACACCGGCAATGGCGATTCCTGCGAGCCTTTTCCTTTTCATATTTTTCAAACGTCCTATATCATTCCGAGATCGCGCGGCAACAAATGAAAGATCACCGATAATATAAGATATTTACTCATGGAAATGTCGAGACCTTGTCAAACAAGATTTGCAATTATGCCCTGTGGAGGGTGATGCGGAACATCTCGCCCCGTCGCCAGAGGCGCATCCGCGGGCCCCAGGTGCCGGTACCGCGACACACGAGCACGGTCATATCCTCCACTTCGTAACGCCCTCCCATAAGGGGATAGGTCATGCGAACCAGATAGTTGAAGGGCCATATCTGCCCCCCGTGGGTGTGCCCGCAAATCATCAGACACACCCCGGCTCCGGCCGCATGGTCGGTATACCACGGAGTATGGGAGAGGAGGATCACGGCGCCCTCGGGGCGATCCTTCAGGGCCTCTTCGATGTATTCCTCCCCCTTTCCAAAACGACGGCGTGCCACCGTGAAATCGTCCACCCCGGCGACAACAAGGCCTGGTTTGACCTCCTCCCATTCGTTCCGGAGCAACTGGAAACCCGCCTCCTCGATCACATCGATCCTCGAGTTATCCCTGCCGTAGAACTCGTGATTCCCGGTAACGGCCAGCACCCCGCATGGTGCGGAAAGACGCTTCAGCTTCCGGAGCAGTTTCCCGCCACTTTCCCCGTGTACTTCGAACAGATCCCCAACGAGCACGATCAGATCGGGCTCCTGGTTCAGGGCCTGGTCGATTCGCGCCTCCATCCAACGGGGACCGATCACGGAACCCACGTGAAGATCCGACATGGCAACGATCACCATGCCATCCAGCTCTTCGGGAAGTTCGGAAAGAGAGACATCGAATGAATGAACCGCCGGTGGCCGCATTCCCTGGATGAGTGCTATCAAGCAGAGAATCAGGCTCACAATCAGAGCCGCCCCCCTAAGCCGCGGCGCCGTTTTTTTACAGAAAAATCCAAATCCCGTTATGATATCCGTAAAGATCATGCATGAAAACATCAGGAACAACACTCCCAGCCATGTCATTCCAAGGAATTCGAGAATGAGGGCAAGAGGTCCTGTACCGCGGTATCCCACGAACAGCCCCAGAATAAATACGGCCAGGATGAAAAGACCGGCTCCGATGATGTATTTCCGGGGAACGCGCCGTTTCAAATACGGCACTGAAAGAATCCGCCAGAAAACATACACATGCATGAGAGTGATGATTGAGGTAAAAATAAGGATAAACATGCTGTCTCCCTGGAATCGCTCAAACTGAGTTAAAATGATTTCTTCTCAGATGGATCGAAGATTTGTCAATCGTTGGATGAATCATCTTGACATTAAGGGTTCGAAGAACAAAATACCATACGATTCTTTGAGAGATCATGGAAATTGGGAGATAGCTGAATCCACAGGGAGATTTGGTACAGGGCCCCACAAAATCTGATACCGCTTTGATTTTATAACAGGAGGAAATCATGGTGTTCAAAAATGATTATCGGAAGCAAACGGCTGTTCTGAATCTGTTGATCGCGGGGATTGTTCTTGTTTTTCTTGGAATCATGCCGAACACGGTCAATGCGGGGTGGCCGGATATCATTTATCCTTCAGATCCCGGGATTACTTTCATCAAGGGGAAAACATACACGATCCGATGGAAGAGCGTCCCGGGCGACCAGGTTCACATCGCTCTGTGTACAGAAGAACCCGACTGTGTGTGGGTTCACAGCGATATCGCTTTGTATGAACCGAATGATGGTTCCTATTCCTGGTGGGTACCGACTTCCCTCCCAACAGCATCGAACTATCTGATTCTTGTAACCGATGTCGACGGGCGTGGGCGTGCTTTCTCGGACAATGCCTTCACGATCTCCGGCAGCATGCCGACCCCTACTGTAACCCCGACACCCACGCCAACGCCGACCCCGACGCCCACCCCCCTTCCGGATCTTACCGTGGAATCTTTGTGGTGGAATCCTGTGGAACCGACAAACAACACCCAGGTGGCGATCGGATTCAAGGCCCGCAACTGGGGTCAAAAGGATTCCCCCTCCTGCGGTTACCGGGTCGATCTGGACGGCTCCCCCCTTTCCACAGCCAACCTTCCCTCCCTCAAGGCGGGCGGTGGTTCATACATCGTTCCCGAAGTATCTCTCGGTGTTTTGGGAGTGGGAGAGCATACCGTGACGGTCACGGTCGATTCAAAGCAAACCGTGATCGAGACGAATGAGCTGAATAACAGCCTGTCGAGGAAAATAACCATCTTTCAAAGTGTCGTAACCAGTGCCCTGGTGATGATCACTCCCCATGGGGATGTATGGGGGGCCGCCTGCTATGGGGTGCCTCCCTTCGGCAATCCGAAGCGATGGGGGTGGCTCGGAATGAAGTATGATCCCCTTGGAAATTACCTCCCCATGAAGGGCGATTTCAACGGAGACTACATGGATGATCTTTTACAGATCACACCCAACGGCGATGTCTGGGTTTTCCCCCGTAACAATGATTCTTTTCCCTCCTCGAGCCGGTGGGGATGGCTGGGATTTCATTACGATGAAATGGACGGAAACGCGGGACTCCTTCCCCTGGCAGGCGATTTCAACGGCGACGGGAAATGCGACCTGGTCCAGGTCACCTTTCACGGCGATGTGTGGACCGCCCTCTCCAGCGGATCGGGCTTTTCATCCCCCAAAAGGTGGGGATGGCTGGGATTCAAATTCAAAAGGGGACAAAAGGGAGAAAACGGCCTCCTGCCCATGGCCGGCGACATCAACGGCGACGGGAAATGCGACATCGTGCAGACAACCACTTACGGCGATGTGTGGGCGGCTCTCTCGAACGGTTACGGGTTTAATGCCCCCACCAGATGGGGCTGGCTCGGGTTCTTCTATCGTCCCATGGAGGGTTGGCTCCCTGCTCTGGGGGATCTGAACGGAGACGGAAAGGATGATATCATTCAATTCACTCCATGGGGTCAGGTTTGGGCGGCGGCGTCAAAGGGAAGTTCCTTCGGAAATCCCGTAAACTGGGGCACCCTCGGTTTTGGATACGACGAGTCCCGGGGAAAACTTCCCATCCCTGCGGATGTCAACGCGGATGGACGATGCGATCTCATCCAGATCACCCCCACTGGAGATCCCTGGGTGGCAATCAATAACAAATCCGCCTTTTCCACCCCCGAGCGTTGGGGTTTCATCTACTTTACCTTCAGCCGCGCCGGCCAGCGCCTCCCCCTGTTCCTCGGCCCCTAGAGGCAGGAGTTATCATTTATCATGGGGGGTAGTTATGGAAAAAGAAGAATCGGACGGATCGGTCGGATCGGACCGATCGGACTGAGAAAAAGCCGGTCACCGGCGGGTATCGCCGAAGGCAGCCGCGCCTCGGCGACATCAAGCCAGACCGAGCTGCGGCTGGTGAATGTGGCCCGGGCAAGCCTGGATGAACTCCTCCTGGATTACGAGGATTTTCTCCGTCAGCGGGGTCTCAGAAAATGGAAGAGGAACGATCCCGAAGCCAGGGCCGTCTGCGCGGTGTACAAAAAACTTCCGACCGATCCGTCCGATCCGACTGATCCGTCTGATTCCGAATACTACTCCAGGTGGCTCGAACAGCACGATCCAGAAGTGTTGGCCAATGCCATTATCTGCCTCATTCACCAGGCGAACTATCTTCTTGATCATCAGATTGCCGGCCTGGAGAGGGAATTCATCCACGAGGGGGGGTACAGTGAAAACCTGGCGGCTGCCAGGATCGAACATCGGAGAAGCATTGGGGAAAAGAGAGTTTCAGACCATAAGGAAAGAGCCCTGCCTTCCTGTCCATTATGTGGAAGCCCCATGGTTCTACGTACGGCTCACAAAGGACCGCATGCGGGTTCCCGATTCTGGGGATGTAGTTCTTATCCGAAATGCCACGGAACCCGGGAGTATGAAGAATCGGACGGATCGGTCGGATCGGACTGAGAAAAAGCAGGTCATTGGATGTTAAATATGCCTTTTCTACAATCTCTTTTTTGCAAAAGCGCGGCCGGATTGTGTTTTCAGGTA